>Ga0179593_1451271_pt1 | contig 24348 bp, 26 predicted proteins | sample CZODoug2_1_08_16_FD_185931 | JGI IMG/M metagenome (GOLD analysis project Ga0179593, IMG submission 185931) | Vadose zone soil fungal communities from Angelo Coast Range Reserve, California, USA - CZODoug2_1_08_16fungal (PacBio error correction) | ecosystem: Environmental > Terrestrial > Soil >... | reverse complement strand
CTGCTTCCAAAACCTTCTCATAAAGCAAACTCCCCCAAATATTCACGGCGCAGAAGACTTTCCCCTGTGTCCCTTGCCCTTCGCTGACCCTTCCCCGTTTCTCTTTCTCTGCTTTTCCGTACTTTCGTAATTAACGAGCACTCTTTTGAGACGACCTTTCATTTCCCCTGCTGGTGTTCTTGTCGCGCCCGCGTTTTTTTTTTTAAAACTGAGCCAGTTGGCGCCAATAGGAGAGGAGCCTTTTCATTATAGCTTCGGGGCTTCATTCCCATCCAGCTGTCCCATCCCCACAAGCCTTTTGGAACCGTGGGCTTTTGCCAGAAAACAAACGTTCTCCCCGGTGGACAGTTAAACCCCCCCCACGGCGTCCCTCTTTCCTCCGGTGCACCTGGTCTAGCGAGTTCTTAAGCAAGCCTATCACTCCTGGGACCAGCCAATAGCCTTTTTTTTAAGTGCCTCTATGATGCAGACGAGATTGTCCATGCCGGTTTTGGAGACCCCCCCCCCCGGACCCCATACACTGGCTCTTTTTTTTTTTTTTCTCAGTTGAACTTAGGCTGATAGATCCCTATCTCAGGCTTTTTGCGTCCCTTGGTCAGGATTATTGCTTTACGATCGACTTCTTGGCTTAGTCTTTCTTGAAGTACGCTAGAAGAGGAATTGTATTCTTGTGGGATCTCTACTTTCTTGCCGATCACACCTTACGTTTCCCTCTTTTTTTTGTTCGGATCCCACTGAGTAGCCAAGGGTGAGAATGAAGATCAAGTTCACCCCCAAGGTTTCGATGCGATTCGGGCCACCGAATCATATTCACACTTCCCTTTTTTTTTCTCCTTGGTCTTTCCGGTGAGGTATACTTGGACGAACGACCTCGCCACCTTTCATTCTTGCTTGATCTCTCCCTCCCACCCAGCCCCTCTTCTCGAGTCTTCTTTTGCCCTTTCGCCCCCTTCTCGTCTCCCAGGAGGGAATCCCTTCCATCACATTTTATGTAAAACTTTTTCCCCGGTTCACGTGTTTTTCCCCTGGCCCTTTCTTCCCTGAAGATGTTGGTTCTTTTCTTTTACTCTGCCCACAGTCCGGCGGTCTTTTCATCTTCATCTAGTCCCCTTTTATCCTCTTCTCTTTTTGTTCGCCTTTGTTCATCTATTCCCCCGGACACCGGTGGACTGAGGAAATTGTTTTTGGACCCTTCTTCCACACTGCCTCTCCTTCGTTCGTACCAGTAGAGACCCTCTTTTTGCGGACATTTAATCGTCGAGTTTTCGGTAGAGAACCCCCCCTGCTGGAATTCTCGACCCCATTTTTTTTTTTTTTAGAGTTCTTTGCCCCGTGTTTCTAGGCTATTCTCTAGTGCCACCCTCTCTCTCCCTGAACGGCCCATCATTTGGCCCTTTGCCCCCAATATGAACTCCTACGACAGTGGCGACCGCAGCATTTCAATCCCTCTGGCTTCTCCTTCTCCTCTCCCCGTACACGTTCCCCCCCCTTGGACCCAAATTTCTAGCCCCCCGTATCGAAACATGTTGAAAGTTGCTTCGAGAACTTCGCATTGTTTCGTCCCCCCTCCCCTTTTTCCCGTCCCTCGTTTTATCTCTAGCGCAAATCGCTTGATTTCCTTATTCTCTCGGGTGTTGGATGAGGGAGATTCACGAGGGTAATGGTTCCTTCCAACCCTTTCTTTGGCAGCTTATCCCCTTCTTGCCGGCTCGAAACTCTTTCTTGGGTCCCCCTACTCTCCCTGAGCAAGGAAGCAGTCCTCCCCCTTCCCATTCCTGGTTTTCTATTTATCGGCTTTACCTTATTACTCTTTTCGTGCAAACCAGGAGATTGACAACGACCTTACAATCCTGAGCCGATGTCGATTTCAGCTCTTTTTTTCCATGGCTTCCCCCTTCCCTTTCGCCTTCCGAGTCCCGGGTATCCTCATATTTCTCTTCTCTTCCGTCCAACCCCCCCCAACCTCAAAGTACATCTCACCGGGGTATCCTACTTTGGGTATTTTGTCTTTCTGAGAAAGTCCCTGCTGCCCTTCAAGTGAGCTCCAGGTTTCGAGCTGCCCCTCTCCCCCTTTCACCTGCGTTACCCTCATGAACCTGATTTTTAAGGTGGATGAAATGTCGCTGCATTTCATCCCTAATCCCCTACTGAAACAGGAAACTTCCCAAGGGAGAGGAATACTTCTATCCTTTTCTTACAATACCCCCGTGTTCCAGTACTCGTGCTTTTTGTTCCATCAAACCAATCAGGATGAGTCCCAGCAGTGGGCGGTTTCGGCTTTTTTTTCTCCTCTCCCGGCAATGCACTCGATTGGAGGGACCTGAAGTTTCCCCTTCCTCCTCCCTCCTGTTTTACCGGTGTTCGCCGTTGAAATGTTACAATGAGTTTCTTGGAGACACCGTGAGGGTTTGATCTTCTTTCATTGTGCCCAATTGTTTTTTTTCTTCCCCCCCCCTTTTTTTTTTTGTTTCGCACCCCTCTTTTATCGTCCTGGTTCTAGATTCCCCTTCTTCTTTCCTCCGACTTGCTTTATCTGATATCGATTCTTTTTATCTGGCCTGACCTGGACTTTTTTGGAAATTCGATCGCCTAACGATAGGAGCGGCTCCTACTTTCTTTCTTGTTGGCATTTTCATTAACTTTGGAGGCGGCATTCCGTACTTGCCTCCCCGCAGGTCCGCGCCGTCAAGGCTGCCACTCAAGGCTTAGCCATCCATTAAGAAGATTCGTTCTACCTCTTTTTCCTCCCTGTGTGTTTTTTTTCCCGCGCGATGTGTTTTTCCTTCCCCCGTTTCTCTCCCCCCCCCTGACTCGAGTTGTACGCGCCAATCAGCACAGCTCGAGAATATATGCTAAGCTGTCGTTTGACTGCTGTGATTGTCTTTTCCTGAAAGTTCTTTTTGGTTTTTTTTCGTTTTCTAGCTTCTTTTTCCCCCCCCCCCCCCCTCGCTGCTCGTTTGCGCATGGGCTCTTTAGTTCCCCTTCCCTTTTGTCTGTGAGCGCATTGGCATGGTGCGTTGACCGATGAGTTTTTGGTATTAAAGATCAATCAATGGGTTTCTTTCTTTCCCGACACAGGTGACAGCGCTTCTTTAGTTTTGTCATTGGGCTTCTCCCCTTCTTATACTTCCATTTGTCCTCTCCTCTTTTTCAAACCGCTTTTGTTTTGCCTTCAACCCTTCTCCCCGCCCCCTTCAGAGTTTCCCCCTTTTCCGAATTATATAATATTTCCTAAGCCCCCAGTTGTTTTCGAGAGATACTATCGAAATGGATGTGCCTCCTTCTGAATCGTGCGTTCTCCCCTTTTTTTTGGTCCCCCCCCTGCGTTTTTCACCTTGGTATTCAGTAGTTTTCTTTTTTTTTCACGCCCACCTGCTCTACACATCCTCCCTCTGGCCCCCTTGTCTGAGAATGGAGGCGGTCATTTCAACCCCTCTATGACCCTGTAATGGTCGTCCCACTCGCTTTTCCCCTCTCCCCCTTTTTTTTTCTGTGGTTCTCAGTTCACGACACGCTGCACTCCGTTATCTCGGACGTTGTGTTTTCTTCGAGAAGAAAAAAATCCCTATGTCGAGAAATATCCCTTTTTTCCTCCTTTTTTAATCTGCTCGAGCTTTTCCTTTCCCTGCGTCCCTATTTTGTAGGGGCTCAGCGAGCTACCCCCTCTCTTCCAACCAGTCTAGTGTAAATACGGAAACTTAAAGGTGTGGTCGCGATTTTTCCCGCCTTTTCTTGCTCATGGCTGCGCCCATGCGTGGGTTTTCGTTCTTTCCTCCCGGATTTTCCCGTCTCTCCCCCGCTTCCCATGAACTCCACCTTCTCCCCCGTCTCTTTTCCCTTTTCGCTTCTACATTTGCAAACTGTTGGTCCTTTATTGCGTTCCCAAGAGAATTACTCTTATTCCCTTCATTCCCTTCGGCTCGGCAATTTGCATTTCCTCTTTAGCCTCCGACAAATCGGTCTTTTTTCGACAACAAAGATATTTCCTCTTCTCTCCTTACTTCCTCTCACCCGCACGTTTGGCCCCAGTTCCCCCAAAGCCTTGTGAGACCCCATTTTGGCAACGAGAAACCAGGTAGTCTCCTCGAGTACCCTTCCCCTTCGTCTCCGCCCTCTACCCCGTGTTCAGACTGGGATTCGTCCTGCCTCCTCTTTTCGCATCGCTATTGGTGTCCCCATGTATTCTTCTTGTTCCACACCTCCGACAAGCTCACGTCCCTTATTTCACAATTTTCTTTGTATTACGGCCCTTTACCTCGGTCTTTCTGGTTTCTTATTGTCCTTTTCCCTCCTTCTTTCCAAATGTTTCATTAGTCGAACATGTGACCTTTTTTTGAGTTTTTCTCTTTTCCTCTCGATTTGATATGGAGCCGCCCTTTTAATTGTCAGCTGTAGTTTTGCTCGTCCCTTTTTCAAATCCCTTTTCTCCTCCACTATTAATACTCCAACGGGTTCCACCTTTCTTTTTTTGTTTTTTGCTTCATTGCGGGGAAGCTTAGAAGCGGGAACTCGGAAAGGGACTTTTTTGAAGTTGAACCAGGAGGCTGTGCCTTCATTGTCTGACATTTAGTCTTTTTGTCTTCTTTGCGAATTTGAGGTTTCTCTCCTTTTTTTCCCTCCTCCCTTATTCTAGGACTTGCGCTGCACTGCGTCTTTAGTAGGCTTCGATCATTTGCCGTTGCCGCACACTCTTTTAGACCTTTGTCGTGCTCTTCCAGCCCAGTTGAATTCTAAGCCATTCCTCCCCCATTTTTCGACCCCCCTCCCTCTGCTATCCTTTATATTGGTGAAAGAAGGCCGCGACATTTTTCTCCCCCCCCTCTCCTCCTCTGTCTTGCTCAATCGTCGTTCATTGAGAAGTTAGCCTTGTTTTTTGCGTGTGATTGGGCCTCTGTGGTTACCACGCTTTCCCTTTTACGTTGGGTAGTTTAGTACATCCCTTCCCTCTCCTTATGACAACTCTTTTTCCCCCTGTTTTTAGATTAACGACCCAGACTTCTCTCTCTTTCGAGCGATTTTTTCACGCTAGAGATTGTCTCCCTCTCCTAACGTTGTACCTACCCACGCAAAAAGATACTTCGCTGATCTGGTTTCCGACAGAACCTTTTTCTCCCCTATGACCTTCGGAAAGATGCTCTGACTCCTCCCCCTTGCCTTCTTTTCCTTGTCCTCAACCAACGACAATGGCCGATCAGTGGGTGAATGATGAAACCAAGCTCTTACTCTCTCCTTCTTTAATCGTTTTGACTATCCCCCCTCTTTTTCTTTTCTCCGGTCTTTCTCTCACTCATAACCCAAAAGGTTACCCCTAGCCCCTTTTTTTTCCTCCAAACCGTGTTTTAACCGGTGGCCGCGTGTCCTTTATGTGCAGTTTTTAGGTCCCATCCACTGTTCGATCGGAAAATAGTCGACATAGGACATCCCGTTCTTCTTCTTTTTTTGGTGGCGTCTCCTCTCCTAGTTTAGGTGGAAGTTTCGAGTTTCCCTCACATTGACGACCATTAGCCAGGATTCGACCCATTTTCAGTTGACCCTCACTCCTCACCTAGTTTCCCCATGGGTAAATTTCTTTTTTCTTTTCCAATAACGGGTCTTTTTCCTCCTTGTTTCTGTCCCCACAGCTATTTAGCCTTTGTATCTTTCTTACTACGAGCGCGCATCCCCAGACACGTTTTCGGCGTATCCCGTGTTCGCTTTTTTTTTCCAGAGATGTAACATTTTTCCCCCTCTCGACTTCTTTCCAGCCCCTGACATTTTTTTCCTCCCGAGACCAATTTCTTTTATTACTGCGTTCGGCCTTCCACATCGCTTTCCTAATATTTTTCCTGTAAGAAAAAAGTTCTGCCCGTTTCGTTTTAAGGAGTTTGTGTTACACCTCTCCCGTGCCCCCCCTTTCCCCCCCTCGTATGCTCTCCCTTTTTGCATCCCACGACAGAGTCGAGTTTCCCTTTTTTTCTCTCTTCTTTTCTCTTCGACTGTAGAGCGCTTGGAGATTGTTTTTTTCCTGCGCGATGATCGCATGTAGTTGGCGTTTTCCCCGTACCTTTTCGCCTTTTTGTTGTTCGCGCTCCCTCTGAGGCGACCCAAACCTTCTTTTTTCCTTTGTCACCTTATTTGGAGTTGCCTGCCGTACCCCACCACCCTAGCTAAGAGAGACCAGAGCAGACGCCGAATTGCGCCAGTTCTCTGCTCCCTTTTTTTTTGCCCGCGCCGCCCTCCCCTCAGTTCATGATTCTTCAGCGGATGATTGTACGGCTCTTCCCCCCTCCCATTGCGTTCTCATCCTTTTCCCCGCCCACGTGGATGTGCTCCCGCTGTTTTCCTGGATCTCTTCCTTCGCCATTAGCAATGTACGGATATCCCTTGTCTGAGGCCCGGCGTTTTCGCACTTTTTTCCTTTTCCTCCCTCCTCAGTGGTTTGTTGTCTCCTTTCTTCCACTTCGCGGACTAATAAAAGTCTCCCTCCGGACATGTTTGGCCCTTCTTTCAGACTCACCTTCCGGCCCCTTACCCCCCTCCTATCTACACCTCCCCCCGTGTTGCGGGATGAGCACTTCGTTGCACCGACCCCAAGGCGCAGGGCAACGAAATCCCTTTCCCTTGTGGTTCCCGTTTCCTCGCCTCTTCCTTGCTTCTTTCCCCTGTCTTCGCCTGTCGCTTGCTCTGGCTTCGGGGTGAGGCGACGGGAGCTACTTCCTGTTTTTTTTTTTCCATGGTCCCACAAAAGCATTTGCTGTGGTATCGCCTCCGTTGAGGGTGATCTTCCCGGCGCACTTTCACTTTTTTTTCCAAAAAAACTTCTGACCCTCCTCCTCTTCCCCTTACGCTACATATCCCCTCGAGCTAGTTCTTAGAAGAGAAAGCCTGTACCTCACCTGCTTAGGATCTTCCTCCCTTTAAGCCTTCCGGAGATTTATCCTTTTCCTTCTTTTTGTCTTCCACCACTCGGTAAAAAGACCTTGCGCTTTGTTTCCTATCATTTGAATATAGGCTCCGATGTTTACGATCAGCATTTCCTCCTTTTGCCCCTTCTGCCATTTTCTCTTCCTTCTTTCGGTTTACTCTTGCTTGTTTTGGTACGTTACGCGGACTGCTTAGAAAGAGTAAGTTTTTTTTTTTTGGTTTTTTGTCTCCTCTCCTCTTTTTTTTCGATCCCCCTTCTCTCAACCAACCCCGGTCTCCCCCTGCTTTCCGGTATTTGCTTCCTCCTCAACCCCAGGGGCTCTTGCGAGGGCAAAAAGAGTGTCCTTATCATCCGAGCCGGTTTTCTGTTTTTTTTCATGTGCTGGCTCCCTTTCTGACCTTCCGACGCCACCGTTGACTCACTGATTCCCCCCCTTTCCTCCCCTCGCCCGGCCGGGATGTAAGATGTCTATATTATGAGTGCACCGCAATACTTGGCTGTCCCCCGGCTTCGCCGGTTCCCCCCTTTTTTCCCCCCATGGTGCTCCTTTCTTTTGGCCTAGTTGGTGGTTGTTAAGGAGGTAACCAGTCCGGGGTGGCTCCCTATAGAAATTCGGCGACGAGTACAGCCTTTCGTCTGTTTTAGCGCTTTTTTTTCCCTCTCCCGGACTTCCCCCCTTGACAACATGTTTTAGGTTTTTCAGGTTCCCTCTCCTTCCTCGCAGCGTCGCGAATGGCATCTGTTCGCTTTTATTTTCTCTTCAAACAGATTGGATCCCCCCCGGATAGGGTCTTCGTGTTATTTTTCCCCCCGCGTTCGGTTCTCCAATCTTTTTGAGTGTAACCATTTCCTGAACTCTTTCCTCCTCTTTTTCCCCTTTCCAATCTTGAACTTCGACTGCAGTGATACCAGTTTCTCCCATTGATTTCGATGCCGTCTGTCCTCTCTTCCCCAACGTACTTTCTTTGTTCCCCCGCCTGCCCAGGCCCGTTCCTGACCCGGTTTGAAGGCCGTACCTCCTTTTATTTCTTCATTCGCAAGCCCTGGATTTTTAGAGTTCGGGTTCCAATCTCATTCCCTCCGCCGGCCGCACCCTCTTTTACGGATATTATTTCTTCCTCCCCACTCTGGTAAATGGCGTGAACACAAACTCTTTTTCTTATATTCACTCCGGGCCGTCGACACGCGGTTTTTGCGCCCCCTATCAAATGAGCCCAGGACTAATGACCCTTGGTTAGCAGGACCCCAACTTCCGTCATCTTATCGGCTTTCACCTGATACTCTTTTCCCTTTTTCCCCATTCTTCTTCAAATAACCTGGCAGAGATTTCCCTAGCCTCCTTTTGACATTTCTTCTGTCACCAGCCTCCTGGTTCGCCGACGTAGTCAAATTGCTCTCACGGTGACTCCCCGATAGCGGTTCGCAATTACGAGCCCCACCCCCCACCCTCAAGCGCCCCCCCCCTTTGTTATTCGATTAGCACGTTTTTCCTACGTCTCTCTTCCCATCTTGCCCAAAAGTTCTCTTCAGTCGGAACTCGAAGATAGAAACATACTTAACTGTTTACGCCATTGACCTTATTTTATTAATCCCGAACTCTTCCTCCTTCTTCCGAGAAGACCCCTTTCCCCCTGCAATTCAAGTGGCGCTACTTTTCTTTTTTTTATTTATAAATTGCCCCCTTGACTGACTCTTTGTCTTGGGGTACACGAATCCTTTCACCCCCATCGGCTGAGGCAAAAGACATAGTTCTGGAGGTTCTTCTTCCGAATGCCATTTACATGCACTTTTCTTTTCTTTAGGCTACTCTTCCTTATCGGACTTTCGTTGAACAGGTTTCTTCTCGCTTTTTCCAATGGTCCCCTTTTTTGGTGACTGCGCCCCCGTTGGTGTTCTCGGGACTGATCCAAAGAGTCCCCTTTTTTTGGCACCTAAGTTTTTTTTCTTCTGCGGCTTGTGCTCGGGAGAATCCCTCGGTTTGACTAATCTCCTTTCTTCTGATGGATACCTCCTTTTTAGTTTTCCCGCAGTTCTGAAATCACTGCTCCGTCTTTTTCGGCTGCACATATAGGTCGTCTTCCGCCCTTCAATGCCGTTGCTTTGAGGATATTTAGAACCCCTCTGTTTCCATTCTTGACGCCCCTTATGTTTTTTTTTTCTCACCAAGGCTTGTTTCACCCCCGAGACCGCCCAAATCACCATAAGATCTTCGTCAACGTTTCTGCACGTGGTTGTATTTATTCTGCGCATTTAGAGCGCCCACCCCATCTTTTGTCTCCTCCCCCCCAAGAAGTTGCTCTAGCCTCTTTTTTTCATTACGGTTGCACTCCCTTCTCTCTCTTTCCCCCCCTAGGGTTGCGGGTGATCCCCACCCTGGTCTCATGTATGTAGTTCGTTAGGCGTGAACTTTCTCCCGACACGCAAGGAGCTCGGGAGAGAATACGGATTTCCTCCTCGGAGGCTTTGCTCTTTTTCTTCTCTACCTCACTTTCTCTTCCCCTTCCACCAGTTTGGTCCCCAGCGTCGGCATGTCCGTTTTTGACTCAACTTCCTCTCTCTTTTTCCCCGGTTGCGCTTCAACAAGCCTTGGTCTAACTCAATCAGAGGGTGGAACAAATCAATGGAGAACTTGACTCTTCTTCTTCCGTTGTTTTTTCCTTCCTTCATATTAGGCGACAGGGATTTGGGCTTCTAATCTTCTTTCCCCTTTTTCTTGACCAAACCGTGCCTTTTTATCATGCCGATTAAAAGTGGAAGGCTTTCCCCCCTGTCTCCACATGAAACTCTGAAAACTTAGTTGACCCGACCGCCTTTCATTCCGTAATCGCCCTTTCTCTGACCTTTATTCATTGCCAGGAAATGCGCTAACCGCTTCTTTTGCTTCTCCCGGTCACTCCCCAGGGCTCCTGACTTAGCGGGTTAGCGCTCACCACAAAAGAAAGCTGTAGTCATCTATTCCCCGGCATGCACCCGCCCCCCCCCCCCCCTCCCTCTCTGGTTATGCATTTCCTCTGGGGGCGGTCCGTAGTTTTTTCCTCTTTCCCTACAATAGTGTTTGCAGTCCTTACAACTCTTGCTGTCAAACCCACGCGTGACAATGGTTCTTTCGAACCCGTTTCGTCGTGTGGAACCTGCGTATCCCTCCTTTGTAGTGAATAATTGACGGAGCGACCATTATTTCTTCTCTTCTCCCTTGTACTGCCGGCCTATCCTGCTTTCAATTCCTATGAATTGACGTAGACGGGCTCTCCTCTTTCTAGATAGAAATTGTTGAACTGTCTTGTTTTTCCTTTTTTAGGGCCCGAGCTTGACAATCCTCGATCTTCACGAGAATCTTTTGGAACCGCCTGTTTTTTCAGCCCGTCCCTTCTTTTACCACTCGGGTGGAAACACCAGTCGAATTTTGGACTCTTGACTAACCACAATCCGGTTTTGCGCCATTCCACCCAAAAGCTTGGATCCTTCCACTTTCGCCACCCCTTTTCCCCCGTCCCCGGCTCCCCTCTTTCTCCGGTCTCTTCCCCGAAGGACACCTTTCATTGCCTGTTCCCTCGACATACGACGAGCCTATGTGACGAATCGCATCTTGGGTTGACCATGATTTTATGTTCTACACCTCCAATCTTCGTCACGTCTTTTCCCTAACAATTAGGATTCCGCAGCCCCGTCTTTTTCGTTCGTTGTTCTTCTCGCTTCAATGTCCACAAGACTCCAAACACACCACCCACAACCCACCCCGGCATGTCCCCTCTTCCGTTTGTGTTTCCCTTTCCGGATAGCCTTCATTCGATGTTTTTGGCTCCTTGAATGGGCCAGCTGTCGTATCTCGAAAAGGCAGAAAAAAACGGTGAGTTAGATCGTACTCCCCCTGGCTCTGTATTTTTCTTTGTCAGATCCTGCTTTATGCCTGTGATAGTTTTTGCTCTTCATTTTTTTCCCTTCGCCCCTTCTTTTGCAGCAGTCCCAGCCTATTTAGAAATCGATAAAGGCGTGTTCTTCGCCGATTTTTCTTTTGCCCTTTCCTTCTTAATAACAGCCCCTCGATTAAAGTGACGGGAGGCGGGTCGTCCCCTTGCTCCCGTTTTTTTTGGCCCGCAAACCCTCCTGTTCTGCCTTCCGTTTTTTTCGTGAAACTCATCAAGTTTCGATTTCATCTGAAATGGAAACGACCCCCATTTCCCCGCTTTAGAAATAATCCGCGCGCGCAGGTATCTGAAGCCTTTTAGATACTCCGACTTTGCGATCTTCCCCCCCCGCCGCCGGGCTTGGACTAGGGGTTCAATGCGAGTTTAGTCTCCTTCCAAATTGTTGATCTCCGTCTCTTTTATGAGGCAGCTTGTGGTGTCCAGTCCCCTGGTTTAGTGCTCTTCCCTCTTCCCCGATCCGCCGGTTTTTGAAACTGCGGTGGGTCGCCCTTCCTCCTCTTTCCCCCTCTTCGGGACCACAGATGATGCGTCCTTTTAGTCTCACGCTCGAAAAGTATCCGGGAAAGAGTGGTTCCCACAACTCTCGCCGACCACTTACTTCTGCGAATCCGTTGTGCTACTCCCCATCCCCGACCCGATTTTAAATCGAGAACGCTTCGCCCCTCTCTGACTCCGTAGAATGCTTTTCCTTTGTACCTCAAACGCCAAGCGCATCCCAGTTGAAGGGTGAATCTCTTAACACCTCTATAACACGAGCCGGATGCTCCCTTTCGGATAGCTTTTCTTCAGGAATTTGTACGGTACAAACTCTTAGGTTCCTCCCCCCCAGCGCCATGTGAGCCCCCCCAACCCAAACCTTTTCTTCCCACGGTCCGAAGTCCCACTTCCCTTTTTAACTAGGTTTTAGTGTCCTCTCCTGCTTCCCCTTCGCCTAGTACATACTCCTCTTCCGGCTGGGAGTTGGAGAGATACTACCCACGATGAGGTTTCCCCCGTTTCAGTCTTCCATTGATCTTTTTACACATGCCCCACCACATTTCTGCTTGATAGGTCGAGGGTGTCTCTGCCATCGCTTTTCCCTTGATTTCTTCATGAATCCCTGTGCGGAATAGGGTGATACGCCTAAGGGTGTATGGGAGGAAGGGAAGTCGCGTTTTTTACTCAGCCCACACGAAAGGTACTTCTCCTCATTTTTTTCTTCTTTTCCTATCTTCAAAGCAATTCTGCCCCCCTTAAAGCCTCCATCCAATTATCAAACAACCGAGTACTGAGATAGGTCCACCCCTTCCTAATATTCCCCCCAGTGAATGCTCCTCACACCTCCTCTGATGAAGTTCTTTTTTCGTTTCTCCAGACTCCCGAAATTACTTTCTGCCTTTTTTTTTTCCATGATCCTTCCTCTTCAGTTTTGGAGTTTAACCGTCGTGCTATCGCCTTACCTCCAGTGGATGCACTTATTCGTCATGCGCGATGCTGGCGCGGTATTTTCGTTACTTTTCTGGGTTTTTATCTGCCCCGCGCCGTCTCCTTCTCCCCCCCAGGCTTTTTTTCCTCTTTGTTCAAAGAGGATTACCCTCCCCCGGCCTAAGTAAGACCTGAAGCCTCGTCGCCTACTTTTTCCTCAGACTCCGCTCCCTCAGTTGGTCTCTTTTCGCGCCGTACTCCTCAGCGCTGAGTTTGCAGAATGGGGATTGGGATCTTCGTTCCTTCCTCGAGCGGTGCCTCCTCGAAACCGGGGCTGAGTTCGAGTCATTTTTAGGGAGAAGGTCCTTCCCTTTCGGATCGCTCTGTTCTTGATTCGGCTCCTTTTTCCTCATTCTCTTTTCTTTCTTCCTTTTGTTTCGTCTCCTCTGCTTCACCGTTCTTCCCCCAGCCCCCGACGCATCTTCATTAACGCCGCAGACGACGATCACGGTTTCAAAGTCAAGCAGAAGATGTAACTCCCGGTTTTCTCGTGATGCTCCGCACTCGAGCAAGATTTTGACCTTCCCATCCTGCGCTGCGCTGTTCGGCGTCGCCGCCTCCTTTTTTCTCTCTAGGTTCCCCTTTGCGTCCCGGATTGCTGGTCTCTTTTGTTGGGCGGCGCCTCGGAAAAATCCGCTTCAAGCTGCACAATCTTGGTTTGAGCCTTCCTTTGCTGGTGCACTTGTTCACACCCCCCCTTGCAACGGACCGTTAACCCACACTGTAATAGCCGGCGCCGGACGATACATATCACAAGTCCTTCTACGTTCTCCGCGTAATCCCGCTCGCCTTTTAAACTCCCCTCAGCGTTGCCGTTTGGCTATTACCAAGACTCTTCTTCCGCGATTTTGAAATGTCCACGGTGCCCCCCCCGGGCTCAGCACCCCACTCGGAAACACATCCAGTTCATTTGCCTCTGGTTTGTTTATTTTTCCCTTCTAATGAGCTGTTATCCCCCGAGGCATCCCAGCCTTTTTTTTTGCCGACGTTTTTGTTCCTTCTTTCTTTTTTTTTACTGAGTCTCCTTTGTTCCTTATGCGACGATCGCAGCTCTGTCTCTGGGTTTTGCTGCCTGCTTCTTTTTCTTCCCCTCTCCACCGGACTCTTCCTTTGGTCCGTCTCCACGGAGTATCCTCCGTATTTTCAGGTCCCCCTCAAGGTAAGGGATGGTCGATTGCGCCAACAGATTGCCCTATAAATCCACCCTTGGCCTTCCTTTTTTCTGAAGGTTCCTTTCGACGACGCGTCCTCGTGAGGATACCCCCTATCTGCCTCACCAACACTCCGGCGTGGAGGTACTGATGTCTGCCTATTTCGCTTCTCCTGGACACCCTTTTAAATTCTCAACTTAGGTTTTTCCTCCCCGGTTTTCTCCAACACCATGGGATAGTAGTCCGACTTTTTTGGTTCCCTTCTTCCCTCCCCGCGGTTTTTCCTATCCTCTCGTGACCCAACGAGCAGCTTTTCGATGTATCTCTTGGTTTCATCTGCACCCTTCCCGGAAGTGCGTGGTGGTGAAGTAACAAAAGACATTCTACTTGTCTTCATGTTCTTTTTGACCCTTCTCGTTTTGAGTTTCTTAGGCACACCCCGCTTAAGTCGCTCTCTTTCCCTCTCTTGAGATTTCTTTTTTTACACGGTTTCGACGTGCTGCCCACCTTCACGAGGTGACACCTCTGCTTCGGCCCTTCACGTTCAACCCCTCTCCCCGACGTCCAGGGGCGACCAGCCTCCTTCCCAATTCCCGGGGTGGGGACTGCCGTTCTAGCTTCCTTTCAAGGCCTGTACAAAAAGCTTAGGAAGCTATAGACCTGTTGAAGGACGTCTTCCATTTCTTTGCCTTATCGTGCCAGCCCCTGGCGGCTTCCTTTTTGAGCTTAATCTAGCCCAACTACGAAGCGCCGGCCCGCGTGCTTACCCCGTCTTTCCTTTCTCTCGTGGGATTTTCTCAAAGGGGGGTCTGTTTTTTTAATCGACCCCCACTTTTGTTTTCGGACTCCTCTATCACGACGGGGGACGGCTCCCGACACTTGAGGGACAGACGACACCCTCTCAAGGAATGAGACTACGCCCGCCGTCCCCCAGCTGCAACTTTTCTTAGTTACTCTACTGAGGACGTGATCAAATTCGGATCTTTCCAATTTTCAACACGCCTTGCTCGATGTAGATCGCCCCCTAGAAAAAGAATATGTTTGCGCTTTCAAGTCCCTTGCGTCGCTTCACTTAGATCTAGGTTCCTAAGCCCACCCCACACACTCCTTGCCCCTTTGGCTTTTACGTCCTCCCCCACCCCCTTTATTTTGCTCTCTTTATGACCTGCATTAAACGTGTACGAAGCAATAGAGTATGGGTCACCCCAACTTCCTGCACATTTGCCGCCCGGATGGCATTGAATGCCATTTTTTTCCTCATACTATACTTGACACTTTTTCACCCGTTTTTTTTTTAAAACTCTTGAGCGGTAAAAGACCGTTCCCTATTTTCAAGTGCGGAATAGTGTCCTAGGGGTTTCTACCTCATCATTCTTGTAACCCCACCCTTCTAGTCAAAGCAGTCTTTTTCTGTCTGAGCGGTATCCCTCCCCGGCCCATGCACTTTGTATTCGGAGCTGTTTCTGATACGAGTAACTTGCAATAGAGGCGATTTCTTTAACCTTGTTTTTTTCCGTTTGGCCATGGGTGTCTACATTTTTTTTTTAATGGATCCCACGTGAGCGGTGGGAGTCTCAGTTCTCATCTTCTCTTCTCAGTTTTTCGCAAAGGGTTCCGTAGACATCCCTTTTCTGCTGGACCCTGCGTTTTACTTCTCTTCTCTTTTTCTTTTTATATCGTCCGTCTTTTCGCTTTTTCCCCATGACCTTTCGCGTGTGCAAAGTCGATCGGCGAACAGATTTCCGATTCCTTACGCAATGCGATGTCTTTATGAACGCTTCTCGGGCGGATACTCGTATCAAGAAGGAAGAATTTAGACTTGGCGGTCCAATGAGCCTTTCCCATCGTAAACTCACCATACTCCCCTCTGTCGCCCGATTTCTCGGCTTGGAAACCTAGATGGGTATGAGACCCCAGAAGAGAAACCTCTCGGTGAGTCGACTTCCCAAGCCTGCCCCCCCCAAAAGCTCGACCATTTCTTTCCAGCTGTCTTTGCATTTAGAGATTGAGATAGGGTGCGGGTGGGCTCTCGTGACTCCACGTTCTTCATCCATGATACAGGATTTCTTTCGCAGGGAGTGTGATACTTACACAAGGTCGGCTGCTTGGAGCGACTTGTTTCGTCCGGGACTCGAGGACTGTCATCTTTGAGTGAATTATACCGCCCAGGGCTTTTACTTTCCTACTTGCAGCGTCGGAATTGCACGCATTGGTCTTGAAGAAACGCCCAGGAATTAAGGTGAATTTCAAGCTGCATTGTACCCCCCCGGGATCACTCTCTTCCCAGGTGCTTTCACAACAACACCCTTTTACGTTATCCTCTCTTTTAATAAGTCTTTTTGAGATAGTCTAAGTAGTCGTTAAGGGATTTTTTTCGTCCCTTGTATTTCTCTTCTACTTTTGCTTGAACCCCAAAATGCGGTTGATCTTCTCTGAACGGTGAGAAGTAGACGGGCATAAAAGACCCCACATGATAGACAAATGCAATCCGGGCCCACCTTTTTTTCTTCTCCCGCCTCTCTGGAGGGGTCGTTTCCCCTTCCCCGAAGAGACCTGTCCTCCTTTTTGTCCAGCCCATTAAATGCGCTCCCGCTCCAACGTGCTGCGGGCTCGTATCCGAGAAGAACTAATTATCGTCTGCGCCTGTGGATTCCTATCTCTCCCCCCACACCCTCTTTATCAATCTCTCCCTTTTCAACCTCGTTTCGGCTTTTTTTTTGTTGTTTGCGTTTAGACTCTAGTAGGGCTCTCGTCAATTTTTGACCCATAAGAGAGAGTTCAACCAACAGTTCGTATCAACTCTGTTAAAGTTCTGGATGGCTTTTTGACTATTGGAGTTCTCCTTGTGCTTTCGAGGGCTTTTCTTCCGCGGCTCATCCCCCCCCTGATTTTGACCAAATTCTTGCCGTTACAGGCTTTCCTGTCCGCGATCTACACTTTTTTCCTTTTATTTGTTGTCTGAGGTCCAACTGCATGATACTTTACTTGAAAGTCTGGAGGCAACCTCTTGGGATCCTCTTTTCTTCCACCTCGCATTGCGACCCACCTATAGAAAGGGTTCCCATCTGCTGACGCGCCCAACCGAACTTGTCGCCCTCCCACAACCGCAGTGTGGATGTTCCCGGGCAAACGAAACAATTTTTACACCAACTGCCTTGAGTCCTTCCTCTGTATTCGACGCCCCCTGCGGCCAGGCAGTCTGGGCATTGAATTTCCCCGCGAGGAGTGGAAGCACGCTCTTTTTTTTCCTTCCTTTATTAGACCCTATCACTTTCCCCCTATTGTCATAATTATACGTTTTTTCCTCGCTTTCCTTCTTTCCTTTCCGTCTCTCGAGTCTTCAGTTAGAAGCTGCGTGCCTTTTTTTTTTCCCCCTTTTTTCCCTTTCATGGTTTCCTATTTGTACCTCTCCGCCGATACTGTCGGATGTTACTAATTGTCCTTTTCTTCTCTTCCACTTGAGTACAAATCCGTGTGAAAGCCATAGTACTAGCCACAGGTTCTCTTTTCTTTGGGTTATTCTTCATGTTTTTTCTTTCCCTCCTATATTTTTCCATGAAGTTTATCTTCCCCTTGGTTTTGACCGGCGACTGTAGGGAGTGGTTCCCGTCCTGTCCCAGATCTTTTTCTTTCCGTCATATAGTATTGCTTTTTTTTTTTCACCATCTTTCCCTGTCTCTTTAATAGTTTAAGACCTGAACATAGTGTGTGACATGACGCGGGTACTCGTTTCTTATCTCTTTCTATTCCCGTGGTTTTAACGCATTCGTGTCGGCTTGGGGGCCCGTAACTTTTTTTTTCTTCTGATTCATTAGTTCTCCTGACCTGTTTTGAACAGCAAATGGCGCGCTCCCATAAGCCTCCTCTCGTCCCGTAGGTTAAAGATTTGGCTTCGGCTAATCGCTCATCCCAGACAAGGTGTTCTTTTTTCAATTCCCTCTTCCTTACTTCCTTTCCACCTGTCCCTCTCCAAGGCCGGTCTTAGTATGTCTTTGGTGTCAACTTGCGTGTCTTTTACCTTTTTTTCGAGGTACACCTGCCCCTACCTTCGTATGCAAAATGATGGCTGGTCTTTTTCTTTCGTCTCATATTGCACCCAAGTCCTCTTTTTGTGACTTCAGGTGTAGGCTTTCCAAGCTAGATAATATTCTATCGTCACGCTTACTCTTTTGTCCCATACCCTATCGACGACCTTCCGTAGATCCAGCGTTTCCCTTGCCTCCCACCGTGCTCATCTCCTCACAGAGTTGAGTGAGACGAATGTAGAAGGATTTTTCCTTTGTCCCCCCACTCCCTTTCTGCACCTTTAGTTTTTTTTACGCTACCACCCAGATTTCCCACCTTTACTGTCTGTACCGTTGTAGAATTCGTGTCATGCCGGAATGGTGTGTATTCTTTCGCCCTTCCCCCCCACCTTTGATTCCTACGAGTAAAAGTTTTCCACCGTTTGTGGAACGGTCCCTTTTTACATCCTTGATTTCCTCTTTTCTACTTTCTAGGAGAGGCGACATAGTCCATGCGGGAGCTGGTGAGATGTGGAGAGATAGTATCTTCAATCTTCTTTTTCTTTTCGTCCAAGTTTTAACCCCGGATTTCTGGCTTTCCCCTTTGCCCTTTTTTGGCCCGCATCCATCTCCCCTTTTCCCTGAGTTTAGTATGCAACATGAGTGATCACCCCCACGATATTTTCGCTTACGGTTTATCTTGGTCTCCTCCTCTCGCAATCACCCAGCCCCTTCAGCGTTGCTTTCTTTTTAGGCCCGATCGAACCTACGAGCTCCCTCTTCGCCTTTAAAGCAATATCCCATTCTCGGGTCCGCAACGATTAGATATTTCAGGAGAAAATCTCTCTCTCTTCTACCTCCGTTCCAACCGCGCCTTACGGCTGTTGTGCCAACACCGAGCCCGTGGAGTCAATCTTTTCATATTCAATTCTTGATAGTTTCGTGGGGTTACACGTAGTGTGATTCGCTTTCTTCCTTAGACTCTCTTTTTCTCTTTCTCGTCCCAGCTATGCCTTTATTTGGTGTTTACTTGTCGGGGTGTTGCTCGTGCCTGCTTCCCCTTTCTTTTGATCCCCCAACACTGATTAATTGGAAAAGCGTAATTTTGTCGTTAAGACAAATCAGATAGCTCTCAGCTCCTCTCCCTCTCCGCCCATGACGGACAGTAGGGCCCTTAATTCCCTTTTTTTCTTTTTTGCCCGTGACTTTCCTTTTCTCCCCTTTATCAGCTCAGGTGATGTGTTTTACTAGTCAGTCTGTCATGTCGTCCTGCTCCTTTCATTCCCCCTTTCTTCTCTATATTGTTCTTGAGGCCGTCCGTTGAACTCCCCCTTTTCTTTTTACTTCCCCCATGTTTGTGTTGAGAGCTTTCCTTTTTTGTTTTCCTCGCCGTCCTGTCCCCTCTACGACAGGTTGGACTTCTTTGCAGCGACTGGATCAAGGAAAACTGACCTCTGATATTCCCCCTTTTTTCCCGTTTAGTCTTCCTCAATTTTTTTCTAACTCAAAGCCTATTCCGCCACCTCATGGCGTTCCTTTTTGCGCGCCCCCTCCTTCACCTGTCGTTCTCATGACAGTGGCGCAAGTAGGTTTCGCGCGTGGCTCGTGCGCCTTTTTTTTCTGAAGGAGTGGACTCATCCTCTTTTTGTCCTCTTCACACCTCTGTGTGTTGGTTTTCTTCTTGGAGCGCGTTCTTTCTGCAACCCCCGGCTCCCCCGGTCACTGGTAACCAATTACAGTAGAAGCAATTCGAGAGAGATAACTATCAAAGCTCTCTCAGTTCTCCTCTCTCCTCTCTCCGGACGCCCTCCTGAAGGAGACCTTTCCCCACCTGGTTACCGGCGATTGGCACATTTCTTTTTTTTTAGGTCACCCCTTCCGTTCCAAATACCCTAGCAGTTTTTTTTTTGTCGTAGCTTAGGAGCGATGTTCTCTATTCCTCCCTACAGCGTTTTTGCGCCCGGAGAATGCCTGATTGATTATTGACTGCTTCGTCTTGCTGTCATTTTCCGCTCTTTTTTCTTCTTGTTGTACGCGAGTCGTCGCCCGATACACGAAGACTTAAACAAAAAGGGGCCCCTTTTTTTCCGAGCCCCTTCTTTGCCCGACCTCCCTGCCAAGGGGTCGATTTTCATCTTGCTTTTTCACCGCTCCTCTTCCATGAAGCACTTTAGATGGTGGGTTTTTATCCCTTGGACCCTCTTTCACCGTCCGTTTTTCTAACACTGTTCGCCACGAGATTGAGGTTATGCGCCCTCCCCTGCGTCCCCCTTTTTCTGACATAGACCGTCCCGCATCTGCTGCGCCTAATACACGGTTTGGTGCAACTTCGCTTTCTTCCGCGAATTTCCTTTACTTTTCGGCCTCAACATTTCTTGTTTCCCCTACTTTCCGACAACGAGTCCTCTCAGATGTGAGAGATTGGTGTTATCGAAAAGGCACGGGATTACGTTTGTTCTTCCCCTTCACCAACCCCCTTTCTTTATACATACGCCATTTTAGATCGTATCGTCGAGTTATTTTATTACAAATTTTTTTTAACCCTCGCCTAGTCTTATGTTGTATGGGACAACGTTTTCTCTCATCCCCCCTCTTTTTTTTCTATTTGACCATCGCGAGAAGAATAGTTCATCACTTTTACATTTCCTCACAGTTTCCCCCTTTTCTTCGGCGTTGAGCTGAAGCTTTTAACCTGTCCAAGGCATTTTTCCCCCCACACGGCCCCAATCAGCCCGTCATCGTCCCAATTTTTTTAATTCCTCGTACCCCCTCTCCTTCTTCTTCATCCCTGTTTGATTTTCTTTTTGATGCCGCGCAAATCGGACGGGCCTTTACAACATTTCTTCTTCCTCTCGGCGGATTTATTCCAAATGTGTCATCATTAGCAACTTTGATGGTTTTCCCTTGCCTCTCCCCGATTTCCCGACCGCTTTCGTTTTTACTTTGATACAAAGCATTCGGACTACTGACCCCTGGCCGCGTTCAATGGTATTCGTCATTTAACGATTACTCTGCTTCCCCCTCTCGGCGCGCAAAAAGACATACAAGCGGAGTAGTTGAGAAGTTTTGGGGCTTTCGCACCAGACTCTGTTGCCGGCTCCTTTTTAATCGGCTCTCCCTAGCATTTTTGAATCCCCAACCCCCCTGATTTCAACGGTTTGGCTTACGATCTTCGACATTATTTCAGAAGTTGAAGAGATCACGCTCTTGACCCCTTCCCCTTTTCCCTGAGCAATATCTCATGCACTCCCTCCGGTACTGTTTCTCCCATGTGAAGTTGAAGGTCCTTTGCATTGCCACCTTTTTCTCCCCGATCCTGAACAGGCCCTAACAAGGAAAGAGGGGGAATCCTTTTTCTATTATGCCAATTCCCCCCTTGTGACGGCCCTTTTTTCTTTTGTTCCCTTTCTGCCCGGTTTCACACCGGCGATGCGTCCGATCCGGAGGCGTGGATGTGTCTCATTACAGGCACTCCTTTCGCCGGTGTCTTTTTTTATTAGTGAACTTTTCCCCACTTGTTCACGGTTTTGCGTTGCCATGTTTGTCTCTAAACCTTGTTTGTGGAATGGCCGCCACCCAGTTTTTTTTGCTCTCTCCTTCCGCAAGACCCCTTTGAGCTGGTGTTCCCTAAAGGTTTCCTTTTTTGATTTTGACCCCCCCTTTCCCTTCCGAGCTACTCTCTTCTCTGATATCGAAGGCCCTTTTTTCCTTCCCTTCAAGGACCCCAGGCTTTCGTTGACACCATGCGAATTTTTCCCAGTTCTATTCCCTCTACGAACTGATGGGCATTTGAATGCTTTCGTTTGCCTCCGGAGACTTTGAAGACCCTCGGCTTTTGCGCCGTAAATTGATTTTAACCAGGCGTCCCCTCGCTCCCCCCTTCCCTACTTCTTGGCTGACCCCTCTTTTCTACTCCTTTTTTTTCTCTCGAGGTTTCCTCCTTTCTCGAAACGAAGAGATTGGGACAAGTTACTGCCAAGATCTCTTGCATATTTTCCCTCAATCTGTCTTTCTCAGGGATCGATTATCGGAATATTTTTTTTGACGGTTGGGCGCCGCTTTTCTTTGCTCTCTTTACGGAGTGCGGGCTGCATTCGTTGACCTTCTCTCCCTCAACTACAAGAGTGGCGGTATTGAATTGCGGATGACATTTCCTTCTGTTGCCGGATTACTCCTGCCTCTCCACTTTTTATAACTCAAAGGTGGAGAGTTATTTCGAGCATTTTTTTTTTTTTTGAACTCCCTTTACTTCTTCCAAGGTGCATCGCCTGCTCCAACCTGTTACCCAAGGGTCTCTTCAGCTGTGTGCCAATCCTGTCGACTTTTAGTTTCCTACTCTCCTTTGTGGTTTTTTAATTCGGTCGCAGGGATTTGTGCCAGCCTTTCCTCTGGTTCCCTGGGGTTGAGCGACAACCCCCTTCGGTTTTCTTCTCTTTCCCCCGTGGTCGGAGATTTGCAGGTTATTCCCTCCAACTGCTAGAACAAGCTGTTTCCCCCCCCCCCCCTTGTTTCGTCTCCCGTCCTCGTTCTTATTGTTTTCCCGACGTGAGTACGAGTCACGCCGTAAAGGCTCTCCACGCGCCACATTGAGTTTGCTTTTCATGGTCCCCCTCCCTTGAGTCCTCACTCTTAGCGGTTTGATCACTTCTAGACAAGCCCACCCCGCTTGTCTTATACATCCTCCTTGCTGCAATCAACTCTCTATAGCTTGGCTTTTGGCTTTTTTTCTGATGTAGGGGCGCCCTTTTCCTGTCCACCCTTCTCGCGGTACCAACCACCGTGCTTCCCCTCTCCCCCCCCTACCTCCTTGTGGCCAGTGAGTCAGCTTGGAGTTTCGTCGCCCCCCATGAGAGTTTTTTTTCTTTTTTTCCTTAAGCTTTTCCACCCGCCTTTAAGTTCGTAGGCGCGCCTCATATTGTTCTTATATGCAACTTTTTCGTTGGTAAGCAGTCTAAAACCCCTTTTCTATCCCCCTCTTTTTTTATCCCCGCCCCTAGGATTATCCTGACGCACTGGGCTTTAGCCAACCGCTCCGAGCCATTTGACCTTGAGAAACAACCTCCTTCTAACTTTTACCTTTTGCTAGTTTTAATAAAGCGACTCGTTTTTCTCCATTCCCCCAAGCATTTAGACATGGGCAAAAGGTTTCGGTAAACCAAATTTGACGCGTTTCATCATCAGTCTCCTGGACTCCTCCTCCACGTTCCAGTGCTGTTTCCCTGAGAGACACGCCTCGTTTCTTGTCCTCATCTGCCGGTGGTTTGTCCCTAATGATGGTAGTCTTACCCCCCTCTGCCCCATGAGTACAGGCCCCGTCCCCCTATCTTCTTTGCCTGCACGGCTGTGTTATTTCTATATCAGCCCCTCATTGGCATGCCCACTCCTGTAATTTTAAATGGACGGGGGTGAAGTTTCCTTTTCTCTCCTTTGGATCTCCCATTTGTATTTTTTATTCTATACCTTTAATCCCGGTCGCAGATTCATTAGCCCCTTAGTCTTTTTGTTTCATGGTGAGATTTGGGGTTTTTTTTTTTTTGTTGTGGTTGGGTTTTTTTTTTGTTGGTTCGGAGAACGTTCTGTGTGTACTTTCTTTCCCCTTCTTTTGTTGCGCGTCTTTTTTTTAGAGACATATTCTAGCTTTTTTCGCCCCCTACTTTGAGAACCATGGTCCGCTTTTTTTAATCTTTCCCGAGCTTCCAGTGTTTGGGCGGTTTGTGGGGGGGGTGGGGTTGATTGGTGGGTTTGGGGTGGTTTTTTGGGGTGTGGGGGGGTAGGTGATTGGGGGGGGGGGTGTTTGTTTGGGTGGGGGGGCTGGGGTGGTTGGGTGGGGTTTTTGGGTGGTTTTTGTGGGGGGGGGGGGGGGGGGGGGGGTTTGTGGTGGGGGGGGGGTGGGGGTTGGTTTTTTTTTTTTTGGGTTGGGGGGGGGTGGTTGGGGGTGGGGGGGTTTTTTGTGGGGGGGTTTGTGGGGTTTGGGGTTTTGGGGTGTTTGTTTCCCCCCCAACAAAACAAAACCCCCCCCCCCCCCAAACACCACAACAACACCCACAAAACAACCCCACACACAACCCCCCGGTGGGGGTGGGTTGGGGGGGGGGGGGTTTGTGGGGGGGGGGGGGGGGGGTTGGGGGGGGTGGGTTTTGGGGGGTTTTTTTTGGGTTGGGGTGGGGGGGTGCGGTGTTTGTTTGGTGTTTTTTTTTCGGGGGGAACCCCCCCCCCACCCCCAACCCAACCATTTTTTGGGGGGGTTGGGGGGGGGGGGGGGGGGGGTGGGGGGTTTGTGGAAAATTTTTGACTTTTGCGGTCGTAGGCGCTTCCTTGCTTTTTCCGAGGGGGGTTCCTTTTTGAGCCCTTCCGATATCGATCCCCAGTCCCGTTTTATTTCCGCCCATTGTCACCTCACCATTGGCGCTCTCACCTTCCTTCGCGTCTTCTAGGTGTGCTCTTGGTCCGCGATCCGATTTGCTTCCGTGCGCTCACACCCTCTCCCGCCTCCGGGCTTAACGGTCTTTCCCTTTTTTCAGTTCTCTCCATTCCCCGGGGTTCTCCAGGTTTGATGGGGCTTTTTTTGTCCCCTTCTTTTTTCTTTCTTTTGTAGCCGCAAGCCAGTCTCCACTGCGGTGATTGGACACGGTGGTCTACACTGTCGTCGAAGTTCCCGACTGACACCAATGATGCCGGGGCATTGTTCTGTTATCTCTTTCCGACCCTAGACCTGTCCCTATTCCGCACTTACAAAATCTACACACTCTCAGGGATTTATATGGTTTTTGAAGCCCCTCCCTCCACTCGACGATTGAAATTTTTGGACATTTTTTTGCTCCTGATCTATCCGTAGGACACTTTCTTGTTACCCCTCCCTTTTTCCGACCTAAAGTCGTTTCAGAGTATTCCCCCACCAG
>Ga0179593_1667262_pt1 | contig 24349 bp, 19 predicted proteins | sample CZODoug2_1_08_16_FD_185931 | JGI IMG/M metagenome (GOLD analysis project Ga0179593, IMG submission 185931) | Vadose zone soil fungal communities from Angelo Coast Range Reserve, California, USA - CZODoug2_1_08_16fungal (PacBio error correction) | ecosystem: Environmental > Terrestrial > Soil >... | reverse complement strand
AGCCGCGCGGTCGCCGGATTACTCTTTTTTTAGACCGGATCTGTCGCTGCCCCCAGAATCTGTGTTTTTTTCCCGTCATGCGTTTCTGGTTACGAGGACGCAGTAGAAGTTTTCCGCCCCCTTTTTTCTAAGCTCGGAGGGAAGAAGCTGTCTTCCTTCCCATTTGATACAGTTGATAGTCCTATCTGAGGCAGCTAGGTTGACTCCCTTCTGTTCAGGTTCTCGCCTATGCATGAGTTTTCCCTTTCCCACCGCCCGATCGCCGTCCCGCAGACTCTTCTGGGACGAGCACCGACCTTCGATATGAGGTTCCCTTTCGAAGGCCTTGGTGAAATCCTGTCTTCCATCTCCCCCCTTCTCGCACGAGCCTTTTGGTCTAACTTTTTTTGTTAAAATCCTTCCCGGCAACGCGTTGGAGGCGCCCCCCCAAACAGTTCCACCCTTGTCAGTGTCCTGAGGTTCCCCTTCTCCCTCCGCGTGAGCCATCCAGAACGTGACTGTCCCATTCGGTACCTCCCGAGTCTCCTACAGGATTGTTAGCATTTTTCCCCCTGATGTTTTCCTCGGTTTCTGTTCTAATTCGTGTCTCAGCATGATTCCCTATTTTGTTTTTTCTAAACGTTGGGCGACCGCTTGTATATGTGCGCCGGCAATGGGGTCCCTCTCTCTCTTTTGGTCAGAGCTTCCCGGTTGATTCCTCTTGTAGGACGTGCGTTTAAATCCCGGACTTTTTCTTGATTTTGAATCTTTTCCGGCGACCCCGCTTGACCTTTCCGTTACGAGGAGCGGGGAAAGCGATCAGTTTCGCTGCCCCTTTATATAGAAGCCACCAGCCGACGAGCCCCTTTGGCACTTCTTTTTCTGGCCGATGTCGACAGCTTTTTTCTTCTATCGCCCCGCTGTTGCTGGCGCACGAAGACCGAGTGGACGTGAGCATTTGATCTCCGGTAGGATTCTCCTTTTTTTTTCCCCCCGCTCGACTTTTAGTTCGGGAAGCCATGTTCCCGCGTTCTGCTCTCCGCATTCTCTCCTTCCTTTTCGTGACTCCGATCTCAGGTGGAGTTATCGCAGCTTCGATTTTTATCACTCGAGATCCCGGCCGGCGGAGATCTTCCCCGACCCCCGAGATAGACCGAAATCCACCTTCAGAGGAGGTCCGACCCGCCTTTACCCGCGGCTGCCGTGCCCTTTTTTTCCTTAGCCTTCTGCTGATGACCTCCTGAGTACTCCCTCTACACGGCTTTCGCTAATGCGAGCTTCTCGGTCTTTCCCCCCGCACAGCCCTAAGCGGCCGTCCGGTTCTATTAACCCTATGACGTGGGTATTAGCGGTTACATCAATTTCGACCTTTTCGCTTTTCCCGCCGGCCACCCCCCGATGACAGGCGATCTTTCCAACTCCAGCTCGTTGTGCAAAGACATTCTTCGGTTCCCCTAGAGCCAGACGCCGGACAAGTATTTCTCATCTTTGATCTCTATACTGATGGTGTACCTTCTTTCCCTGATGGGATTCAATGTGACTTTTCCTCTCCCTTCCCCACCTAGCCGCAGGCCGCATAGGTAAAAGCGAGTTCTGAGCATACAAACCTTCCTGAAACTCCCCCACTCATTTTCTTGCTCGTAGCTGATCAGGTGTTTTTTTACTCCTCATCAATCAACAGACACTTGCCCTATAGCTGCTGCTGACCTGTTCCAAGCAATTCCATACTAGACAGAGAGTCCTCGCTCCCCCTCTTTAGCGGACGCTGTTAGAGTAAGGGCTGTCCCTCCTCCTTTCTGTGAATCCCGTACCACAGCTAACCTGCTCCGACTCCTTCGGTCTGTTTCTCCTAAGAGTTATTTATTCCTTCGTCCCCCATGAACCGGCGGTGACTCTTTTTTCCGCCCCCTTGCGGCGAGGACCTGCAGAGCTCCGAGTTACTACACTACCTAGACGGCGAGAAAGGTCTCTTTTCAGTTTAAAGCTTTCGTCTCTCCTCCTTTTTTGATTATTTACATCCTCTTTTTGTTTTTTTTTCTTTTCTCGCTGCTTAGTCAGAGACTCCGGGCCTCTTCGGAAGGTTCTTTTTTTCTTCGTCATACGTCTTTCCAGATTTACCTTAGAGTCGTCCTCGACGAGGCACCCTGCCGGCGTTGTGTTTTGGTTCTGAGCTTTAGACTTTCCCTCTCTCCAGACCGGCTCGGCGTTTGTCTTGGACTATGGTTTTTAGAGAGAGTCGACGAAAGCCTTCCGCAAATACACGCTCCTGCCCCTAATGCTTCTTTCTTTGTATCCCTCTTTAAGGCCGGCTTCTTCAGCGCTCGAGAATTTCCTCAATTGTAGTGCGCCCCACTCTTCTGTGTTTCTCCACATTGATGAAACTTCTATCCTTCTCTGTTTCTTTTTGGTAATATTTGCTTTGTCCGACCTACGAGCGTTGTAACGTGTTTTTTGAGGTGTGTGTTTCCGTCGAGTCTGAAAGCAGAGAACACATCCTTGCCGATGAAGGTCCAGCCGGGCCTACAGCTTTCACAATAAATTTTCCTTTTGTGTTAGTCTTCGTCTGTCCGCTGCAGAGTGTCACTAGCAGAGTGGATAGTTGACCGATTTTTCTTTTTTTGGTTTTTCCGCTCGACATGCGTTGCGTCCGAGAGCCTCTTGTTGTGCCCGTGTTTCCCTCCGAATCCCCCCCACCCCCCACCCACCCGAACTGGACCGAGATTTTTTTTTTTCTTTTCGTCCCTCTCCAGTTAGCCTCCCGCGTCGGTGCGAGAGTATTCCAGCGAGCACTCAAACACAGGCCGTATCGACGCTTAAGTACCCTCCCAATCCTCTTTTTTCTTGGTGTAGAGCTCCTCTCTTTCACGAGAGCAGTGTTCTGCTCTCCGCTTCATCCATCCTCCCCTTCGCATTGATCCAGTGGCATTCTTGTGATGCTTTTTCTGTGTGTCGTTTTTTTTATCTTTATTTGGGGTTTTTCAGACATCGACGCAATCTGTGCTTCTCCTTTTTGCGCTGACCGCCGACCCAAGGCCGTGCGTCCCTCCTCCTTTCTAGATAATACTACGTCACTTTTAGTGGCAGACCGCTTTTGAGAGAACCTTCCTAATCGTCCTCACGATGAGGACGCCGGTAAACATGGACTTTCTTTTCTTTCTCCGGTGTCAGGCTCCAGATTGCTCATTTGCAACGCTGGCACGTTCGTTACTCGTTCGCCTGGGGTTTGGGTGGGGTGTTGCTACCAGGTCATGTTCCCTCGACTTGCGCCTGAGCTTCCCTAGGATAAAGTTAAGCTGATCACCGATGGCGACTCGTTTCCTGGTCTCTCGATTCCTCGCTGCATCCCGTCCCGTTCTGATGAACGGGAACGAGCCAAGCCTCCCGGTAGAACCCCCCTCCCGCTGACAGGAATCTTTTTTATATTAGGTCCTCGTTTTCGGACGCTATTTCTGTTTCTGCCCATTTTTCCCGGTTTCTTAACTCGGGATTCACGCCGCGGACGGATGACGATCCTTTACTCTCTCCGATTGGGCTCCGAACACTGTTTTCTTGTTTTTCCCTCTGTACCCTATGGCCTTTCGAGGCGAGCGGCAGTCGAAGAGTTTACGACCAGTCCCCCCTCCCCCCTTGTCGATCCCGCGGGCTGCAGGTCCCTTCCGTGATTCTATCGGTACGAACCGCATCTTTGTTCCTGACACTCCATACGCGGCGGCCGCTGATTTAGGCCGCCACTCCTATAGCGTACGGATCACGCAAACAGTTGTCCCGCTGTCTCTTCCCCTTCGTACCTCTCTCTAGAAAGGCTGAACTTTACTCTCGCCCGAGTCTCGCTGAAGTTTTGCTATAAAGCGAGATTTAGGGGCTTTAGCCCTGACCCAAATTTAGAGTGTCTCTATGCTCTCTTCAAGGAGCTTATATCTATCTTGCCCTCAGTTTTTGTTTTTTGTCTTATTTCTTCAGCCCTTAGGCGAGGTTACGCTCCCGACCGGTATGTTTTTCTTTGCCCCTAACCCGTTTCGAGAGCTTATTCAGCTCTCGACTCTGCCGGCGTCAAGAAGCAGCCCCCTTAGACTCTTCTAGATCAGCCAAGAGGAAGTCCCTCTCTCCTTCCCCATACGTTATAATTGAGATAGTATGTCGTCACATGTGACTCCTCCGGCCGGAGCAGCTCTTTTTTTCCCTTTCTCCTCGAGTACCGGGAATTTCACACTTGGATCTCTCCACTTGATATGTCTTTGAGGGTGACCATGTCCTCTGTAGTTCGCCGACGAGCTTTGGAGATTTCTCCCCTGTTCGTGCGCACCGCTTCCCTTTTACTTTCCCATGTATCTCTGCACGCTTAAATATGTGACGATGTACGGGCAAAACCGCCCCCCGGTGACTTGGCCGCATACAATCCCTCCCGCTTTTTTCTCCCATGCGTAGCCATGCGCGCGCGTGCTAATCTCTATTTCCACAATTGTTCCTTCTCCTCCGACCGCAGATAGGGGTCCATCCTCCGCAGGGAGCCTCAACAATCTCTTGTTTACGTGGAATCGGTGATCTTGTGTTCTAGGACTGTAATTGCAACGCCTCTCGTCTTTGACTTCTTTTCCTCCCTCAACGCCCCCCTTATTGCTCGAGTGGCGAGCATTCATTTCTCTCTTTAACACTTAGTTCCGAAGGTTCAAGGTATGCGCGAAGACCCATCTACTCCCCTCTCCGGATACTTGAGACCGAGTCTCAGCCGTGCCCAGTCCAGAGGAGGATTATCCCGAGATTAGTTTTTGCTGGAACCTTCTCTCCACCGCTACACTCGACAAGGTTCTCTCTTTCCCTTTCTTCCCTTTTTTCCCAGGAAGCCGATCTTTTTATGAACGCCGTCCCGCAGCGATCAAGAGACGATTCGATAGTTTGGCTTTTTTTGACTAGAGTTCTTCTCTGTGCTGTGATTGACTCCTTTCCTTCCTCCCCCTGGGTGCTCCTAGAGCTCTCGCATCTCGAGACGTCTTTCCTAGGTCTTCCCCACGTGGATCTTCTCTCTCTCACGTCTGGAGTTAGAGCTTGCTGTTTCCCTGAGGCCGATGCCAAAAGTGATCGAGTGCAACTGGGAATCAGGATGATTTCTCTGAAGTCACGCTTCTTCCCCCGGATCTTTATTGGAGCTGCGCCTTAACCCGATCTTCATCATTTTCAGAAAGGAGGTTTCTCCCCTTTATGACGCCACTCTCTCCGCTCTGACCATCAGAGGAGCTTCCTCCTCTCCCGATCGGCGCCTCTCTTAATCAACTTGCGCATTCTCTCCCCGTGACCCCCACCCCCCTTCAGAGCTCTTTCTTCCACAACTCGATCCCCAATCTGCCGAAGCATAACCGACTCTCCCTCACGAGCATTCCTTTCTCTTTGCTTTAGTAAAAGAGTTTTGCATCTCGTCGTCATTCCGATATTTTTCCTTCCGTCTCGACATCCAACCCCCGATCTTCCCCCGGTACAAGTAGAATTTCCTGTCTGTGAATCCATCTAATGATTCCAAGCGGTTCTCGTGCTCTTGTTGACACCCTTTCTGATGAGAGCTCCCCTGACCTTGCCACGACCCTTTTTTTCAGCTGTCCTGCTCAGGCTTCTCAGTAAACTTTAGGTCTAGAGGGACTTTGTCCTCTTCTGCGGTGAGTTCCAGGATGTCTCTACCTTTTTCCCCTCCCCTATGACGCCTCCAAGCCCAGTATTTGCACTATCACATACCGTTTCCTGTAGGTGATCTCTCCCATTAGACTAGGTTCAAAACCCCCTTTCGCTTGTGACCGAGGACAGACGGCTCTGTGACATCTCCGAGCATACTCTGAATCGACTCCCCTACCCTTTCCGAAGACAGAGCCGAGAAGATTCTTTCCTTCCTTTTCCGAAACCAACCCAACAACCGACCTCCTCCTTCGAAATCCTTCGTTGTTGTTGTCTACGTTCTTTCTAGTCTAACGTCTTGAGATCTTCTCTTCCGTCTTCGTGTGTCGCAGTAATTAAGATAAGAGAATTTTTTCTGCCTCAGATGCCTTTTACGCTTTAACCTGAAGAGATTTTCTTCTGAGCCATGTGACGAGTTCAACTGGCTTTTTTTCTCCCCTACCCCTTATCCTTCGTTGCTCCTCTGCATCTGGCGTTTGCTCTCTTGTACGAGACTTCTCTGCTCTTGAACAGCTCAGTGATCATTAACTTCTTTTAGAACGAATCTTGCGCACACAGGTTTTGATTTGGAGTCAGCTCTCTCCACCTCCCTTGTCCCTTCAGGTGCGTACTAGCTTTATAACCCTTCTTGCACGACCTCCCTATTTTTGTTATGTGGATGGTTTTATCAATGGACGAAACTGCTAAATTGACTTTGCCCCGTCGCTTTGGTGTGGATTCGCCGAGCAGACGCTATCGACTCCCTTAGGATATCCCCCCGTCTCCCCCAGAACTCTGGTCTGTCAGTTCCTTTTGCGTCTTTGAGGCCAATCGATCTGCGTAGTTTGAGTGTTTCTTTAGGTTTGCCGAAATCTCGCTGCGAGTGTGAGTGCTCCGTAGAATGGTCGAAAGTTGATTAAGTTCTCTTTGATATAATCTTTCTTTTCCTAGAGGCTGAATCATCTCTTTCTCTTGTTAGCTGCACTTTGACTTCCCTTCCTGGGAGATTCTGATCCTTTTTTTGTCAAAGCCTCCAACTACTAGTCTGTCCTAGCCCCCTAAGGCCTCCTCGCACTCTCCTCGTTTTCTTTTTCCTCCTCCCCCCCCCTGATCGCTTGTATGATCTCCTTCCTGTCAGCTCGAGCGATCTTCTCCCCTCCCGTAGAACTTTTTCCCTCATCCAACCGTTTACTACTTCTCTCTCTTGTTGCGATGAACTGAACGCTCTCCGTGTGTTTGCCGCTGCACGAAGTCAGAGCAGTCTTAGTTCTCTGTACCGTCTTCGTGCGCAGGCAGCCGGAAAGTTTCTAACTTTTCTCTCTCTCTTCCTCGATAAGGCGGCCGATACCTCCTAGGGCTCCCCGCCCTTTTTCTAGTTCCTTCTCCCCTGCAGATCCAGAGCTAGAGATGTCCAGACGCTCTTCTTTTTTCCCCCCGGCGTCTACACGAGCTGTTTACGAGGTTCGAGAATAGCGCTTTTCTCCCTGTTATTTAAAGTCTCACATGGTCGAGTCCTCTTGAAAGGCCATTTTTTGATCTTTTTCCCTCCTCCCTTTTTCCCTGATGATCCGCTCAAATCGAACTCCAAGGGTGAGAGACCTTCGTCTATGATATCTGGTTGGGATACCCATCCCGGTTCCTGCTTCGCTTCGACGCGATTTTTAGCCACATTCACGTTTCTAGGATTCAGAGAGTATTTTATCTCCAGTCTCTTTCGTGTTTATATGATGATTAGATTTGTTTTAGTCCTTCAAAACTGGGGTGAGTGAGCTGGTGCCGTCGAATCCCCGGGTCTTCCTCCAGATGTATTGCCGTCGGATCTTTTCCACCTCTGCCGCTGCGTACGTAAACTGCCCAGCGTAACACAATCGTAGCCTCATTCGTCTCCCCCCCTCTTTCTTTTTCTACTCGTCACTTGTGATCGCAGTACCTGCAGAAGAGTTTCGCCTTGATTTCTTATAATATTCTCATTTGATGACAGAGCGGAAATTTTTCCTCAACTTATGTCTTTTTCAGGCATCCCGTGTTTGCGCTCTTCAAGGGCAGATTATGGTCAGCCGCCGGAAGAGATGCTGTGAATGCTTCTCATTTTGTTAATTCCGTAAGATATCAAATCCCGCCTTTCCTCCCGAGAAGCACGCTTATATTTCTCTTTTACTATCTAAGGTGTTGTTGTTGTTGTATCTATCTCGCCGACCTTTATTAAAGAAGCGATTCATTGGGTTTACCATTACCGCAGTTGCTTCCCCTTCCCGGATACCATGTGCTTAAGAATCGCCTCTGAAAGACCTTTCGACGGATGAGACTGCGTCGGTTTCTTCCTATAGACGTATATGCTGATCTTGGAGCTTCGTCAATCTCCATAGTTTCTTTTCCCTTTTCCGAAATGACCCCCCCCTGGTGACTGACAGCGCCTCGTCTCCTTTCTTGCCGGTCAGCCAGTCGAAGTAGATTCTTTTTGCGTCGTTTTGTCACGGGCTCGAATGAAGTCGCCCGTAAAATAGTCCTCAGCTATCAGGTCCCCCCCTTTCACCCCACGTATTCAACGAACCCACAGATAACATCCCCGAGATTGCCCCGCGGCCCCCTCGCTTCTCCCCTCGTATTTGCCCTAGAAAAGGTTCGATTGAAAGTCATCGCGTCAGAGTCCCTCTGGTCCCTCTTCTTATTGGCAATAAACCTTTCTTCTTTAGCATTCCGGAACTTTTTCTTTTTCCATGGAAGATGGCGTTTTCCTTTTCTCCTACAGCGAAGTCTTCTGGCGCCTCTCTGTATCGTGTCCTCCCGGTCTGTCTATTGCACGGTGATAAATTCTCTGCTGCTGCCCCCCCTGATAGACATAGTAAAGGACTTCCGGCGGAGTCCCACCGCGCAGGCGCAGTTGAGACAGTCCTCCTCCTTGGAGCTCAATGCAGCGCCGCAGACACATAGAATTTTGTCTCCCTTGCTATTTTTCTTCCCCTTAGTATGCATGCTCAGCGGTTTCACGCTCAGCCCGGGTACTCATGCTCTCTTCTTCTCTGAGGCTTGAAGACGGCTCGAGCCGGCTGACGCCGGTATTCGTTTCCCCTTTCTTTTTCCCGAAAACCCTTGTCGTCTGATATCTCCCAGTTCGCCCAGACAAGTGTCGCTCTTCTTTTCTGGATCGCGACGTCGCGCGCGGCTCGATCTGAGGTCCTTCACCAGCGAGATAAGTTCTTGCCTACCTCTTCTGGATGTTTAAGTGTCTGCTTGTTCGTAGGACTGGCTCTGGATATCGTTTCCCCTGCTTTCGACATCTCCCACGCGCCTACGCTGTTTCAGGACTATTTAAGAGCGATTCTTCCCTCTGAGGGTTCACCTCGCTAGGTCTAGTCCTTCCCCTCCATCTGCCTTGATCGCGTCCCCACCTCGCCAAGTGTCTCTGCTCCCAGACATAAAAAGCTGTTTCTTGACACCCCCCCTCTGGCTCCCTCTCCCCCCCCCTGAAGGACCTAACTCTGTCCCCGCGCCCCAAGGCATGCTACAGCTGAGGAGGCCTGGAATTTGACCGTTTCTGCCATGTCTCGGGCGATGGGCTGCGATGGAGACCTCCTCCCCCTGATATTCAAATGACTCTTCCTTCCTCCCTCGTCCGGTTCTTTTCCCCCTTTTCACTATCCAACCAGATCGTCGTCGTGCATCAGGTGCTGGCTCTTACATCCGGAAGATGCAGCCCCCGCTTTTTCTTGCCCGATTCTTGGAGCATCTCGGGCTCGGTCTTTTTTCGTAGCAGGATTCGGTTTTTTTTTCTTTTCCCTCGCCTAGCCACGGCATCGATGCTCGCCGGTATGGTTCTTGAGCCCAAGTTAGAATCCTTTTTTTTTTTCCCCCCGCACAACCCCTATGGTGTTTTCTGTTGACGTTCGACCTCCATTCTTTGCTTTTCTTCCCCTTCTTTCTCCGCCTCTGTGCATAGACTCGCCTGACGAAGACCTTGAAGAACCCTCTCCTCAACCAACACAAATAACCTACTCGTCGCTTAGCCCTCCTATTCTTCTCCTATTTTTTCTCCTACTCCGTTGGTGTACGTCTCTCTCTCTCTCTCTCTACTTCCCGTTTGGTCGACGGGTGCTCTCCGTTGAACTTCTCTTGTAGCAGACATCTCGCTGGGCTCTCTGTCCCTCGCCGAAGAGGAGAGAGTCCCCCCCTCGTTCCTTTAAGATAAGTCTGCCCGACCGCCGGCGTAAGGTTTGACTTTCTGGTTTTTCTCTCTTTCCTCTCTTCTTTTCGAGAATATAGAGAACCTCTAAAGCGCGTCGCCAGAGCCCGCTTTCCTTGCCGCGGTTTAGAGCAGATCGGCTTCTTCTTTTTGTAATTTTTCCTTCAGTTTTAGAACGGCCTGTATCCGCGAACGCTGGGGTATTTTTTTTTCCCCGCGGATGCGCAAATGAGCCCCCTTTTCCAACTTATCGGGAGCTGCGACGTGGTATTTTTTGTCGAGGCCGACAGCTGCCACCCCAGAAGTTCCCCGTATCGCCGCCCTACCAGCGATGATAATATCCCCCCCTTTCCGAGAGATTTTTTCTCTTGCGTGTTTTCCTGAAGAGGAGAGGTCTCTTAGCGTGTTGAGGGAAGAATCTCGCGCTGAAGATTGTGTTTTTTCTTCTTACTTTATTGAGAGAGACCTAGGGTGTTGCCGTCGTGCCGCTGACGCAGCGCGGGAGCGTTGAGAATCTTCTTCTTTTCTCACCATCCCTTTAGGAAGAGTTTGCGCCAGTCCCGAGCGCTTATTCGTGTTTTTTCTCCTCTTTCCAAGCACCTCTCTCTATGACAATGTAGGCACTCTGAGCTCGCTGTGTGTGGATCGTTCTCCCGATTCAGCTCGAGCCGCCCCTTCTCCTTTTTTTCCCTATAGCGATTCCTCCAGAGCTCGGTACCGGTATCTGATGTTTTAGCTCGTTTACGTCGCCCGCCGAGGGTAGTCTGGAAATCGACCTCCATCCGTTGTCTAAGAGCCGCTCGCGGTCATCGCCTGACTCCGCGTTGTGCGAGGTCGGGCCGAACAAGAGGGTCTCTTTTCATAGCCCTTGGTTTTTCACGAAGTCCTTCCCCCCTTGCGCTGTCGGTCTGCCTCTATATCCCTTTCCCCTCCTCCTCCTTCTATCCCTTTCGACCTTGGGTCAGTTCCAAGTGCGGGCTTTTTGTGATCGACTCGGTCGACGCTGCTTCCCCTGTGACTATGCGCTTGCCTTGCGCGACCGCCCTCCCTTTTATCTCTAATTTAGCAGCTTCTATAGGGCGCCCTCTCGCACCCGACTGAGGAGGCGAACAGATAACCCTCTCCCCCAATTCTATCCTGAACGTCCCTACACCCCTTCAGAGAATCTGGTTGATGTCCAGAGTGATTCGGTTTCCTTTCGTCGATGAGACTAGACGATTTGGTCTGCCACTTTCTATGCGAATTCTGTGGAGGCCCTCCCGTCCAGAGAAGTGAGGAATACTTTTTTCCTTCTTCACGCTTTTCTTTTGAGCATTCCCTGTTGAGTTTTTTTCCTGGCCCTTGGAGAGGCTGGATGATTCTCCTTCCTTCGATCCTAGTGTCCTGACTTTTCGACACTCCGACGTCCTCTTCCTAACAGAGAGGCTGTAAGGTAACATACTCCCCCTTGAGACTGTGAACGCGTCTTCTTTTCCAAATGATACGATGCGGCCGCTGATTGCGCTGTACTTTTCCCTCCTCTATGGATGACGAAGGACGGTCCTCCCCGGACCCTCCTTCGGACTTGCGCTCGTCTACGGGTGAATTCTTCCCCCCCTTCCCTGGATCGCTTTAGGGCTGCTCTCCAGATTATGTAACAGACCTCCCCTCTCCTTTCTATCACGATCCTCCCTGCCCCCCTCTTTCTCTCTCTTTAAGACTAATAAGTCTTTTGTGTTGCGAGAGATTTTTGAGGAGCCGGAGTGAGAGCTTCGAGGAGTTACTTTTCCCTCCCCTTGAGGTTTTTTGGACTCCTGGGTTGTGAAGGTCCGAGATTTTCCTCCCTTTTCCCTCCAGCGCGCAGTGCCTGACCGACCGGGACCGTCATACAGGTATCGACGATTCCGGTTTCTCCAGTCGGTTGACCCGCGATAAGGGAGTACCCCCTCTTCCTCCTTCTCCTTTGAGCTCGATGGTTATGCATCCCGCTAGTTCTCCCTGAAGCGGCTGTGAGGAAGTCTTTTGCTGTTTTTCCCGATTCTTCTTCGCCAGCCGACCAACAGGTTCTCCCCCCCTTCACCAGCTCACCCACGTGAAGGCCGCGCCTCAATCGGCTTTCATTCCCATACAAGAGCAGACCAGTCTCTCCCCGTTCATCCCGAGAATATGGGTCCCGTTCCTCTCTCCCCAATCCGTCCGATTATTTAGATTTCCCCCCTTATGTTTTAGATAAAAAAGCGAGAAGCTTGCGTATTTATTTTCTCCCCTCGTTAGGTGTTTTCTTTTCTTCTCTTTGATCGGGTCAGACCTCTAGTTCCGAGATTGTATTCCCCTTTCTCTGCTCAAGGTCGAGCTGGCACAAGCGTTTCGTCATCCCGAGTAGAGCTTGTCTCATTCCTCGTCCCCCCCCCCTCCGGTTGATCGAGGCTGCTCACGAAGTCAGATGCAGGTTTTCCTTCTCTTTTTCCAGTCCAGCGTTCGTGGCGTTCACCAAGGAGCGCGTTATCTCGACCCTCGCCAATGTTTTGGGCCGCTAACGACTTCCTCGCCAGCCATGATCAAGAGATGGTAGATCCCTCCCTTCCCTTCTTCTGTTTCTCCAGAAATGACTCAGAGGACTGATAAGAGCTGACGAGCCCTTGGCATGAGCGGTGTGATTTGAGCATTAGTGAATTCTCAAACCGTTTAGAGCGTAGCAGCAGCTCGGTGGGCCAGCCATCTCTCTCCCCTTCGTGCCGCACATGCTTTTTCTTTTCTCTCTACAGTCGCGTTCTCGCCCGATCTACGGCGGATAGATTATCTCCCCCCCGCCGAGCTCTTGTTCTATTAAGTCCCTAAGGTGAGGCAGGGTAATTTCTTCCTTCTGACGTCGCTCGAAGTCGCTATCCATAGCGACATATACACTTCGTTTGGTGTGACTTGCCTGGGATTTTCAAGAATCTCACCTGTTTCCTCTTCCCTCCTTTCGAACATCGCGGATGCGCCTCTGGCTTCAACTCTCCTGTCGAGCATGGAAAACACAGCCTCCAGTTTCGCTCTTTTCCTTCCATACCTTCCTTTCTGGGACACGATGCCTCCTCGTCCTACGTTGACCACAGTGCCACGCGACCCAAGGCTCTTTGAGCCTCGGGGAGTAATTTTTAACAGTTGCAATGCTAGTGGTCTGGGTCTGGTTGTCGGAGACCGCCCCCCCCCCCCCCCCTACATTACAGCTGCACTCAGAGGTACAAGTCGAGTTGGGCGTTTTTTTTTTTTTTGCATTTTTCCCCCCCACCCCCCTTCTAGTTGACACCACCAGGCGTCGAGCTTCCTCTTTTTTTTAGCCTACCAATTTACAGCTGCCACTCTTTAGCAGAGAGTGCCCTCCCCTTGATTTTCCCTCCTTGTTTTTTTTGCGAGCGCGCTGGGCTTTTTCTCGTCCTTTCTTCCTCCCGATGACGCCCTCACCACGCCAGATTGCATTTCACCAGAAGCCGCAGAGTGGGCTCTCTCCCCTGTAATTAGAGGGACCCCAACTTTCGGCCGGGTTGACCGCTACCCGACTCCCTTCTTTCTTCCTAGCCTACCATACGACGGATCTGCAGAACTTCCGCCGAAGCCGGCCTAGATTTCTGAAGTCAGCTTGACATCCCCTCCGTCCTTTTTCTCCCTCAGTTTTTTTTTCTGAGTTTGTTTCTTCGCGCTGCTCCGGCAGTCTTCGTGGGCTTTGTTTTCCCTCTTCCCTCCTTTCCTTCCCCTTCCTCCTGTTTTCTCGCCGAACGCTCTCTAGCGCGTTACCCCCCTGCCGCGCCGTGGGGTTCTCGTGAATAGATGGCCTCCCTCTCCCAGACGTTCGTTATTGATATGGTTCCGTGGGGTAGCTGTGCTGCGTAACTTCTCGAACAGCCGTTCCCTTGCCGCGTCCTCTGCAACTTCTTCGCAGATCACTTTTTAGTGGAGAAAGCACCTGAGCATGTTGAACCCCTTTTTCCTTTTTTCCCCCCCTACTTATTTTTTTGACTCTGAGGACCCTCGCACAGAACTGCTTGGGTAGTTGCCTCCCCTTTTTTCTTTTCAAGGACCGATCGAAAACACTTGCTGACCTTTTTTAGCGTAGGTGTGCGTTTTCTTCATCGCCGTCCCCCCGTAAATTTAAGCCCCCCCTCAGTACGTTTCCCAGGAGCTTCTTAACCCTTTTCCCTCTCTTGTGCATGCTTTCGGTCTCGGCGGCGATCTCCAGCGGTGTGCATAGAGCGCGGATTTTTTCCGTCTATAGCCAGACTTGTTTGTGTTTGAGTAAGCAGAGACATCCTTTCTGTCCGAGATCTCCTTCGCGAGGTTCTGCCACGTCGGGCAGCTTGCGAGCAGTAGAGGAGATCTGCCCTAGTAGACTGGGATATTCGGGATCGGGTCCCAGGTCTCGCTCCCTCTCTTCCGCCGCTGCGCTACCAGCACCTCCTCCATTACTTTTGAGGGTTGACCCTGTTTTTTTGGTTTTTTCTCTTTTCCCGGAGAACCGGTCCTGCCAGAATCAGAACTGGTTCCCCTCTTTTCCCCCTTCCCCACACGAGCCTCGAGGCCCAGTGTCGACGAGGATTGGGATTCTCGATAGTTACTATAGTGTGAGCCATGTAGGTCCTTGACCGAAGTTAGAAGGTATTCTTTTCCTCCGCGATATACGAGGCGTTGGGCGCCATATCTTCCCCTTTCCCGACGGTCAGCTCCTGGGCAGCTTCCCATAAGTACGGCGCCACCTTTCGATGGTAGGCTAGTATGATTATTTCTTTCCTTCCCCCACGTCCCCGCTGGATACATGTCTCGCCCCCCTGGGAGTTTGACAAGTTAAGGCAGAATACCTTCTGAAGAGACAACATAGTTTGGCCTCGTCCAAGGTTTCCAGTTTCCCCTCCTCCCAGTAGCAGTCTTCTATCTGAGCCGCGCCATGTTTGCTTAACTGAAAGAGCCCCCTTTGCGTCCCGGATATCCCCCCTTTTGAGCAAGCCTAAAGGAGCTCAGTCCGAAAAGCGACCTTTTTCCCTGTCACCTTTTTACAAGTCGCCCTCGGCTTCCGGGCCAGTCCTATGTTCCCGGTCTTTAGACCCTCTAGTTGCCGACGGATGAGCTTTTTTTTTGTCTTTGTTAATAGGTTATCGGCGGGGCCGAACATTTTTTTTCGCAGGCCACATATTATACGCGGGGGGTGGGCTCGAATGGCTCACCCCCTGGTCTTTCCTCTCTCTGGAGAGAGGGCAAAGCGTGTGTGTCTTTTTTACCGCGGAACAACAACATAACCCCCATACACACCCACCACACACGCTTTCTCGTCTTTTCTTTGTCCGAAGCGGCAGTTCGTCCCATAGAATAATTTTTTTCCCTCTAAAGACTTAGCTCGTACCCTCAGACTTGTCTTCCACCGGCACCTTCCTCTGAGGAGGGTGACCGGACCGTTTGGATAGCTGTCTCACCTAAGGACTTCTGTGAGCTTTCAGAACTCAAAGATGCTTCTCCGCGAAAGGAGTAAACTGCCCGCGAGTTCGAGGTATGGTTGTAACGTTTTTCGGAGAAAGAGTCGCGTATCCTTTCCATGCTTACCAGCGTTTTCCGGGAGAAGTAAGTCAGTTTATCCCATGAAACCGCCGCCCTGCGGACTATTTCTTATGTTCCTTCCCTTTTTTGCTTTAGAGGATAGACCGCCACTGGCGGTGCCTCTTGCGAATTAATGTGAGGATTTCTTCCCTTTTCCCCAAACGCCGTAGAGCATTCATAAGCGGCCTCCGTCCCTTTTAGACCTCCGAACCGTGAGAATTTGGTCCGACCGCGGTCCAGAGGCCTTTCCCTCCCCCCTCTAGGGGATTCCCGAGCGCGGCCCTTAAGTAGTTATCTTTTTCAAGTCCCTATCCAGTGAGGTACACACCCCCAGATTCCCTTGAGCTCGTGGGAGTGGTAAGCCCGCTTGTTCAGCCTCTTTTTTTGGCGATGCCCGGAGCTAGACGCCTCCGATCCGCCGCCTCTTTTGCTCCGCGAACCGCTCACCCACGTCTTTTCATTTTCCCACTAGATTCTTCCCCAGCCCCCCCCTGAGGGTTCTCCTTCTTCGTTTCCTAGGCAAAAGTGCATGCTCCAAAAGAGTTTTCCCCCTTCCTCCCCTATTTTTTTTGTTCCGATCAGGAGTTCCCATCTTGTTAGCAGCCTTTTTCCCCCTGATTCCGTAGGGCCGGAGGCCGTTCTAGCATGGATGCGTTTATAGGTTTATCCCTGGGGTAAGCGCTCGTGGCGCTGATGGAGAACGCATCCCCCCCCTCCCTATCAGCAGTTCGAGCTGCAAGCGTGAGTGTTTCCTCTGCAGTCTAAGCTGACCGTCCTTGACAGTTCCCCCCCCCTTCCCCTCCTTTAGTCGCCTCCGTTGCCGCCCGCACTTCTCGGATTACAGGATACATTCTTTTCTCCTTTTCTTGAAAACATTGTCCCGTAACCCCTCGACGTTCTGCCGGAATTTTCGCTTCCGCCTGATAACTCTTCTTTTCTGCCCTTTTTTAGCGAAGCGTCTCTTTCAGCGACCCTAGGGCTTTTTATCTTCAGATTGACTGCTTTTTCCGCGTTCGCATTAGTGCCCCTGAACAACCCCGGCGTCGAGCTTGTATCAGTTCCTCCCCACTTCAGTCTAACATGCATTGCTCTTTGGCTTGATCGTCGACGGGTGAGCTTCTTCTCGAGAAGGACTCGAGATCTCCACTCCCCGAGCTCGAGTCAGTTTTAAACACCCCCTTTTTTATCGTTGATGGGCGTAGCTCGCATCTTTTCTCTGGAGATTGTTTCCCCGATCTGACATCTCCAACGGCATACCTGAGCTGCTTCAAGTCTACGCGATGATTACCTGCCCCTTTTAATCAGAGAGGCCTCTTTACCCTACCCTGATAGAGGCCACACCACTGATAACTCTTTCGAGCATTACTCCAGATGCACCCACTTGCCCTCGCTAGACCGAAGAAGAAGTCCTCTCCCCCCTTCGCTTGCTGCGGGCGGAGGCCCCCGCTGCAACCTTTGCCGTCTGGGGGATCGACCGTCCCCGCTGGTCCTTCCCCTTCGCCAGATGCCCCCCCCCACCCCCCCAGGTACAAGTTCCACGCTTCTTCTTTTCCCACCTGAGATCCCAGTTTTTTTTATCGCCGATGCATAAGTTTTATTTAGATTCCCCCCTCATCTGCCACGAAACTTTGCTCAGATGCCTCGAGCCCCCCTTCCCCGTTTTTTAAGAAGAAGTTTCTTTTCTGGCGAGCGTGCTCCTCTCGTTAGCACTGGACTGCGCGCTTTCTGTCCTACACCAGACAGATCATTGTGAGTCCCCCTCTTTTCGGTCTGTTTGAGCGACAGTTCTCCTTCGCTCGGCCCCACCCACTGAGCAGGGCCAGGGTTGAACGCGTACGATTTTCTTCCTTGTTTCCATCGAGCTAAGAGCTGTATACAATGGTATCTTTTTTTCCTGACGGACGAGCAGTCGTGATCCGTTCTTTTCTTCCTTCTTTCATCTATCAGCTTCATACCTCCGGAGCTTATTCTGGCTGCGTTCGTAGAACGACTGTTTCCCCGTTTCGGCCGTTCGGTTTTCTTCCTCTCCTCTCTTCTCTACTGTAGCCGACGAGGCGGTCGCCCCCTATTTCAAAAAATGAACTTTGACTTTTTTTTTTTTTTACGAGACCTGACGTCCAGAGCGGTTTCCGTGGCTCTTGATTCTGCTTTTTTCGCGCTTAATCCTCTTTTTGCGCCGAAAAGCTAATGCCATCACGCGCTCCCTCGCTCCCTCCCTTCTGCGCAGCTTTCCGGCAATATGACAAGTTTTTTTCTTTTTCGGGTCTCCTCTCCACTGAGACTACGATCCCTTGTTGTGCATGGTTTTCTCGCTTCTTGTCCCTCGCCGAACTGCCATCAGAGCTCGGCAGCTGCCGGTATGTGTTTTCCCCTGGCCCAGACCCAGCGAGATCCCTCCCATTAAGTGTTCTTTCCCGCGGGATCCTCCATGTTCCCTCCCTCTGGCTGTGACTTCGTGGTTCTCGTGATTTTTCTCTTGAAGAGTTACTCGCCGTTTAGTGAAGATCTCCTTCCTCGTGTTGTGAGTGTTCCCTTGGCCACACGTTAGAGAGATTTCCTAAGTTTCTGATGGTGTTCCCCTTTGAGACCTCTTCGAGAGCAGCTAAACTTTCTCTCAAAAGACTTGGCTTATAGACGTGTCCGTGAAGCAGCTCCCCGCATCTGCCTCCCGATACCGCCCCTTCCCCTTTCAAGAACCTCTGAGTGTTCTCCCCTCGCAGCTCGCTGTTGGATTCCGATTAAGCTCGTGCTGAACGCTTTTATGACATCGGGCACGGATCCGGGACGCGATGATGCGGGCGAAGCCCCTCCTCACTAACGCCGGTTTGTTCCCGAATGACGACTTTCGATACGGAGGCAGCCGCTCGCTGCTCGCACGTTCTCTCCGTTTGAGTCGTCTCTTGGCCGAAGTCCTCTTTTTTTTGTAAGACGCTGATCGCGGCGAGGAAGACGTCCGGTCCCCTTTTAGAGGTCATGGCTGAGGAGCCTTTTGCCCAGATAACCGACTCTCTTCGTCCTGCGCCCTTGTCAAGGCGGAGACTCGTTTCTCTCCGCCTCTAGTAACAGGACGGCGAGATTGCAGCCGGTTTCGCGCGACAATGTTGAAATTTTCCTTTCCTCATTCACTGACGTCGGATTACGCCGCGTTTTTCATGACCGCGGCGTCTTTCTCCCCACGAGCATAGAATCAAATTCGAGAACGTCACTTCCTTAATTCAAAGAATTCAGGATATTTTGCTTCTCGAGATTCTGGCCTTCGGGATCCCATCACGTTAATAGGATAATCTGGGGGATCTCCTTTTTCCCTATGGTCGTACTTGATAGACTCCGGGCCCCAACTCGTGTTTTGATTATGAGTTGACGATATTTTCCACTGTCCTTCTTGAGAAGGAGCGTCCTTTTCGATTTGCGCACGATCCTCTTATTGAGATCAGTCTCTTCCCTTTTTCCCCCCCTTTTTCAAGGGACGAGTTGGTCCTCAGCCCTCATGGATAGACTTTACTCCTCCTCTGCAGAGCAGATTTCTTCTTAAATAAACATCGATTATGAGAGGACGAGGCCCTTCCCTTCGGATTTGAACGGTTTTGATTTCTGAGGCCAAAAAAAGTTTACGCGGGTTTCTTTCTATCCCTAGGTTTTTTAGTCCTCGAATTTTCTACTTGAGCCGTCCCTCTTATTCTAATCTCCTTCCTCCGTTGTTGTGTATTTTTTTCTAGATAGACGCAGCCCCCCCCTTCCCGTAGGAGGGGCTTCCTCCTCCTCCAAACTGACCTATTTCGATTACCCTTCAGCGAGTACTCCCTTTTGCCTCTCCAGACCGGAGACTTTTCCCCTTGTCCTCAGAAGAGTTATTTTTGACTCGTCACCTTTCTCCTCTGAGCGTCCTTTTGGCTCTTTAGCAATCGTAGTCATTTCCCGACCCGGCGACGTTCTGTTCCCTAATCTTTGGCCTTATGGATCCCTCTTCTTCTGTTCTACCTCCTGGCTCAGTAGTGGCTTCTTACTTACGCATGATAGAACGACGAATTGTTTTCTACTTCTTCAAACGAGGTAAAAAACCTGAGGCCGATCCAAATCGATAATTCCCCCCGCCCAATAGATCCTCCCCCCTGTGCTGAGAGGCTTTCCTCTTTCTCAAGATGTGAAATCTCCTTTTTTCTTTTTCTCAATCGATCGTCTATTGGCTCCTCCCCCCTTTTCCTTGTGGAGCTAGGGAATTTTTGACTTGAGTTCGCGTTGCTCGGTTCCTCTTGGGAAGAAGCCATCTTGTAGTGGAGGGTACTTCTAGGACCTTTCTTTAAATGTAGAGATTGCCCGCCTTTCTCCAGTTTTTTTCCCCCTGCGAGAAGCTTCGACCTCGATCCTGGACTTGGGGATTTTCCAGAGTACGGCGCAACGTTTCCTCCCCCTCTTTGCGCGCTCTCACGTCATTACAGGTTGTGTCTCGCTTTCGGGCCCGACAGACCAGTTTGGCCTTTTCGTTATGTCGAGCGATCCAGTCTTCTGCTTGACTGCTTTCTCCCGGCTGTGTAGGGTTTTGTACTCTTTTCCGAAGCTTGGGACCTCGTGCGAGTTCTCGGCGGGCTTCTTCGTCCATTCCCCTTTCCACTTTGAAAACCCGGACGGGTTCGTTCGCGAATTTAAGTCCCCCCTCCCTCCCCTCAACGTGTACCCTCTTATTGTGTCTTCAGGATTCTTGTTGGCTGAGCGTAATCATCCCCTCCTTTAGTCTGACCATATCTTCATATCTTCTCTTTTCTTGAATTGCGTCGGAATAGAAATCTGCAACCCTTTCCTTTGGTCTGAGAGATGAGTCTTTGACACGACTCGACCACAACCCTTTTTTTTTTTCTACGGAGCATGATACAAGCCCTCGCTGCCTTTCAGCGGCAATATTTCCTCCAGCCCTAGCTGATGGGACAACGTGCCGCCTTTCGATACCAAAACCTTGCAGCACGCTATTTTTCCCCTCCCCGCTGACACTGCTGACTCGAGCCTGTAGCACTCACGCGCCCCTCTTCTTTCTCCCGGGGAGGAGTTTTCTGTTTTCTCTTTTCTTAGGGTTCGTGCTGCCTCACACCCCACAGAACCCGCCTAGGTTCAATTTTCCTCGCGCTTCTGCGCATCCCCTATCAGAGTTACCATCCCCCATCGCTTCCGGGCATCGGTTCTGTGAGCTTTTTTTTGTTTTTTTTTTGTTTTTTTCCCCGATTGCCCAGACACGATCCTCTTTCTTTCCTTGCCTCTCGGGAGTACGGAAGCGGGTTCTTTTCTGAATTCTGCGCGTAGAATTCTTTCCCTGAGACAGAGACTAACGTCCTGCTCACGCCAGATTCCTCACCGGACGGTTTTCTTTCGCTCCTCGTTATCTTAAGGATCGGTCCCCCGCCACATTTGTTTCAGGGGGAGATTTTCCCTTCAGAATCAGAGGACAGGCGCTATCTCTCGCTAATCGACCCACTTGCTCCCTTTCCTCCCTTCTTTCCGTTCGTCGTGACGTGCAGCTTCCTCTACTACTCTCTTTCATCCTCCCCTTTTTTTGTTGTCCTTTTTAGGCGAGAGCTTGTCGTTTCTTGTCTGATCGGTCCTTCTTCTGTTTTAGTCGAGTCAGCCGTAGCCTCGGTCTTACCTCTTCTTTTCCCTTTGTCAACCCCCTAGGTTGTTGGGCCGAGCTGACTTTTTAACTGGCGCTAGAGAACACCCTGACCTTTTTTGCTCGTCAATTTTCGCGCTGACGTGCACCTGCTCCGAGAGCCGTCGCCTTACCTTTTCCGCTCCCCTTTTTTAGCATCAGAGGCATCGCCTTTTCGTGGCGCTTAGGAGTGTTAGCTCTCGAGAAAATGATGCACGACGTCTAAAATCCTTTTTTTGCGTGATTTTGATGCGAGCCCCCCTATGTAACTTGTAATGTAGGGACCCTCCCCCTTTTAGTTTTGGACGCGGCGGAGTTTACTCCCGTGTCCTTCCCTCTCATGCGGAATAGATTTTCCTTTACTACTTTAGCGCCTTGGAGCTTCTTATAGCGGTACTGTTAGTTTCCTCTTTTCTAGCTTGGAGGTGTCTTGCCTATCTCGCGCTGCGAGTGGACAGAGCATTTTACTTTTTCTATTCAGAGTAGCCTCCGAGTTGTTCTGACATTCTAGGCCGCTGAAGCTGCTTTAGCGCTTTGAGAGCTCTAGCTCCCCCCCGCCTTTTGATGTCGATCGGGCTCTTGGCTCTCCCGAGAGCCGGTGTCCTCTGTTCGAGAGACGATTCCACTCCGCCCCATTCTTGAGTTTTTTAGAGTCCGGTGGTGTCGTATCTGCCTTATCGAGAAGCTTCACTGCGCGTGTCTCTCTTCTCACTTTCTTCGTGGCCGGCCGGTAGAGAGAGTTGCTCGCGAACGCCTTTTGTTGCGGCACCTTTTTTCATTCTTTTTCTCCGGAATCCTTTTCCGTTTTTTTTTTCCTGGGAGAAGACGCCTGGTGTCACTCTCTCCTTTTTCTCGGCGGCCGCAAGAAGACGTCCTTAGCCACATTCGTCGAGGTCGGCTGCGTCTGATTGTGAAAGCTCACAAAGTCGCTTCCTCACGTCAATGAATCGTGAGCGTCCCTTTTCGAAGCGTCGTTCTCCATGTTCCTATTCGAGAGGAGAGAGGAGCCCGTGGCCAGCTAGACTTTCGACTTTCAAGGATTTAAGTCCTTTTAGCGCCCTGACAGCGTGCTTACGGATCAACAGCGCCACGTTCCCTCTCTCCTCCTACACTAGCTCCGGAATCCGGTTTATGCTTCCACTACGGATGTCAATACGGGAGCGCGGACCGTGATTCTTTAGTCCCTTTTCAAGCGGGATTCTCCTCCTAAGCATGGGATGGATTGTGAGCGCTCACTTGGCGTTGCTTTTTTTCTGGCTAAGACGACTCTTTGCGTTGAGCAAGCTGTTTCCTCAATAGTGCTCAAGCCCTTCTGAGCTCTTGTTCGACTACAGCTTGATTCCAGGCCGGCCGTCCTTTGGTTAACGGCCAGTCATTGAGAGTGACCCTTTTTCCTCCTCTAGATGCTCGTTACCAGATCGACTGGATTTTCAGTTTTGTAGGCATGAGCTTTACTTGAGCAAAGTTACTGCTTGGTGTTTCAGTGAAAAGGCGAGCGTTCCTTCCTTTTATCTCTCCTACTCGGGCGATTGTGCAAGTACCCCGCCCATCTAGCAGGCTAGAATAGCTCCCCCTCTCGCGGGGTCATTTCTCCCCCTCTCCGTTGTTGTTTTTCCCGAAGGGTTGGGTTCTCCTTCTCGCCGGTGTTGTCTCTGACAGAACAAGATTTTTTTTTCTTTTTGCCGTAAGTAGGGCCTCGCTTTCACGCAAGTCAGAAGGAGACGGAGATCCCCCCTTTCCCTGCTGGCAGGGGCGGACCTGCATAGTTCCCAATTTATCAGGTGAGTCGGCCGCATGGCCGTCTTCATTTCTAGATTTGATCCCTTGCCGTTCCCTCCCTCCTCTGCGGGAAGCTTTGCGTGTGACTGCAGCCTTAGCCGACGAGGTCTTTTTAGTCCGTCGCACGGGCTCATGTTTTTTTTCGGAAAGCCCCACATGAGGGTCTGCGTTACCCTTCCCCCCCCTCTCACCCAAGTTTCCGTCCCATCGATCAAGTTCATGTCTTAGCAAGTGTTTTGTTTTTTTCTCCGGTATGGTCAGAGCCCCCTTCCGACCTTCTTTGGTCCCCGGATGGGTTTTTTTTTTATTGGAAGATCCCCCATAGATTAATGAAGTTGGGGTCGTTTCGGTCCTTTTTTTCGGATGATTGATAGTTTATCCCTTTTGATCCTAAGAGTTTTGAGTCTCTGGTTAGATTCACCCCTCGAGATTGACGTTCTCTGGTTCCAGTGTTTCCCCTTGTGGGAGCCTGAGACTGACTTCTTCTTCCTTTTTACACTCGCTTTGCGTACCGATTCGCGTCATTCCGACAGAGTTTCTATGATTTTCTTCGTCGGTGTTCCTGGACGCCCGTCCGTTAAAGGTGTTGAATCCGTTTTCTTCCCTTTCTTCTGATAAAGGCGGCCCTCTCTCCCGTCCTGGATTGGTTTCCTTTCTACACTTCTAAGTGAGTTTTTTCTTATGGGATGCACAGGACTTCTGGATTTTATCGCGCTTCCATCGCAAAGGAGTAGTCGTAGTCAGCTAGTCAGCACACACTGACCTTAGGGAACGAGTTTTCCTTGTTTCCTTCCTCGCCCTCGCATCTTTCTCCCGCTTGAGATGAAGGAGGTCCCTTCGCCACCAGACGAGCCCTATCGACCAGAACCACCCTCTCTTTCGAGGGGATGCTCATTTGCGGCCGTTCTTTGTTCTGAGCCTGACATTTTCTTTTCTCCTCACTGGGAGTTTTTCTCTACCGGGATTCTTGCAAAGAGCGTCTTCGTCTTCTCGATTTTCGTTCGCGGAGGGCTCCCTGACATAACCTGCGCATGCTCCCCTTCCCCCCCCCCCCCCCCTCAGAGCGAGATCTTTCCGACGCCGTTTTAGGAAACGATGCTTCAGCTTTAGCTTGACCTTACTATACGCACGCGCCCTTTAGCAGGTGACGGGCCCTCCTCTTTTCCCCCCGTTCACGCCACGTAATCGGTTCCGCCTCTGTCCTTTTAAATCCCAACCGACCAGACAAGTTGCGCCTCTCTGGTACAAGTTGAGCCTCCCACGTTTCGACCATCCACCTTCTGATTCGTTGCCCCTTGGTTTTTTTATTTGTCCTTCCACTCGCAAGCGCACGACCCTCTCAGATTGCCTCTGAGTCTGCGTTCGTCCATCCGAAGACCTTTGTTTTCTTTTCGCGCGTTCTCTTCTTCTAGAGCCGCCTTTCTTGATCTACATCATCTCACCTCTCCCCGAGCCGGTATGGTTAGAGCGCTCTCGGGCTCTGTCCCCAACCTCTTGCGGTGACGCTTTTCGACGTTTCTTTCCTGTTTCGAAAGCGAGAGCTCCTCTCTGAGAGCCTACCCTACTCTCCTTCTCTTGAAGTCTCCTATTTCTCTTCG
>Ga0179593_1590930_pt1 | contig 24353 bp, 30 predicted proteins | sample CZODoug2_1_08_16_FD_185931 | JGI IMG/M metagenome (GOLD analysis project Ga0179593, IMG submission 185931) | Vadose zone soil fungal communities from Angelo Coast Range Reserve, California, USA - CZODoug2_1_08_16fungal (PacBio error correction) | ecosystem: Environmental > Terrestrial > Soil >... | reverse complement strand
AGTCCCCCCCAATCCATCCAGTGTTCCCCAAAGACTCTTCCCTTCCCCCTTAATTCCCCCCAGTTACTGAGAAAGAATTCAGCAGCGTTGAATCTCGGCATCATTCTTCATTGTCTGTCCCAGGACCGGAAGATGAGGTTTTCGAGCCTCCTGAGGACCGCCGCTTCGTCTGCTCCTGTTGAGCAGAGGAATGGGCTTTTCCTAAAAGCTGTCGTTGGGAAATCCAGCCCCGTTTCGCCTTCGTCGCTCCCCCCGTCGGGTTTTCCTCTCGCGAAAGGACCCGGCAAGACTCTCCCCTGGCACCCTTTACCCATTTTTTGAGTGGACCAAATTTTTAAGAATATAGGTATTTTTTTCAAGCCACATTCGACACCCCATCTCCACTGTTCCCTTCTGAGGGTTTTTTTCCCATGAGGGATTCCTTTTTCTCTTCCCCTCCTAGGGCAATGTCGGGTCCGGTGATGCAAAATGGAGTAACCTTTCTTGGGACCCCCCCCTTTTTTCTCTGCGATCCCCTCTCCGGGGGCCCATCCAAGCGCTTTTTTTTTTTTGAGGAGCCCTTCCCCTCACCCTTACGTTCGTCCCCCTCCGCCTGCTCAGAAGATCGATCCTTTCTGTCCGCCGGAACCTCCTTTGACGCACACCGTTGAGACTCCTTTCTGTCCTCCCCCTTCTGAGACCTTTTCGTGCATTGAATCTTGCACGATTTTGTTCTAAACAGACACTTTGATCAACGCTCCCCCGTGTCACTTTCTCTGGACCCCCCTTCTCGTTTCCCACAGCACAAAAACTTTCCTTTCCCAACAATTCGTTATCCGATGGTCTCCCCCGTTTTTTAAAGTTTTTTTTGTTTTTTTTTTTTTTTTTGTGTGTTGTTTTTTTTTTTTTTTTGTTTTTTGGTTTGGGAACCCTTTTAGATCATTCCTTTCAGTCTCTTCAACCTTTTTTTTTCGGTTCCCAACTCCACCAGGACTCCCTTTCCCCCCCCAATTATGCCAGGTGTAGGCGCGTCTTCTCCGATTCGGGTTTGTCAGGACCCTGACTTTATCTTCTTATGACATTTTTGTATTTCCTTGATTCTCCCCCGGCATGCTTGGCCTCCGACCTCTGTATGAATGGCTCTGGACTGCATACTTCATTTCGCAACTTTTCTTTCCTGACCCCCCCCCCTCACCCCCCCAAATTCTCTTTTTTTTTACCTTTTGAGTGAACGATCGAGGCGTGAGTCCACTTTCCGCTTCTTTTTCCAATGGTCCTGTTTCTTTCTTAGTTTATGGAGTTCCCGCCCCCCCTTTCCGATTTTCACAGCCTGTGAGGTAAAGCGAGTTCGCCCCCCTCATACCCCCCCGTTCACGAGCCTGCGTTCGCTGATTGAAAAGCTGCGATACCGTTTTCTCTTTTTTACCTTTTCGCGAGTTTTCCTTTATACTTTTCCGCCTTAGCGAACGCAGTGGGAAGACCCCGGTTTTCTTGGGTTAGCTAGTTCTTTTTTTACTTTTGTGGGAATGATCATTTTTAACCGCTTCGCTTCAGCCTTTTTTTTTCCTTTCGTCTCATTTTCTTTCCCCTCACTCGCCGCCCTCGCTTGGTTTAACAACGAAAGGCTCCATGTCGGTCTGTGATTTCCGGTTTTCTTCCTTCCGGGGCAACGCTTTTTCTTCGGTTGTTTCCAGAAAGTCTTTCGTCACCTCCCCCCTCTTTTGTCTTTTGCGGCGGCTTCGGCCCTAAGTGCTCGTGCTGAGCTCCTTTTATCCCTCTTTTCCGAATAAGCTTTTCCGACCCAACGGGGAGTACGGAGCAGGACCTGCCTCTCTGTTGTTTTTTTTTTTCTGTTTTGCCTTCCCACAACCACATGCCAGCCACCTTGTTATAGAGTACGCCCTTTTCTCACCCTTTCTCCCATTTAGCCTCCCCTTTTTAGTCTTCTATCGCTTCCTTTTTCAAGGGACCTTTTTTTTGAGTGGAACCCATGCTCTGGTAAATACGTCTCTACTTGCCGGCTTCTCGGTTTTTTGTGTTTTTTTTTCCCCCGATCGGGCATTTTTTTTCAAGGAACTTTTAGTATCACCGAAGTTTCTGAGCAGATCGCGTCCGTTTTTCGGTGAAATTCCCGGATCCTTCATTAGATTTTCTCGTCGTAGTTTTCTAATACACTGACGTTGCTTGTTATTCGCTCCCCTGCATTCCTTCCGGTTTTTTTCTTCCCTGCGGGGGATCTCCTGAGCAGTTTTCTTTTTTTCCTACTCCCCCTTTTCAATCACTTTCCTTCGTTTTTCCGACTTCAATACTCTGTTCCCCTTCATTTTGCACGCGCATTATTGTGGTGAAGCGGAAACCCATGCTGTCTTTTCATGACGGGGTCGTTCCTTTATTATTACACGGTCGCTCTTTTTTTAAAACCCCCTTGCAACCGGGTCTTTCTTTGACCGTATTTTTGAGGAAGGGAAGAATGAGTCTTTTATTTAAGCGGAAAGAATTTCCTTTGTGCTTGCTTCTCCCCCTCGCTGTGCGGTTCGCCCCAGTCCTTATATGAACTTTCCTGTCATTCGACCCCCTTTTCTTTCTTCTTTAACTGGCACGTGATCATTTGAGCGCCAAGTCGATTACCAACTGCTCCCTGTTTTTTGCAAAGTACGCGTTGCATGCAATTTAGGTTCTCTCTGCGGATTTTCCTTTCCTTCATGTACTTTATTTGCCTTCTGTCCCTTTGTTAGTCGGCGGTCAGCAAGTTTTTGTGTAAATTGAGACGTTTTTTTTATGGATTATTCCCGATCGGTTTTCCGGAAGTTTTCCCTTTTAAGGTCTTCTAGGAAGTTTTCTTTTTTTGCGGAGTTTTTTTTCCTTCTTCGGCGTAGAGAATTGGTGTTGCAGTTAAACTTGCCCTTTCCCCACCTTTCCCCTTTTTTTTTAGATTCCAATTGTTTTCCCTGTTTTTTTTCATTGGTCCCCTTCTTTAGAATGTTCTCCCCTTTTCTGTGACTTTTTGCGAAGGCATCCGGGGCTGGAATCCGGTTGCAAAATGTGTGTCCTATACTTCCGTGGCAGCCTCAACTCTGGCACCCTCCCCAAACCTTTTCTCTTAAGGACGGTCGTGGTTGAGTCTGGACAGACCACTTTATAAGTGTTTTCCCTCTTTCGGTGGGTGGCCACTCCCCGTCGTACTTGGCATCCTTTTTTTAATTTTTCCCCCCCAACACTGATTTTTCGTATTCAATAGTTTGCCTTTTCAGGACCCTCCCAAAATATGCCTATAGGAGTCAAAACGCTTCCCTCCCGTTCCCTTAACGTGCGTTTCTCCGGCGATTATCCAGAATCCTCTGACCAATCTGTAGATTCCGTTCCGTTCCCATAAGTTTCTTGGAACCTTTCGCACTCCCCCTTTTTATCAGTCTCTTGCATGCGGTCAGTACTGTGCTTTTCTTTTCGGTTTTGGTCGTCCTCCTTGATTAGCAGGTCGCGGCCATAGCCGGCCCGAAAATCAGTTCTTCTCCGTGTTTCCTTTTTTCTCAAATAAGGCAAGTGCGCTTGGATTGGGGCCGTACGTGTTCCATTTTTTTTTTCCCCCGCCGACCCCCTTTCGCTTCCTGATTTCCCCCTTTGTTTCAATTTTTTTTCAACATAAATCGGCCCGGCCCGTAGTTGTATAGAAGTCTGTTTACTCCAGTAAGAAATTCTCCGTCCCCTTCCTGCAACTCCCAGTTTTCCTCATACCCTTTTCTTCAGAGTCCTTTCATGGATTTTCTTTAGCCAAGGCTGACTGTTCAGTTGAATACCGACTGCTCCACACCTAATGAAGGTTCTGACGTAATTTTGGTACCCGCTTTTCCCCTTTTTTCTTCAAGCTTTTTAGAACTTTTCTTTGACTTTCCCCCTCGTACGGCCCAATCCGTTTTTGAGAGATTTCCACCCTTGGCCTATATACTGTGAATACCTGATTTTCGAACGAGACTCTTCCCCCCCTTTCTGGGACCTGACTCCCATTTGGAATCCCTTCCTTACCGATGAGCATCCTGGGGACTTCTTCTTTCTCCTTTTCTTCCAGCCTTATGTGTTTGGGTATTTGTCTGGGGCTACTTCCTGGTACCTGGTCGTTCCTACAACGCTATTTTTTTCCCCCGAGGATGTTTTCAGCGGGGCCGGCGTTGTTTCGTGCACTATTCCTTTTTCGGCGCGATCGGAGTTTCCCCCTTGAATCCCTTTCATTACTTCCCCTTCGCCAATTTCCTTCCAGTTGAAAGAGCGCGCAATTTACTCAGGGCATCATACGTCACACACTCCTTTGACGGTCGTGTAAGTCTAGTTTTCCGGAGACGGACGGCATATACACTCTCTCGGTTTTTTCCCCCCTTTGTTTTTTGTTCCTTTTACTCCTGTGCCACCCCTTTCCCCGGACGGCCAGGTTTTGAGGTCTTCCTTGAAATTGTCTCTCCCCTTTAAAGGTTTTGCCATTGTTCCACCTGACTACAGAAAGCAGCCCTGTTAATCCAATCCTTCTTCTAGAACCCCCCTCCACCTCTAAAAGGCCGGCCCCTCTCTCCGAGGCTGGAAGGAGACCTCCCCCACCACTTCCTTATAACCCAAGAGAGTCCCCCGGCAGCGAAGTCCCCATAGGACCCCCCTGAACACCCTTTCCAGGTCACACGGACTTGCGCCGCCCCAGCGACCTCAGCACCCCTTTTCACGTTCAAGCAACTTTTGAAAGGCTTTTTCCCCCAACAATTGGTTATCAGCATCTCCCCCCTGCCACAATCCCCTTTCTCGAACCTTCGCAGCGTTTTCAGAGTTTCTTTTCCCTACCTCCCCTCGACCGGCACCTTTTTCCCGACAGACGGTGCTTTCCTCATTCCGGATACGCCCGCAGTTCGCGCCTCGAGCCAGAAGTAAGAGCGGCCGCTCTTCCTGGAACTCCTCTTCTCCCTTCGTTCTTTCCCCCCCCCATACAATTTTCCTGGTCAGTTTGTTTCTCTTCCTCATCCCGAAAGGGCTCTTGGGCGTCAGACCGCCCTAAGCCCCCCTTGGGGTTTCCCCAAGACCCTTTTTTGTAATACTCCCTCTGACCGTGAAGGATATCAATGCCCCTGGTTCAGCGGCACCCAACCCCTTTCTGCGTGTCCCAAGGATTCTCTCGAGGAGCGAAGAGTCCTAGGTTTCCTTCTTTAATTTTCCAGCATTTTCGTTTCCCCCGAGGCCTTTTTCTTCCTTCTGAGAGTGCGCTACGACAGCTCGCAACCCAAAATCCCGACATCGGAGTCTTCCTCCATTCATTTCCTAAGCCTCTTTTCGCTGACGCCCCCTTTTCGACAAACGCCACATGTTTTGAAGAGCTCCCCCTCTCACTGCCTTTGCGCAGAGAAAAGACGTCTCCCCCTACCTTTCCCCCCCCCTCCCCCCCAAACCCCCCCCTTTTTCCAACCCCAATCCCGGCAGTCAACCTCGTCCCAGTACACTCCCCCCCCCCCCCCTTCATTTACACAACAATACCTGCTCTCTTTTGCCAGACTGGCAGTAACCCTTCAGCAGGCTACTCACCCCCTCTATCCCTTTTTTTTAATCCTCTATTGCGTGTCCTTTCGGTGTGGTTTCCAAAATGAGGAAAACAGTACCTCCCGTCCCACTTCAGTTGTCCCTTCCAGATCTCTCTTTTTGCTCCCTTCCTCCGGACGCTTTTTATGTCCCGACATTCATTTTTTCCCTTGCTCAGCCGAGCCCAGTCTGCTCTGGAGAAGCAGTCCCGCTTTTTTCTTTTCCCTTTGGAATCCTTACAGCGCTCTTTCTAGACTTTCCCCCCCTCCTCTCTCCCCACCTCTTTCTCCCTTTTGATCCGCTAGCGAGGCGTATTTCTATTTGCCGCCGCCGGCTTGTCCTTGATATAACGGGACTGGTCACTCCGGTTTCGTCGAACGCTTTCCTGTTTTTTCTTCCCGGTTCCCCTTTGTGCTGACATACACGTCTTCCCTCTCGTTTTTCTTGGCTCATTCGCACTCCTTTTTTCTCTCTTTTTTTTTTTTTCTATGAAGGTGTTATAGAAGTTTTCTCTTCGCCTTTCACCTTCACTTTTTGAACGCATTCGGGTTTCTTCTTTTTACTTTTTTTGTTTTCTTTCCCCCATTTGGCTGGGAAGCCAGGTACTACCGACTTCGACTCCGGCGCTGTTTAGAGTTTTCTTTTCGATTGCTTTCCCCAAGTGACTCTTCCCCCCTAAGTGTACAACACATTTTTCCCCGACAGGTGTGTTTCTTTCCGGAGGCTTCTTTAATTTTTTTTCCGGTCGTGTTTTTTTTTTCTTCTTCATCGCGACCCTTTTTTTTCTGCGGATGCCGAGATCGGACGGGGATCTGTTTTGAGCAAGGTAATCATTATCATCTGGCTTTTTGCTCGTCTTTTCCCTTTCCAAACCCTCGCCTTGACCCTGAACCCTACGATGTTTGTTAGGACATGTATGCATCGCTTCCCCCCCCCCCCGCCCCCAACTGCCCCTTTTTCCTACTTTGAATCATATGTACTTTTATCCTTTGAACTTTGGGGTTTCTTTTCAATATATCGATGAACTTTCCCCGGACCGTTTTTTGATGGGAATCTTTTCCCCTTTTTCCCGGATTTTTTTTCCTCCAATAGGGTATTTTGTGTCCCGATCGGTTTTCCAACTTCCCCTTCCTCGACTGGCCCCCTAGCGACTTCCCCAATTCATGGTCAAGTTTTTCCTTAAGCGGTTCAGGGGACTCTTACGCATTCCTTTTTTCCTTGACTATTGGCATCAGACCAAGGTTCTCAAGGTTCCCCTTTTTTTTTCCCACGGGTCGCTCTCCCCTTTTCGTTTGGTTCCCCCGAGGTGCTTTTTTCTTCCTTTCCCGAGTCCCTTTTTCGTGTGCGCAGACTTCCCAAAGAAGCTCAGTTTTCGAACCTGTTACGCTGCGTGTGAACTCTTCCGCCGAGGCTACATCCCCCTTTTACCCTCCATTTCGCCCTCTTGAAAACTCTTTTTTCCTGATTTTTTCTTTTTTCTTATGACACGGTGCCTATAGGCTTAACATTGTGTGTGTCCGGAAATGTTGCCTCTGGCTTTCCGGCCGGCAATCGTTATAGGACTTTTCCTCCTTTTCGAGGTCCGGCTGCGGTGGATGTTCCCGCCCTAGATGTGAATGTTATTGTTTCCTAGGTATTATGGGACGTCCCTGATATGCCCACCTTTCCTCTTTTTTTTTCACCCTCCCATTAGTTCTGTTGCCGATAATGTTGCGAGTAGAAGTTACTGCCACAAGTGCGAGGAGCTCCACTGCGTTGCTGATTTTCCTTGTTTTTTCCCCCCTTTGTTTGGGCACTTTCTGTCTTTTTTTAGTAAGGCTGGGGCAGTAGGGGTTCCCTTTGACCGGGTGGTTCTGGATTGTGACAGTTGCCCCGTAAGTTTTCTCTGTTTTTCTCATTCGATTCCTCTCGTTTTTTTTTTGGAGGAGGTGGCTTTATGATTGCGTCGGGTCCTTTTCTCTTGTTGCTTACCCTGGCCCCATTTTCCCCTTTTCTTTTTGCTTTTAACCTGTTAGGTCCTTTCTTTTTCCAAAAGCCTTTATTTTGAATAGCCCCCTGTCCCCTTTTGCAGTTGCCCGCCGTTTTTCGGTGATGTTTTGGACATTTCTTTCACCCTCTTCAAGCCCCCCCGGCCCTCCTCCCGAGATGTTTCATGAGTTCGCCGTTTAGAGAGTTTCCTGATCATATCCGTCCCTTCTTTTTTGACCCTTCTGTAATCACCTCCTTTGTCCACCCTTTTTCTTGGTTCCCTTCTCCCGGTTAGATTGAATCTCCCCGCAACATACTACTGAATAGGATCCCCGCCCCTAAGGCCCCCCCCTTGAGGTCGTAAGCTCCCCGATTCCCCCCTTCCGATTTCCTGTCAGCACTTCAGATCCCTTTTCCCCCCTCTGCTTGGAACTAGTGAGAACTTACGTCGCATTCCTTCTTCTACTTCCCTGCGGTGTAGTAAGCATGATGTTGAGTTTTTTTCGGTTAGGTTCCTGGGCTTTCCCTTTGAGTCTTCTTTTTTTCATCGGAATCTCGAAATATGCTTCCGGACACCCCCGGTAATTTATCTATAAAACCAGGGCTTGCTCCCCTCCCTTCCGGCCCATACCTCAAAGTACTTGACCCTGTTTTCAAAACTCTATATGTCTTTGACCCCTCCTCCAAACTCCAGCACACTTCTTTTTTCCCTCATTCGGGTGTAGTAAACTTTCCTCCTCTAATCTTTCAAAAAATCCCTTTTTCCCTTCTCTTTTCCCTTCCTTCCTGAAGGACCTTTTTCTTTTTCGAAACGCTGAGACGTTCTCAGTGACTCCCCCTCGAAAAAATTCCTGTCCTTTTTCAATTCCCCCAATGTCCCTTTCAGCTCGGTTTTTCCTGCGGCTGGGAAAGGACTTTTTTCCCCCTTATGGACGACTCGTCTCCCCAATTCCTGTCTACCTGTTCCTTGGATTTCTCCTTATTTGATTCCAACCTGACGAATGTCAGCATCACCCCCTACATGAGGGTCAAGATTCATCCTTTCCCCCAAAAGAGGACTTGTACTAAAAAGAAAAGCATCTTTGACGCGAACCTCGTTGTTTAGTTCCACCCTACTTTGTCCTGTGTGTATGTTACCTTCCCCCTGCATCTGCTCGTGTTTATTAAGAATGATCTTCCCCCCCCCCTATTCCGAAGAGAACGTAGGATGTCGACGCCGTAGCGTGTTTTTCAGTCGATTCTCCGGCCTTTCCGGCGGAGAGGACGGTCCCACACCGTAATACCTTCCTCCCTCTTTTTTTTTTCCTAAAGGTGCTCCATAGTACTTTTTCTTTCCGGTTTTGACAAACCTATGCCCCTATAACCCCTTCGATATCGTCGGGACGCTCGCCGCGAGACGTGGTTTCCCTTCTCGGTTTTACCCGGTTTGCTAGACAATGTACTTTCTTTCCCCCCCCAATTGTTTTTCACAGGAAGTGCCCCCGGATTTTTTCAACCTTCAGTTTTTTTTTCGACCCGTTTGGCCAATCTGCCCCAACTGAAATACTCCCTCTCCGACTTTTTCCCCTATCCACAGATCCATTTCTTTCGGAGTCCCCCTTTTCCGAACCTTCCTTCCCACTTTTTCCCCCAGCGAGGTAGGCTGAGCGAGAATGAATACCGGCCGGCATAACCCCGGAGAGTCCATAAGGCCTCTATATTCAAATCCCCCCCCCCAGGAGCAAGGGAACACCTAGATGCGCCGGCCCATCCCTTCGAAACCCCGGCGGACGACCCCTGCACTCTGATTGACCCTCACGCCTTTTCAGCACACGAAGCAGCCACTCCGCAAGCGTCACTTTTGAACGCCTTCGCCCGGTGGAAGCGTAATCGTTTCCCCCTTTTCCTTCCTAACTTCCAGAAGCCGTGATTTTGACGCCGCGTTCTCTAATTTCCGGTCCGAGCCATCGGGGGGAAATCGGTCCGAAAACCGAGAAGTTCTTCTTCCCCAGCCTTTTCGGAAACCCCCCGATCCCCCGGCGCTTCGGCCGGATGACGCTAGGAAACATTCAGGCCCCTTTGTACAAGTTCAATATCCCCCCCTTTTCCAACGGCAGGGTCATCCCCCTCAGCCTCAGAGGAACCCCACCTGGATTGCTCGTTCCCCTGTCCCCCTCATTCCCTCCGGTCGGAACCTTCTTTTTTTTGGGGACCCCAGCATTTTTTCCGAAACCGTTCAACCATGCATGCGGTGCTAGTAGCGCCCTCCTTCCCTTTTCCCCCCCCCCCCCGATTCCCCCTTGAACAAGTACAAGCCAAAGGATCATTTATCAATACGACCCCCCGTTTCGTATGATCGGTGCGATGACTCCTGCACGAACGACCCTGTAACCTTCCTTTTCCTTCCCTCCCAAACCCTGTCCTCAAGATCTCCCCATCCGGTCATATGCTTTTGGCCCCAAATGATGCACTACCCCTTCCACCAAAAAGACCACCTCGATCCACAAATTTCCCCTGCCCCGAAGCCTCTTTTTCCACTGATTGAGTCCCATCACAACCTGTAATTTCCCCCATTCAGAGTCACCTGTAGCTCCAGCCTCCTTCCCCCTGATAGCGTCCTAGTGCCCCCAGTTTGGGGTATGTACGTTTTTTTCCACAAATTCGATTGAACCATAGGAAGCGTCTGACCAGAAACCTTTTTTAGGAGAGGGCTAGATAGAAGAATTTTTGTAGCGTGTGTTGTGAAACCAGTTTCTTTATGAGAGTCTGGATCCGCGCCCTTAGAATTCCTGCTCATCGTTTTTTCCTTTCCCCCGCCGACCTTGACTTTTCCGGTACAGACTCAACCACGTCGTTGCGAGCCCTTTTTGAATCAGTAAAACCTGAAGCCTCTCCCTTCACTCCTTTCGCAACGATAGAGACCTAAATCCCAGCTGGAAGATATACCTGGATGTTTCCCCCCCCCTGCCGTTCTTGCGGTATACTTGCCACTTTTCCAGCCCTCCCCCAGCGGTACCTGAACAAGAAACACCGTTTCCCCCCAGCCTTGCTTTTATTCTGCATTTTTCCTTCTCAGCTTTGCTCCCTTCTCCTCACTTAGCGATTCGGATCGGCATCGATGATTCATCCGAATACTCGGGGAAGACCTGTGTATTTCTCTCCCGTTCTTTGTCTCACTTTGAATTCCCTCACCGCCTTCGACGTACCGGAGTGGAACTTCCAGTTAGTTTCCAACTTGGCAACCGTTACCTCCTCCTCTCTTTTGCAATTGCTACATTTTAGGAGCTTAAAGGGTGGACCTTGATTTCAATCAAGTTTCTTCGTGGTTGAAGCTTGTTAAAGTATTCAGTCAGCTTTCCCCCCTGGTTCTTTTAAGGTTTTTTTTTCCTGAATTTATAAGTCACAAGGGGCTGTTCCACCCGCGACTATCCCAACTGATAACAAGAGTCCTATCGGAGCAGTCCCTCCTGACTTGTTTCCCGTCTTTGTTCCCACCGTCCCTCCCCCGTTTTCGGGCCCCCTTCACTCTTTTCATGACTTCTTTCTGTCGAACTTTGGGGGGTCAAATGTTACTTCTTTTTTTTGATGTGGAACAAGTCTGGTACCCTTCGTTTATTCTACTTGCCGGGCTTTGTTTTATTTGCCCTCTGGTCGATAGCAATTCCTCCCCGGCATTAGTCATCGACTTTCTCTGCGCATCGCCCTGCATGTTCGCTGATTCTTCCCTCCCTTTGTTGCTTTCTCCCTGACTCCTTTGCGATGCCTTCTTTGCTCCGAACAGGTTTTGTTACGGTCCTGCTCTCCTTGCTTGTTCGATTCCTTTTCAGCCTCCTCAGAAGCTATACGTTTTTTTTTTTACACATCAAGTGCCCCATAAGTTTTAAACGCAGTCACTTTGTGCCCTTTCGCTACTTTTTCCTTGTCCATTGGCCCCGCATCCTTTTTTCCCCCATGTTGCAGGTGACCCGGTAGCACCCCAAAAACTTAACCTCGGTCCCCCCGGATTCTCGGTCCGGTTCTTAGCATTGTTTTTGAGGATCGGACCTCCCTCGACTTCCCCCCCCCCCCTTGGTTTTTTTTCCTCATTTCCGGTGCCCCCCGCAACCTAGATGTGATGTTCGGCACGTATTGCTCTTTTGGCTCGGACCGTACCCCGAGCGACCTTGAGTGGCGTACTCGCACCTCTTCCTGGCTTTTTTTTCCATTCTGGTTGCGCTACCCCCCCGGAGAAGCGCTTCGACCGTCTAAGTCGTTTCTGAATTTGTTTTTGTTTTATGTTACACCCCCCTTTTTGGTCTTTGAAGTTTTTTCGTCCCCCTTAGTTCGACGGTGCCAAGATGATTTTCATTGAGTCTTTTGGCTTCATTTGCCCGACGACCGCTCGCTGCCGCTTTCGAACCTTTTCCCCCCCCCGGGAAGTTTTTGTTGAGTCTGTCGGCGTCGGAATTTGGGTGTTCTCGTTCTTCACCTGAAATGGTTTCCATGCCGTTCGTACTCTTGCTTAACAATTCGTTTTTGTCGGGTAAGTTTCTCCCCCCCCCTTTTCCCCTTCTTTACTTTCCCCCGCGACCTTGTGCAAGCCCTTCCCCCCTGCTGGAATCTGTTGTCCAGGGGGGGCAGAAGTACTCCTTCGGCGGCACAACGACGGTCGTATTTTCCAGCTTCTCTGCCTTCCCTTTGCGCCCCGTATATAATCGTCCTTATTCGTGTTCCGGTACTTGCACCTCGTCTGCAACTTTCCTTGTTTTTTGTCGCCTTTTTTGATTCTTATGACGTTTTTCCTGCATCCCCTCCTCCCCCACAGATGACTGACTGGAGACAACAACTTCGGCCCGGCGACGTTTTTTGGCACCCTTCAAGCCGCCTTCACATCTTTGATCGATCGCCAATACCAACCTCCTTTGAGGGAACTCGTCGGCACCCAAGTAGCATTAAGGGCTCTGCATTTCTTCTTTAAGATTTTTCTGCGGTCGTGGGCGCCCGCTTAAAAGAGAAGTGATTCCTCCCTCTTTACTCTCCTTCCCCTCGTTTTTTTAAAAATCCAGGCCTTTTTAAAAGGATTTGGGCCGTACGATTTTTTTCTCCATCTCCATCCCCCGCGCTCCCTCCTTTCGAGCTCGCCCTCAGTTTTCTTCAGAACTTCTGCCCATTTGCCCCACCCCATCATCCGGGTCCTCTCTTTTTTTCTCCTCCTACGCTGTGAGAGTCAGACCTTTCTGGATGATTTCCTTTGCACCTTTTTTCTTCGTTTTTTTGCCCAGAGCCCCCCCCCGGGTGGAGTGATTTTGGACCCTTACGAGATTTTCACATGGGTTAGTCTTATGAGCTCCGGTTTGAAATTTTTTTTTGGCAGTCGACATCCCTTCCACTCTTTACGTCCCCCCCCCCTGACATGGACGCTTAAGGATTTTTTTCGTTTCGATAATTTGACACAGTTTTTGAATGGAATCACCTTTGCTTTCACGCGGGCCCGTCCCCCCAAGCCGGAACCGCCATTGCCCGATCCTGAATGCGTACGGTGCTTTTACTAGTCCCTTTTTTCTGGCTTCATACCCGCGTTGGTCGCGGCATGCTTTATAAGCTTCCGACGCGCACTCTCTGACGGGGCCGTCCCGTTGTTTCTTTCATCTTTTGAACCCTTGACCAGCAAGCCCCAGTGTGGCCCAAGTACAGTGTCCTTCGAGGCCACGTCCCTTACGAATACGGTGGCCCACCTCCTTTTCCCGGAATATTCTCGCAGCGGATCAAGTTCTGCGACGGGTCGTTACGACACACCCGTTTGTTTTTCTCCTTCTTCCTTGACATCAAAGGACGAAATCACGTTCTTGCGGACGGTTGCCCCGGAGTTTTTTTCCCCCACCCTTTTTCGGCTACAATTTGCTAACGCCCTAAGAACGATTCCTTGGTTAATCATACCACCTCAGACGGCATTTGTGGCCTTTTTTTTTGATTCGAGCAACCCACCCCCCCCATTCCCGCCGCCCTACTCCCCGCCGTTATGATCCTAAACGAGAGTTTAACCAGTACGCCGCGAGCTCTGGAGGTTAGCATCCATTTTTTTCCCCGGTTTTTTTGGCCTTTTTTGAGCTTCCTTTTGCCCACTTTCCCTTGATTTCTGCCAACCTCCAACAGGGGCAACAACGAAGAGTCCTTTCATTCATTTTTTTTTCCCTTGCTTCTTCAGCTTTCGTACTTTTGGAGACAGCACATGCGTGAGAAAGAGTACAGCCTTAGGCGAGTGCTTTTTTTTACGTCGAACGGCCGCTCTTTTTCTCTTTTTGAACCGAAGACTCCCCGGGAACAGGTTGGGAACAAAGCCACCAGAAGAGTCCTTCTTTCAGCGCGACCCGGACCTTTCCACCATCTTGGCCTTTTTTGTCACAAAAGGGCCTTCAGACCGCGAGTTCAAACATTTCCTGCTCTGTTTTTAAAGTTTTCCCCAAAGGGGTCCATCAGATCCGGTTGTTCAGCCAACACCTTTGATTGCTCGCTTTGGTCGGATGTACCTCGTTGGTTTTCGACCCTCTTTGCCCGTCGCGGCGTGATCCCCCCATTTCCTTTGTCCGCCGGAAAACCGATAAACGATGAGCGCTGCGTCGCGTGGGCGTCTTTCGACCGCTCATCTGCCGACAACCACCCCTCGAACCTTCTCTTTTTCCCTCCCTCATTTTACGAAACTTCTTCACGAGTTGCGCTGCACTTTCCATTCTTGACGTACCCCTCTGAATTGAAGAATCAGCGCAACGATCTCTGGCTTCTTTCTTTCAAGAGTCGATGACACCAATCGGCTCCATTGCCAACGATGTCCCCCCGAGGTTCTTCCACACAACGCTTTTTCTTCCCAAATTTTTTGCATAATACCCCGGAGAAGAGAACCCCCCACGATGTCCATCCCTTTCCACAACCTGAACATCCTTATTTGATTAGAAGGCATTAACCCCCAAAGGGGTTTGCCCAACGTGAACCTTCTTCTCTTCTTTTTTTCCCAGTCTCTTTTTTGCGTTTGGTAAACCCTTTGCCCACACTTACTCCCTGTACTTTACCCCCTTCGCCAGCGTGTTCAGGATGTAGTCCTGCTCCGATGCCTTTTTTCCCCCTTGGAACCGCGTCTTTTTACTGGACCGTTCCCAGCAAAGCCGCCGACGCCGCCGATTTTAATGGGTGGACTGAATACTTTCATTCTCTGAAAACACGCGTTGCCGATTTTCCTTGATTAATCAGTTTTCCTTATCTTTCATCCCCCCCTTGGTAGGCACAATAAGAGTTCTTTCTTTTCTTTCCCTTTGCCGCCTCCGTTGGAAATGGCTCCTTGAATGGCACCCGCCTCGTGAAGGCTTTTTGTCCCGTCCCTTTGGCCAGCCCCCCCACCCCCCCCCTGGCTTTTATACAGAACTTCTTCCCGCTGACATGCGTTCGCTGCCTTTCTCGCAAGCTGCCTACCGTGCCTACCTCCTTCTCCTCCGTTCAACCCGCCTGAACCCCTTTGAGAAGTTTTAAAGGCCCCGCGAACAAGGAGCTGGTTAGAAACGGTTATGGTTTCTTTCCCCCTTTTTGACTTTGGAAGGAAAGCCTCTGTGTATTATCTTTCCTCGCGCCCTTTTTCTTGTCCCTTTAAAGACCCAATTCTTTCTCCTCACGAAGCCTCTTATCTTACAAACTCCCTTGCTCATTAAGGTGTGTTGAGGTCTCGGAGTTTCAGTCCCATACCACTTCCCTTTCTCTGGTTTCAATGTTGAGGAGTTTTTTTTTCTTCTGAATGAGCAGTTCGGGATGTTGCTGAGCACGTTTTCACTTCCTGTATTTCCATTCCCGCTATCCTTTCTACCGCATGTTACCACTAGCGGAGTGCTTCCATGAACACTCTAATTGTGTCGGACAGGGTCTGTTTCACCTCCCCACTTCCCTTCCCCTGTTCCCTTTACTCTGAAACTCTCCTTTTCGCCGCTGACCTGGGGTTAAGGCCCTTTTTCTCAAATAATATCCTCTGAAGTGTTGTTAAGGACCTTTTTGATTTGTCTTACTTTTTCTTTTGGAGATTGCCTTTTGAGAGCTTGTTCTGGTGTGCCCTAAAGATGGGCATCATTTTTCTTTTTTACTTTCCGATGAGTCTCCTTCGACTGGCCTCTTTTAGTCTTCCCCTGGGGCCACGGTTTGGCCCTCTGCCCAGCCCTTCCCTTGTGATCTTTCTGAATGCGTGTTTAGTGGAAGCCGTTTACCCCTGTCGTCTTTTTTTTTACCGTCCCTTATCGCTGTTTTGAGGCGGATTTGCGTTCAGGCACGCAGGTTGTCGGGGACTGTTGTACCGTTAAAAGGCTGGTTCCCACATCCCCTTTCAAGCCAGGTTCTTTCTCCGTCCCTCTTTTCCCCTCCCCTCCCTTCCGGGATCCTCATTGGGTCTCCTCAGTTCTTTTTCTTGAAAAAAGTTTTTTTCCTGTGGTAGACTTTTATTTCCGGTTTCTCTTTACACAACTTGGGTTTTCTTGGAAATTTCTCGGCCTTTTTCAGCCTTTTTTGATGTCTGAGACGAAAGTAAACTGCGGTGGTTGGCGCAAGTCCCACTATCGTGATGCCTTTGTCGTTCATATTCTTCTGGCTGGTCTTGAATCATGCAGCGAACGTTGGCTCCTGAAATCTTTCCCTACCATTGTGGTCGCACTTCCCCTTCCTTTTCCCCCGGGAGGAAGCTTTTTTGAGTCCGCGTTGCTGAATTGCTCTTCGTTGTTTCCCTCCTTTCTTTGGTCTCCCTCCTTTTTTTCCTTTTCCTTCCTTGTTGGCGTTTTTTTCCCTTCCTGTGGTTTTTCTTGCTACCTTCATCTTAGTTACGCTCTCGTCGAGGTTTTATTATTTTCCCTTAGACCCGGTTTTTTGCTTGTGCGAGCGACGGCCGTAGGGAATTTGTTTGTTTCTCTAAACTGAAAGGCCCCTTTTCGGTTCCCTTTGATCGCAATTCCCTCTTTCTTTTTACTTCTTTCCCCTTTGCCCTGGACCCCCCCCACTGACTGAGGAACCGCGACCTTGAAGCTCGGTGACCCTTGAATCAGGTGATGTCCCCTGTTGCACATTGTGTTCTCACCTTTCCTGACTCTCCTGTCGGGACTTTTTTCCCCCTTGGATAATGGGTCTATGTGCGCTTCCGTATGACGACGTTATTCCTTGGGCAGTTTTCCCTCCTTTCCCTTAGTGCCACATCAACTGATGCTTCTGTGCCAGTTATGACATCTGAGATACTGCCCCCCTTTTCTCAGCCCCCCCCCCCCCCCCATTGCCTGAACTAAGACCCCCCCCTTCAAATTTTTTCCTCGTGCTTTTCCTTTTATAGCCTTACGCGACCCACAACGCGCGCAAGTACCATCTCATGTCTGTCTCCCAGACGCCCCCCCATTACATCCTACGTGATCTTTGTAGTAGCAGTTCTCTGTGTGAGTTGCGTAGTCCGTGCCCGCGTTCCCCCCCCTAAGTTTTATTTTTTGGCAGATGACCCCCCTCTTGTCACTTCGTCAGATAAAATAGACAGTCTGCGTAAACGGACCTTTACGATGTCTCATAATCGACCCCCGTACTGCCCAGCCGTCCCCCCCCGTCTCTTCTTTTTTTCTCCCAAAGTTTCCCCCTGTCTGGGGACACACAGCCCCTTTATCGCAGTCTTGGAGTCATTTTTTGAGCCCCTTTCTCAGCCATTTGCCCAAAAAAATAATCCCTTCCTCTATCTCTTTTTCCTCGGTTGCAGATCCCTCCCCGCTTATTTTTGGCTCCCTGCGAATTTCTCAGTGGGCCCCAGATGTCGATAAAACCACCTCCGTGCCGGGTCCTTGTATTTTTTTTCCACGGCGATCCTTGGGAGCTTTTTCTCTAAGGCCTCCCTTATGTCCGACATCGTTAGCAAAACTCCGGTTTACGCCTCCCTGGAATTTTATCTCTCGAATACTTCCCGACCTCCCCGTTTCCCAGTCCCTTTGAAAGACACCTACCCGGACAATTCCCTCAACTCCCCCTGACAGACTCAACAAAACCCTGCCTTTTGATTACTGAAGCGCTTATCTGTGCGACTAGTTCAATTTTATGTTGGGCTTTCGTCTTGGGGCGCCAGCTTCTTTGGTAACTTTTTTCCGGTTTTCAGTAATTTTGCATGCTGGATAATAAGGCTTACGACGCGCCGGAGGATGTAGACGGGGCAGTAGCCGTCAGCCTCCTGCCTCCTCCTGAGGTCTCTCAAAAACTCTTTCCCCCATAAGTGTGGTGGCCCCATGTTTGAAGTTGCAAGGAGCGAGGAATTCCCGGTTTCCACCCCCCCTTTTCCCCTTTTGGTCCCCCCCCCCCTAGGTGATATCTCCACGCTCGTTCCTGCGAGAAACGGGGGTGATAATCCCTCGCTTTTCCGGGTATCCCACTTTTTTGCGGCCCTTTTATGGGATCCTGCCCCCATGAGCTTTGACCATCACCTTTCAATTCTGCCTTTTTCACCCAACCTTCTGCAAAGGCTTGGATTTTCCGGTCCCCCACAACTTGCTCCAAACTTTTTGACCTACGCCGACCGCCCCGAGAATCTGTAACTCTCCACAGACTTCCTCAGTTCATCTCAAATTCTCACCCCCCTTCCCTGAGACCGAGGATGCTGAACTGGAATATGAACCCCTTCCCCTTCAAACACGGCTAATGCTCTTTTCGTTCCCGCGCGCAACGAACCACCGGCGCGGGAACCCTTCTGGCGCGTCTGGCCTCCCCTCCTCCAGGCAATTCCGTGATTAAACTTTTTTTTATTCAGCCAAAAGAAGTTGACATTCAGGCCCCGGCCCGTTCCGCCCCCTTCGCAGCGGTGGTACTCCCGCAATGTGAAAGTCTTTTCATGCGTTTTCCCCTTCGTTCCCCGCACTAGCGTTCGCGCCCTCTTCGGTCCGAGCCAGACCCTCCGCAATCCGGCCTTTTCACAGGTCTTCCCTAAGTCCTTTACTTTACTTCGATGAGCCACTAACAATTCGCGAAGGGTTTCGATCCTCATCCGCCGACCTTTGCTTGCCTTCTGCACGCCTTCGGCCACTTTGTCAGTTTGTTGTTCTCTATAGGCTGCCCCCCTTTTCCCTTCGACACATTTTTCGGGAAAATCACCTCCTTGTGGTGCAGCGGCCCCCTTATTGCTCGCGTCCCACTGTACCTCCTTCTTTTTTACTTTGCCCCCTGCTTTTTTTCCCCCGGTTCTGGGTTTCCCGGGCAGTTTTCTCCCCCCCCCGATGCATTGCTGCGCGCTTAGGAGCGCGACGCCCAGAATCGTCAAACCCCCCCCCAGCCCCTTAGATTTCCCTTCCCCCACCCCTTCGGCGTCCCTTTTCTTCAGAAGTTATCGAAGCGTTTCTTTTCTGGATTTTCCCGCCCCTTTTTGTCGCATCCTCTTTTCCTTTCCTCGCGCCGCATCAAAGACCGTCGCATGAGACTAATCGTAGTGCAGGTTTTCCCCGCTGCCCGATCGGGTATGCACCAGGGCCTTTCCTGCGACTCCCCCTTTTTCTCATCACTACCCACGAGGATACTGTTCCAAAAAAAACGGTCTTTCCCCCCCCATTCAGCGAATATTCACCCCTTTATTCCTTCCCCCCCTTGGAAGGTCTCCTAATTTTTTTGTTTTTCCCTTACTCAGGGGACCCTGTGTTGTAAGGTACGGTGTGGTACCCCTTGAGATGAAAACAGTACTCCTGTCCGTCCCCCCCCCAGAGTTTTTCAGAGTCCCTGTCTGGGAATGTTCCCGGACCTCCGTCGGTAGCGTCTGGAATGACATCTTTGACGTAGACCGTTTTTGTTTTCCCTTTTTTTTTCCTCCGCCCGCCTGCCTTGAAGGGGCTCTTCTTTCTTACAGTGTCAAACGCGTGCGAGGATTTTGATAACAGTTTCCAAACCTCGTCCTCACCACACCCCCCCCTTCCCCAGGTAGTTCCTCTGGCGGCTCCCCGCCGTCTGGAACCTGATCTAACTGGCTGAAAGCTGCCGGTGATCGTCGAGGGAGTCTACGAAAGCGGCTTCCGCACCTTTCCCTTGGTTTTTTGTAATCAGACCCTAAACATTGGCGCATAAGTTCGCTGAATTTCATCTAAGATGCGTCTACCGTGTCTCTCTATTTTCCTCTTTCCCTCCGGTTCGGAGAGATTCCTTTATCCATTTGGAACTGCGAACTTTTTGAAAACCCCTGGTATATTGGGGCTCCTCGATCTTTTCACGGATGGGAATCTTCATTTGGGAAGCCGATTTCCCTTACCTCCTCCTACCAGGCTTCCAAACATGTCCTCTTAATTTCAGACTTTGCGGCAAATGGACTATCTTCCCCTCCCGCCTCGATCGTTTCCAACCTTTCCCTCCGGGGCTTCTTTTTTTCGGTTCAAGTTCTGTTTTTTTCCCAGCTGTCCCCCGAGTATTAAGTACATCTCCCCGAGGACAGAGCCCTTTCTTTCGGCCGCTCCCTTGGCTTTGTTAGAATTTCCTTTCTGTTAAGCTCTCCCCCTATTCCACCACACGCTAACGGCAGCATTACCTTCCTGCACACTCTTCTTCCCTTGTTTTTGTTCCCTTTAGCATTTGTTCCCCAAGCCCTGTCCAAGAGTACGGTATTTCTGAACCTCATGATATATTTCACTCCCCTGCTGTCCACTTTGGTTTCTCGTCCTCCTTTTTGCTTTTTTTCCCCCCAAGCTTGTTTCACCTCCCTTTTTGATTCTACTGATGGCCGACGTGGATCTCAATCGCGGTGTTTTTTTTAATACCGAGCTTCTTTCTTTTTTCAATTCCCTTTGATTAGTTTCTCCCCCTCCCTTCGCATCCTCCTTTCGCGGATTTCATGGGCAAGGGTACTTTCGGAGGCATGCACTTCCTTTTTTTTGAATGACGTCTTGGCTCCCTCCTTTGGTTGTTTACTTCTCTCTCTTTTTTTTCGAGCTGGGCTTCCTTTTTCCTTACCCTCTCGGCGCAGACGATTATTTCTCGGGGTGCCTACCTCCATGCTGGTTTTCCCCCTCAAGTTAAACTTCCAGCTTCTCAAGATTTTCCCCCTGTGAACGCTCCTCCTAAGGGTGGTGTGCCGCTGGACCCCTTTTTTTGATTGGATATTTCCTGCCCCTTTTCGAATTGGTGTCGCCATTTCCCAACCCCTTGTCCTTTCTCCGGCGTTTAAAGCGCCTTTTCGGCGGATGTTGTCTCTCGAAAAGGACTTAGATCCTCCGAGCGCCCGGTAACTCGTTTTTTATTTCCCCCCTGTTTTTTTTTTTCTTCCTTTGCTAGTCCTTCTATGCAGTGACGGCCCCGGGTCCTCGATCCCGAAATCTCCTCTGCTGTAATATGTTCCCAGCATTCAACTGCCGTCTCATTATAAAACTGAGAAGGCGTTACATTAAAGTAAGAGTGCCATTTTTTCTTTCTTCTAATTCGGTACCTTTTCTACCAGAATTATTGTACGTGACGTGATGTTCGAAAGTGGTTCTAAGCCTGACTCCCCAATTCACATTTCGAAGGGGGTATGATTGATCCCCTTAAGCATTCCGATAGATTTTTCAGAACCTTTTTCAGATTTTGACCCTGTCTATTAATGAACTCGTGGCAGTAGGGACTCTCCTTTTGGGCTTGTTTAGTCCCGCTTTGTGAATTGTTTTTTCCTCGATTCCCCTGACATTTTTCCACAGCCGTGGTAGAGGTTTGATCCTCCTCTCTTTACTACATCGGCCTCTTACCCGGAGGAGGCGCACTGGGTGGCAGAATAGTGGGAAAATCTACTCTTTTGAGGGACCCTCCTGTCCTAAAAGCCAGATCCGGTGACAGTCCGCTTCGGGGACCCAGATCGAAGAATGTTTCTCGTGTGTAAGCGTGTTAAAGGAACGTCATCCCCAGCGGCAGTCCCCTACACATGTGTGGTAGAACGGTGGACCAATTGCCCCCCGCGATTTATTACTGCCGGTCTTTGCGTTTTTTTTTTTTCCTGACGGAATTCTCCGTCTGTCATCTCTAGTTTGGCCCGCCTCTCGACTGTAAGAGATGCAACTTACTGGTACCCAGAACGGATTTGGTGCAGTGGTGCCATTTATGAACTTTTTCAATGATCCTTTTCATTTATCCGACAAGCGAAAAGTCCCTTTTTAGTGAGAGTAGTACGTTCTAACTATTTACCTTCGGTACCCCCTCTCGGTAGTCCGCCCTCCCAAATTGGAAACTTTGCACGATATTTTTTTCTTTTTATTCGCTTTTGCTCTTTTGAATTCTTTCTTGTTCCTTTTAGTCTTCATGGGTTCGTGCCCGAGTTTACACCTTCCGATTTCTTTGGTTGCTCACAATAGATTCCCGTGCCGTAATTCTTCGCTCCAAAGCCCCGTATGCTAACTTCTTTTTTCTCCCCCCTCTCTCCTTCTGCCAGCGCTTCCAACCGGAAGCTCTAAGGAGCTCCGGTTGACTCTTTTTTCCCCCCCCCCTCCCCTTTGTGTTTGCCTTCTCATTGCCATTTGTTTTGCAAACATCATCCCGGTCTTCTCTCTATCTTTTTTTTTTCCCCTCCTCAGTTTGTTTTGAGCTCTCTCTTTTATGATTTTCTCCACTTTAGTCTCCCCCCAGCTGCGATAAACCAACCTACCTTGCCGGGCGTTCTTTTGGGAACCCGCCCCTTTTTTCTTCATTTTTTCGCCTTCAGGTTAGTTCTATGACCATCGTACTTGACCACCGTTTACGACAGACTGTCTGTTTATCTATACGACTTTGCTCTTTTTCGATCTTCTTCCCTCGCCCTCCGTGCCTGGGCAATCACCCGGACTACGAACTTCCAGTTTCCCCGTCCCTCCCCCCGCATTCCCATACTTCAGGCGCCCGCGTATAGTGAGACTTCCAAGCATGATGTTTTCTGGGTTTGGCTACCTTCATCTTTTTGTTCCGTATGCATGCTGTACCTCTTACGACGCCCACGAGTTTTGGTCAGTATTTTTCTCCTTTGCCTTTTTTTTTTCCTGGACCCCCCCCTCTCTCCACCGATAGAACCCCCCTTGGCACCAAGCAAGCCTTCAATTCTGTTTTGTCACCACGTCACTTGAGTTTTTCACTCTCTCCCGGGGGCTGACCCCTTAGATATCGTAAGCCAGGCTTTCCCGCGAGTTCAGGAGAGTCGGTCTTCTGGGGAACGCGTTTGGGAGTCAAACAAGTGAAGCCTTGAAAAACAGTTCACAGTCCTTTCCACCCCCTGGTCCCTCTTCCAAGCCGGAGCTGTTTCACGTCCGCCCGAAAGTCCGTTTGCTCAAACTGTCCTTTTTTTTTTTCGATTCGATTTCCCCAGACGGCATGTGCCCTGACAGTTGAACGCTTTGAAAAAAAACCATTCCCCCGGCCGCCGCCACCCTTTTGCCCCCCCTCCCCCCCTAGGTTCTTATTCAAAAGGACGGTCCTCAAACATGAGAGTCCACAGTTCGAAGCTCTACTCTCTGTTTCCTATCCCGGAGCCCTCGCTTTAGCGGACGTCCCAGGTGAAGAACAGCAATTCCAAATGAAAGGACTTTCCTGAGCAACCTCCCATTTACTCCCCTGCTCCCCCCCCCCTCAGCTTCCTTTTGCAGTCTTTTCTCATCGGTTGTCCAGTTTCGTCCGCCTGCAACATTGAGATTCCCACATGCGTGAAAATGCCACAGGAATGCTCGTGCTTCTACTTACCCCCCTTTCCTCATTCCGGTCAGAGAAGCTCCCGTTGAAACGTGGCCGAAAGGCCACCCCTTATTGTGATCAAGAAAGCCCGAAGCAGTTACCTTCTCTTTTAACCCCCTCTGGTTCTCCAGTCCCTCGACCCCAGCAATTTTTGGCCGACTTTAACCTATTGTATAATCAACATGCGCCTTCCGGAATATCCCAATAGCATGGTTTTTCGGCACCCCCCTTTTCTTGCTTAGCATTTCCCTTGCTTTTTTCCCTGCTCAGACCTTTTCCGTGACCTTTTTTCGTTCCCTCACCAGCATTTTCGTCGCAAATGATAACCTGATGCACCTCCTCTTCGAGAGTATGCGCCCCCTACAGCTTCTCTTCCCCCCCAGCCTTTTATCCTTTCCAAAAGTCTCCAGTGGATCCCCGCCCGTGCATTCAGAAGATCTATTTCATTCTTCCTCCTTCGCGGCCCACCTTTCCACCTTTTTGAATCGATTTTCCCCTCTTTTAGGTCTTCTATGAGACTAACCGGCAGTTGCATTGAAAAAAACACGATCTTTTTTTGCACCCCCCTCCACCTTTTGTTTCCTACCTTTCCTTGGGCAATCCCTCTGTACCCACCAAGATACTGTTCCCCCATAACCCACGTTCCTTACTCAGCCCCTGTCTTTTGGAACCAGGGGTGCATTCTAAGTGTCCCATTCTTAATCCTCCTTGGCCGTGGAACCCTTTTCTTTTCGTTGTAATTAAGGTTTAACAAATAGCTGCAAACAGTCCTTGATTCAACCCCCCCCCCTACTTTTCATGAAGAGTCTTATTTCCGTATAGTTACGCCGGGTTGGTCCGAGGTCCTAATACCCCCTTTAGCTTCGGGGCTTGCCTCTTGAATTTCCCCGTCTTCTGAGCTTTCGCCTCCTCCGCGCTCTTCATCGGCTATGTGAATACTTTTCAGGTACCCGTCAAACACGGTGCTTTTCGTGTCCTCCCCCCCGCCCTTCCCCTCACACCCTTCTCCCCACTGTGAGTTGTACCCACGATCTGAGGCTTTTTTTTTTTTTAGATTCCTTGCTCTTTTTTCGTTTTTTTTTCCTTCTCCTTGTGTCCTTTCCTGCCGGACTTCGTGAAGCGTTATACGAAAGCGGCTTAAAATGAATCTCAGTTGGCCCCCCCTTTTTAAAAGTTTACCCCAGCTCCCTTACCTCGCCTGCGTTCGGCATTAATTTTCGCAAGCTGCGCTCTGCCTT
>Ga0179593_1344434_pt1 | contig 24354 bp, 34 predicted proteins | sample CZODoug2_1_08_16_FD_185931 | JGI IMG/M metagenome (GOLD analysis project Ga0179593, IMG submission 185931) | Vadose zone soil fungal communities from Angelo Coast Range Reserve, California, USA - CZODoug2_1_08_16fungal (PacBio error correction) | ecosystem: Environmental > Terrestrial > Soil >... | reverse complement strand
TCCCGCCTCTTGCCTATTTTCCAAGCGCCCCCCGCGAACAAAGGTCCCTCGATGTTTATCCACCTCCCTGATCTCATTTTTTGGCGTCCGTATTCTTTGGCAACATCTTGTCCTTTCCGTTTGAGGGGCAACCTGTCCTCTCCTCCGCATCCGTGGGAATGACTCTTTATCGCCAGTCGGGCGCCCCTGACAATATGTTCTGGTAGTCCAGTTTTCAATTCCCTCCCCTTTCCATCCTCTTAACCATTCCCGACAGGTGTGAAAACTTTTTCTTTTTGAGTTTTATTTCGCCCCCCTCGTGAGTTGTTCCGTATCCCGGTTCGGTCCCTCCCCCTCCCCCCCCAAACAAAGAAGCTGCCCCTACACCAAGTTTCTTGGGCTTCTCCTTCTCCCCCGACCGGTCCTTTTTTTTCCCGATCGTTCTCCCCCAATCCCTTTGCCGTTTTTTTTTGCCCCCTACCATTTCGGCCTCGCTTCGCCACACCCACGCCTTTTTTTCTCCTTCACGCCTTCTCTCCCGTTCCTACAATTTTTTCGATCCGTCAAAAAGTCTTGCACTCCCGCCTGCACCCCTCTTTATCCTTTTAACTTCTTTGTCCACGCCTCCCCAAAGTTTCAGGTTAGCGTGCCATGTACCCTTCCTTTTTCCAAATTTTCGTGATTCTCCACACCTTTTCCCCCGCCTTCGCCTTTTTCAAACCATCCCGGCCCCCTTTTTGCCTTCCCCAAAAAAAATCAAGGGATTTCCTTGTCCTCTCCCTCCCGAAACACTTTTTTCTGAACCCCATCCCTCCCCTGCGCGTCGGAGGGATCGGTCCCGTTTCTTCTCCCGCTCTCCTGAAGGAAGAACTGGCCTACTTGCCCTTTGCAGCCGATGCCAGTTGTTGTCTCCCTGACCCCCCATTGCAAATGGCACCCACTCCCCGTGAATCCTTTCGCGAACTTCCAGCTAATTGTGTCCTGGTTCGTGGATTGATTGTCTCCCCTTATTGTTCCTCCCTTTCGCCCTTCGTTCATCAATTGCTAATCCCTCCCCCCTTTTTCCTCTTTTCCAGCTATATTTGTTCGCATGAGATCATAGGCACCTCACTGCTACCGGCCCCTTCATCCCGCCAGCGGGGGAGGATCTCATATTCCGTCTGGTTGTCCGCGATGAATTCCCCTATTCCCCCCCCAATCCTCATTTTGCCGCCCACATTTAGTCCCCGCCGACTTCGCCCCCGGCGCCCCTGCTTCAGCACCATGCCCACTTCAGTTTAACCAATGCGCCTCCAATTCCCTCAATCGTCCTGTTTTCTGCTTTCTTTCCTCCTTTCCTACTTTTTTTCTTTTGCTGGTTTTTCTTTTAAACTCCACCCCTCACAAGGAGGCTTCCGGGTTTCGGCCTGTACGGCACCCCGTCCCTTTACTGTGGTCCTTGGCTCTTTCTTGCTCTTATTTTTTTGTTTGTATGTGCTGTGTTTTCCTTGCTCTTCCCTCGACCAAACCTGACGAGATGACCAATGATTGCTGGCAATAAGGTCAACCCTTTTCAATTTTCCTGTTTGGGTTTTCGTCGTTTGGATTCCCCCTTTTCTCCTTCTCCCCCTTTTCTGGTCCCCTCGATACGGTTTCCACTGTGAAACGTACGGCGTTTGTTTTTGTTCTGGCAGGTGGGTGTCCTTTTTCCTTTTTTGTCCCGCCCCTCCCTTTCAACCAAGTTTTCCACCTTCCTCCCCTTTCTTCATGACGCTATTGTTTGGATTCAGCAATTGAACCATCTGACAAAGTTTCTCCCCCACCGTCATGACGACTGGTTTCTTACTTTTCATGTTTCCTTCCTTGGTAAGGAATCTTTCTCAACCCGGTGTGCCTTTTCACCCCCCTTTTTTTCCCCTCCAAGCCTCCTTTTCTTCCAATCATATTTTTCCTCTCCTTGTTTTTTTTCGCTTAGTTCGCCGCCCTTTTTGGGGTTGTCCCCCCCAATTTGTTTCGAACCCAACCTTTTGATATTCCTTACCAACTATGATACGAGAAACTTTTCCAAGTCGTAACCCCCCAGTCTCTTTTGGCATACCCTTTGTCAGCCTTGTCAGGCTCCAGTCCCGTCCTCAAGAAGCTGTTCCTGTACTCCTTGGTCTCCTTTTTCCCCTTTTTCTTGCCCCCTCACCCCCCCCCTTGTCTCTCCCCTTCCCCCTAGCACAAAACCCCCCTCGTACCGCAAAAAGCTGTTTCACAGCTGCGTAGCCTTCTTGTTCATCCGTCCAAACCCCACTTTTTTCCGATCTCTTGGACACATTGTGCCCCTTACGTCTTTTTCCCCCCATTCTTTTTTCCCTCACTTTTTTGGAAAACCGACTCCTCTACTCCCCCTCCTAGATATTATTCCTTCTCGCCTGTTGCGGGTTTTCCCGTCCATCGCACGTTCCTATTTTCCTGGGCTTTTTTGTGCGAGATGCCTCAGCAAACTCGGGAGGGACTTCCCTCCAATTCAGCGGCCTGTCAGCCTTCGGAACGAACAGCAGACCCTTGACGAGTCCTGCTGGTCCCTTTCTTTGTTTTCCCTTGGTACTTGCGAACCAGGTGGAGACCGGCGCGGCGAATCTTCCGGATGGATCCGCTTTTTTTTTCCCCCTTTGGCTTTAAATATTTTGCAGCTTTCCAGTGGACCTTCCACCCCCCCCCCCCCATTTCCCACCCCTCCTTTTTTTCCCCCGATGGCGCAGTGTCTCCCGGAGGCAGGTTTCGCATTTAATCCGAACTTTCAAATCATTTAGCGACTTCCAACGGGAAGTTGGTCTTAGCCTTTTTCGGAAGGTGAAATACTTTGATTTGGCGCGGCCCGCGCCTCGAGCCGATCAAGTCACACATAACCGCCTTGAGAAATCTTTTTATGGGCCCCCGTGCGCTGATTCCTTATAAGGGCTGCTCTTTTTTTGTTCTTTTTTTATTTCCTTTGAATTTTTTTTTCACCACATGGGGGCATTTCCTTCCTCTTTTTCCTGTTATCATTATATTAGAGGGTCCAACACTTAAGATACGCCCCGCTCCTGTTTTCCTTGTTGTCCGGCGTGCTGAATTTAAGCTTTTGCTATGGACATTTTTCCTGGGGCAAATTGGACCTGTTTTGCATTCAGTCCTGGCGTTTTTTTTCCGATGTGGAGTCGTTCGTTATTTCCTCCGTTTTGAGGAATGTGGAGCGCATACGCGAGCCTCTTACATGCTGAATGAAATGCTCCCCTTTTGGTTCGTGAAATCTTTTGCGTGTACCCCCTTTTTGTCCGTGTGCCCATGCCGATGTTTGGAGGACATCGAAAATGACTGCGCTATTTGTCCTTGTCATAATTTTTTGTTGCATGCGTCCGTTTTTTGGCTGCCCTCTTAGCGTGTTTTTTCCCAATGGTACGACGATTTGTTTGTTGGCAGGCTTCGAATGACGTCCTTTATGTCGATAAGGAGAATCCCCCTTTTCCAAATTTGATTGTGATGGGCCCCTTGCTTTTTGGTTTTTTGAATCAGCTTTTGCAATGTAACACCCCCCGTTCCGACAAAACCCCCCAAAGATCCTTAAGCCCTGATCCCCGTGGAGCTTTTTTCTGACTTTTTCCGTTTTGGCCCCCTCTTGGTCCCCCCTTTCTGGCCCTTTTTAGGCTGATCGATATCGTTGTGTTTCCTTCCATCAGCGGCTACCTTTTTAGCGCTGGAACTTTGCGAACTGACGCCTCTTTCCGCCCGCCCGGAATTTTTCTGCTTGCTTGTTTTTCATGCTCATCGTTTACTTTTTTCGGTTTTTTGCATAACGGGCCTGACCCAACTCCTATCCTTTGTTGTTCTTCTTCGATTTTTTTCGCAGGGCAATGAGGATCCTCACTTTTTCCGCGACCCTTTCCCTCGGCTTATAATCCAAGAACGCTCAGCACTTTCTCGGCGGCACTATTCTTTAAGACTTCCTAGCTTCCGCTTAATGTTGACTCTTAGCCGCTTTTATATTTGATTGGATCCCAGAATTCTCCCTGGAGCGCTAGTCACTCTTGTTTAGTCCAGGAAAGGTGTTGCCAGCGCCGCCTCCTCACGCTCCTTCCAGGTGTATTTCTTTTGATTTTGTTCCTGTAGTTGTTCCCTTTTCCCTTACAGTCTCGTGAGACCAAAACTTCCGTGCCCCACCCATTCCAAATTTTCTTGGGATTACCGGTCAAACCCCCCCCCCCCGTTCTGCGTAGTCTTATCCGGTGATACCCCCCCCCCAATTCACTGGCCCTTTAAATGCATCCCCGTTTTTCGGGAACGCTACACTCCCAAAACTCATTCTGAATGCAAAACTTTTCCTGCTCTCTCCCTGTCGCATTTTCCCTTTTTACGCACCGATTTGTCGAAACTCCTTTTCGCATTCACGCGTCTTTTGTCCCGAAGAAAACGTTTCTGGCGCTGTCAATTCAGCTGTGGTAAGTTTTAGAGTAGTCCCCAGGCTTTTACTTTTTTTTTTCTTGTCTGTCTCTCCCTAGCATTCCCCAACGGCGGACAACAATCGTCCTAGACCCCGTAAATTTCCCCCCCCCCCCCCCTAAACTTTTTTCTTGAAGTCCCTCCAGCTACAAAATGAGTCCAACATATTTAGCCCAGTCGATTCGCTTTTCTCGTCCGTCCCGTCACCCTCAGCTGGCCCCCTCACTACTATGCCGCTGTGGTTTTGGTTTTCTTTGTTTGAAAGAAATTGCGCCCCCCAATGTCCCAAAACTTCCCCGGACCCCTTTATCGGCGCCAATCCCCACTCTTGGTATGAGCGTGGTTATGTGTGACTGATACTATAACCCCTGTAGAGTCTGTCGACGCTTTCCCTGTAATAATCCTCTTTCCCAACTTCCTTCTTGTCGCTATGCTTAAAGCTCGTTCGCTTTCTTCTACTCTCACGTCAGCTACAGTAATCTAGCGCCCTGGCTCTCCCCAAGTTAATAGTAAAGTTTTTGTTGCGCTTTGCAAGGTCCCTATTGTTCATTTCCCCGCTCCCTTCCATCCTCAGCGATAGCACTTAGCGCTGATCCGCCCCCTTCTTCAGGCAAAAATTCCCCCCTTGTCTGACCCCTAGCCCCCTGACCCAGTTTGACTTCATGTTTTTCTGCTTTTTTTCGTTCCTCCTGGTCTGTTTATCCCCCCATTTTCTCCTCCCATCCGCTTTTTTTCTTCTGTTTTTTTTCCACAAGTACCGGCTTGCGGCACGGTCGATTCGGAAAGGCACCTTTACCGGCTCTTTGCGGATAGATAGTTCTGTTTTTTTTAATCCATTTTGAGTTTTTCCCCCGTTTAGTTTATGAAACGTTATCGCTCTTTTCTGGAAAGGCTAAACGGTAATTCTTCTTTCTCCCCCCTTTTTTTTTCAGGAGTCCACATTTCGCCCCTCCGTTTCCCCTGCGTTGTCTTCCCACTCGTTTGCACCGTACTTTGCTTTTCTTTTTTCTGTCCTTGTGGAGTTTTCTTCGGCGCCCAGCTCCCCCAATTTTGCCGATTCAAAGTTCCTTCCCTAACAGCCTTTCCCTCCAGAGCGTCCAATATGCCCCTTTCTGCAATTTTTTTGCAAAGATGACGGACTTTTTTCGTCCTTTGCTCCCTCTCGTCTCCTTTTTATATCGCCGGCAGAAACAATTCGCCACGCGGTTGTTACACTTTCCTCCCCCCTAAGTTGTTCTGTTGAGCGTCGATGTTCTTTCTCCTCTGGCCGTTTTCCCAACTTTTTTCGGCCCCCTGTCCTCTTCCATCGAGAATGCAAGTCCACTGCCTATTTTGCATAAACGTTTGCATGTGCAGGTTTTTTTCCCTGACTCCAGTGCCAGACGCACTCTGTCCAGTCCTTTCCTGTGAACCCTTTCTCTTTGTGGCCTTCTGGCGCGACCCCTTTCGCGTCCCCACCCCCCCCCCTGCCCAAAGCCCCCTGTACTGTCAACACGAGTGGTAAAACATTCTGTAGCCGCGCTGTGTCTCTTTTTCAATTCCATGCCTACTCTTTGAACTTGCCATACCGTTGCCAACCTTTCAGTCCTTTTTTATATGCTCGCACCTTGTTACACTTTCCCGCGCGCCTTCCGCTCCCCTCTAACGCAGAGCTCTTTCCGTCCTGCCGGTATGGGGTTTCGATTGCACCGGTGTCCCCTTTTCTTCCGTGGGTTTTACTCGTGCTTGTGCCCGAGCTGCACCGCAAAAGCGTCTTCATGCCGGTCAAATTACCCCGGATAATTTGTCCCGACTTTTTCCCAACCTTACTAGGCCTTCTTTTAGGTTTTTTTGGCTTTGAGTGTTACTGCAATTGTGGGTCATTTTTTTTTCTGAATGTTCTGTCTTTTGGCCGAGTTAGCCCCCTGAATCGTCGGAGTCTTTTTCGCGTTGGTCCGGCTTTTCTTTGGAAATCTTGCCTCATCTGATTGGGCCCCAATGATATTACTCTGCCTAGCCCGTGCTTTTTTCGGTTTTTCCTTTGATTGCGCGGTTTCTAATTAAATATACAAGATTTCGCTTTAGCGTCCCCTGATCCTGGATTTTTCCCCTCTTCGCGCATTGACTGCAATAATTATGGCGTCCTCCCTTTTTTCCTTCTCGGGGCTTCCCTCCCAAAATACCCCCCTAGCCTTTGCGTTCTTCCTAGTAACGACTTACCGGCTGATTCGTGTTCTTGTGTGATTGTGGCCATTTTCTCAATTTCTTGTACAAACCTTGTCCATTTTTACCTCTGGCACGATGATTCTGCTATTAAGGGTCTCGTACAATCTTTCTTCAATCCTTATTCCCCAGGATCTCTTGGCGAGTTTGATAGATTTTTTGAAAAATTCATTCATGCTGCTTCCTTGTTTCGACATTTTTTCCTCTTTTTTTTCTTTTTGCCCCCCCCTCTTTGAGGGAGTCGTACTGCACTTTTTCAAGGACTTTTCCAGGCCTGGCGGTCCCTGGCTCTTACCAGATTTTGAATGACGCTTGCTCTTTGGGCGGCGTGACACCAAGCTGCGTTTTATTGACTCGGCTGACTGTTTACCTCTGTTTTCGTGAAATTGAATGCGCGATTCGTCCCCTTGAGGAGTTTTTCTAATACTTCTGTTGGTCATTCGGAATTATTTTTGTGAATCATGAGCGTCAAACCATTTGTTGGGCCGTCGCGGGAATTTGGTGGCGTCAGAACCTGTCTACTCGAAGGTCTATCGGACTCCTGCCCGTCCCTATTGTTATGGAGGGTGTGCTTTTATTTTCCCATGTGCTGCAAGGGACCCACCTCCTTTCCCCAAAAAGGGCACTTAAATCCGTCCACCGGGATCCCTTTTTCGCTGTTTTTTATTTTCCTTTCGCTTTCCCCCCTTGGGAACCATTCATGAAGCTCTGACCGAGATTATCGTGTAATCGATTGCTTTCTCTATAGGTGGAATCTAAGAGCTTCTTTTCCTATCCTTTGCTCAATTTTGCCGCCAGCGCAAGGCGCTTGCTTTGGGCTTTCATAGCTTTTTTGGAGATTGGAACTCCTCCTTGATGAACCTACAATTCTATATTCCCCCTCCCTCCCCTTTTTTTGTTGTGATCTCCTCTGTTTTGGCCCCGTTTTGTCCACTGCGTCTTCTTCAAGCTCAAGACCCTAAAACTGTCCCGCGTCTCCTCCCCCGTCACGTGTTTCCTTGCTTGTCCTTCCTGTCCCTTCGCTGTCGATTTACGAGCGGTTCCCCCCCAGATCTAGCCCCCCCCTCCCTCTTTGTGAAAAAAGATTGAGGTCCTCCTCTCCATCTTTTCTGTCCAATTTCCACTTTCCCAATCCGCCGGCTCAGCACCTCCTCCCCGGGCTTGTTTATTCTTTTTGATTTTGGCGGTTGCATTGCTCCGCAGTTTCTTACTCCCCGCAACCCAAACTTTCGCATCCCCCCCAAGTTTCTTTGTTAAACGATCGACCATGTCTTCTCTTCGTCTCTTCCGTTTAGCCGACAAGTAGGTTCGAAGCGCCCCAAACTCGTTCCCTCCCCCAAAATTGACCGATGACAACCCCACCTCCTATTCTTATTCAATGTCCGCTTTGCCGGTCCATTTTCTCTTCCTCCCAAACCCAGCGCTCCCTCGAGAACCTCCCATACCCTTTTACGCTCCAAGATGGAGCTTCATTCCTCTGATGATTCGTAGCGCCTCCTTCATTTTCCGTTGCTGCAGCGCCTCTAAAAAATTCAACACCGCCGGCCTTCCCTCATCTTCCCCTTTCGACCCTTTAAAATCCAAGTATCAGTTGAAGCAGCAAGCCGTAACTATCAACCCTCTCTTATTGGTGAGGCCTGCAGTTTTAGATTCTCCCTTAAGATCAGAATCCTCTCTTTTGTTTATTCCTGCCCCCCCTTTGACATTGACGTTCCCATGTTTTTAAGACATTTCTCCTCAACATCCCCGCATAGTTAGGCTAGCCCCCTCTTATGCCTCCTCTGTTATTTGTGCCTTTCTCTGCTCTCAAGGTTCGTTTTCCAGTACTTTCTCCTCTCCTCCCTTCTTTTCCTCACTTTTATCTCCAACTTCTTCTTTTCCGCCAATTAGATTTAACCTACGACTCCGAATCATTACCCTTATCCTCCCCCTCGGCTAGGAGGAAACCGCGGGTTTCCCCCCGCTAAGGCAATTGCAAGCAGCCTGCCCAACCTCCCCATCCCATTCCTTGCAGCGAAGCGCCTCCAATCCCCCATGCTTCCAGCCCCCCTTTCCCCCCGTTTCCACCCCCTTCGCCCCGCCCATTCCCAGCAGGACTAGTCCTGTTTATGATCGTTTCTCCCTGGGCTCCTTATCTCCAATCGAAAGCTGAGTTGCCCTCCGGTGCCCCATCCAACGTACCAACCCACGGGAAGGGCGGCCCCCGTCTCTTCGGCTTTTGACCCCCTCCCTTGCTGGCGGCATAGGCTCTTGCTGACGGGGCTGGGTCAATCGTTCTTTTAGTTGTTACACATTTATTAAAAAGTTTAGAGTGCAAAATGAGTGAAGGGTGCCCCCGTTTATCCCCCCTGTTTTCATCGTGGGCGCAAAATTTTTCATGAGCACAGCGGGATGCTTCTTCTACGCAGCTGTTTTTCCACTTTTTTGAACCCGACCCGCTGGTTTGAGTTTGCTTCTTTTTTAGTCTCGCTCAAGTCTGTTCCCCCGAGGCAAACTTTCCACTAGTGCAAGAATTCCATAATGGTTTGATCGTCCTTTGGGCAGAGGCCCCCCCCTTTCTACCTTCTTGTCAAGTATGACCCCACTGAGGACTTGTTCCGATTTTCTACTTGGGGTTCATCTCGTCAACTTGTGCCTCCCCCAATTTTTGACACCGCCACTTCTTCCCTCCAAACTCATCCTTGATTTCTCCTCCCTTTTTTTTTTATCTCTCGCATTTTTCGCCTCAGTGGCGTTGTCAAACCTTGCACACCTTTTTACTTACATATGATACGTTTTTTGTCCGTCGTACCCAACAGTCCGTTCCTCCTTTTGCCTCCAACCACTTTGACTTTGCCTGTCCTATTTTTGCCTTTTTCTGCTCAAGGAGACTGCAATCTCTTTCCCCCAGTCTCTTCTTAACGTTTCTTCCTCGGTGTTTGTTGCCTGGTCGCGTCCCCCACCATTTATCTGAGCCTCCCCCCCAGTGACAGAACCCCAAAATACCCCAACTCCATGTTTTCTTTTGCAAACTCTTGGACCGTCTGTGTTGTTCCTGAAAAGCGCCCCCCTACCTTACACCGTGTGCCATACTTTTTTTTAGTGCCAATGCATAATCCTCCTCCTCCCTTTGTCCTAAGAATTCTGCGTTCTTGGAAAAATTTCCCCCCTCCGTATCTGACGACGAAGCCTATGCTCCATTTTTCGTTTCGGGTTTCTCCCGCCTGCCCGCCCGTGCCGCCCTATTGGGTTTCCTGTTTTTGGCTCCCTCTATGCAGAACCTCTTGGCTGAGGCGGCAACACTGTAGCTTAAATGCAAGCCTGCTGCACCTCCCGAAGAAAATTTCTTGACTTCTGGATGCTGTTGCGAACGTCCGCCAATTGTGGGCAGTTGTGGACGTGGCGGCTAAGCTTGCGCGGCGGCCTCCTTTTGGTTTTTTCTGTTTGTTGGGAAGGTTCCTCACCGGTGTTTTCCCTTCCCTTTTGGAACCACCACGGGATATTACTGAGCCTAGCCCCCTTGCTATTATGTGTTTCATTCTTGATTGCCTTGCTTTCGGTTTTGGCCTACCTCCGAAAAATCTTTCTCGTCGCGTCCGTAAAACGATTCCTTTGTTAACGTGTTTTATTATCGCCTGATTTTTTCCACTCAATAATGGATAGCTTCTACAAAATAATGTGTAGCGAGTGTATCTCATCTTCAGTCACACCTACCCTCGCGCATCACCAATAGTATGGGCGTTTTCTGTGGCTTGGTGATGGGTCTTTGGCATCCCTTTTCTTTTTTACCCAACACTGGGAATCGTCATCGTCCCTTTCTTCCCTTTTTCTTGCCGAGGAATCTGATCTTCTGGGATTCTGTCACACCCTGCAGACGACCTTTGGGCTTCGATTGTGCTCGTGTTTTCTTTTTTTTCTGCTTCATGAATCAGTTTTATGACCTTTTTCCTGTTTCTCGAAATGGGCCCCTTTTGATTTTGCGCTGGTTTTGCCCCCGATGTGAGGCTCCCCGCCCATGCAGCAATTTTCCGATGAATTTTTCGACACGGGCTTCTACCCCGCTTAATTTCCCCTTCTCCTTTGTTTCTTTTTTTTTTCCCCAAAGCTCTTTCCTTCGAATGAGTTTGTTGGCCAGTATGCCATCCTTTTGTGGAATCGCTAGGCGCCGTCTGAGTTATGGCGGAGCCTCCGGGTGCTTGCACCATGTTTCTTTCTTTTTTTGGCGGAATATCGTGGTAGCCTTTACCCCCGAAACTGGTACTTTATCCCGGCCCAGGTCCGTTAAATTTGAATACACCTTCTCCGACGGCTTCCTTATGTCATCCGGGACTCGCCCCCGACACCTTTTTCTTTTATGGTGCACGGCAGTTTTTTTTGTGGCTGAAGAGGTGCCCCGCCGCTGAGACAACCATTCACAAAGGCGCCGTTCACTCAGGATTATTATTGTTGGTGAGTTTTCTTCTCCGGCTGCTGGGCAACGCTGGTCCCGTTTTCTGGGGACTACCATATATTAGTGCTTCTCTCCTTTTTTTTCAATGCCTCTATAGATTGCTCGGAAAATTTCATGTGGCGCAGCATTCTCGCTCGATTTTTCTCAAGCTGAGTTTTTTCTTCTCCTCGTAGGGACGTTCCGCGGTTGGAATCATCGCAGTTTGCCCTTTTGATCCGACCCCCCTTTCCTCCCTCTCCTCCGTGTTGATTTTTGTCGACCCGTAATGTTATCAACCGCGAACTCGCGATGCTCACACCCCCTTTTTTCTTTGCACCGCCTTTCACGATGCGTCAGATGATTTCCACATCTGCCTTTTTCTCGGTGGCCAACCTGCCCTATCTTTATGCTGAAAATTCATTAAGAGTGAAATATGCTGTTCGTTGAGGTTTCCCGCTTGCCCGCCCAATAAGAAACTTGCGCCCGTTCTTCCCTTTCCCTTCACTGCTGTTTATTTTTGAGATCCGCGGGTTTTCCTGGCCTCTTTCTTCGGATATCCAGCCCACAATGAGGGCCATCAAAATTTTTTTGCTATCCGGATCGTGTCCCCGTGTTTTTTCTTATTCTATACTTTTATACCCCCCCCCCCCATTTCCCCTGGCGCGTGCGAAATTACGGTTTCGGGACCGCTCAATCTTCCAAAAATCTCCTGCACCACCGCCGGATTCCTCCGCCAGTCCGGCATCGCTCAGGTCCAATTTTTTACCCACCCATCTATGCAACTGCCAGGAGAACACTCCTCTTCCCATCAATTTTTTGCCGAATTTATGCAGCTTTCATCGCGTGGCAGTAGGATTTCCCGTATTTCCTTCCCCCTTCCTGGAATTTTCTTTCCAGAATCCTCGCAAAAAACGTGGTCTTTTCACTTTTCCCCCCACAATCAGGCATTCCCGGAAAGTCCTTGATAAGTTTTTTTCAAGATAACCCTTAGTCCCTCTTCCACGGCGTCTTCTTTCCCCGTGAGTTTTACGATTGTCCGAAGTCAGAATCCTCGTTCCAAGTTGACCAGGTGAACCGTTGTTGTTTGCTTCTTCATGCTCCCCCCCAAAATCACATCCCGCGAATCCTCCGTATAGAGGCGCCCCCCCTTTTTGCCCATACTCTTTTCTTTCTCGAGGTTTTATGTGTGACTTGCCGATCTTCCAGGTCGCGCCTCTGTTCTTCTTTTTCCCCCTTGCCACCTTCCACTTCTGTCAGCTCTGCCTAATTGTCGTTTCTGCTCCCCTCATACGGTCTCCCTCCCCTGCCTCCCCTTCCAGAATGAATTTTTTCTCCCCAGCAAAGTAGTCTCAGAATTATCGTTTTTTTTTTTCCCGATAGGCCACCGTCCATCAATGCCCCAACTGCCATCCCCGAGGCTCCCTTGTTCAAAAGCCGCCCTTTTCTCCCTCCCCATCTTACCCCCAATTGAGGGTACAAATGCGCCCGCCAATTGACCATCCTTCCCCTTTTTCTTCATGCCTTGCACCATTTGTCCCTTTAATTTGCTTCCTTTGCCGAGGGAAACTCAACCCCCCCCATTCCCCCCCCCTGACTAGGGCCTGCCCGGGCGTTCTTGAGTAACCCCTCTTTTGATGGCGGCTTCGCGGCTTGCGATGCTTGGCTTTTCAATCATTTTTCGTTTTCCCCACGTAGTATTAATAAAAAAGGGACTTAAGTTGTCCCCAAATTCCAATGTTACCCGTTCAATCGAGTCTGGCCCACACCCCCCTTTCTTCAGTGCCCAAGGGTCTTTCCCCCATTCCTCTTCCTACGTAGTGCTGTTTTCCACTCGTTTGGACCGTACCAGTTTGGTTTGTATTTGTTTCTTTCTTTTGGAGGTCGTTTTCTTCGCCCTGATTCCAGAACCGGGCCCCCCGTTCCTTCAATTACTGGACCGATATCTCTTCCCCCCCTTTTTTAGCAGTGCCCCCAATACTGACCTTGCCAGTTTTAGCAAAGATGACGGCCAATGGATCTTTTTCAGGAATCTTTCCCGGTCAGGACACACTTTTTTGACACCATCAGGCCTTCTCCACGTCATCCATTTTTCCTTTCTGAGTTTTTGTTTCGAGAGATGAGTGTTGACGCCGGCTGTAAAAACGTGTTTGCCCACGGGGCGATATTCCTTCAACGATGTAGACCCCCACCAACCCCCCCGTGAGACACCAGCCCCCGCACCCACCCCCCCCCACAGCAGCCCCAAAAACCCCCACACACTCCACAACCAGTTCCGTCATTTGTTAACCTGCAGCATTTTCCAGCGCCACGTTTGCTGTGCGCCCTATCTTTCCAGTCATTTTCCGGAAATTTTCTAGTTGCGCCCTTTGTGGCGCTGTGAGACTCGCTTTCTCCCCCCACCTTACACTACCCCCAAAACCCCCCGCGTCCCCCCCCGTTTGCCCGAGGTCCCACACTCGGCTTTAGCCTCTTCATCCCCTTTTCTCGAAAAACCTTTCCTCATTGGACAGTTGCCATACCAGTGCCACAATGCACTTCCTTTTTGAACTCTTGATAAATTTTTTTTTTCATCATACTTCGACTTGTACCACTCCTAAGGAGTCCAAGAAACCCCTAATCGCAATCCCGAATAGTTTATGCCCGTATGGTTTTAACTTCGCCTCCCTCCCTTGAAGAAATCTAGTGTTTGTTGACTGTGGAGTTTTGGATAAACATGCGGGCGTTTTTTCTTCCCCGGCAACTGTTTTGGTCTACCTGCGGCAGACCAGGAAGAGTCCTTCTTGTCGTTGGCATTTTTTCTGCACTTTTTGTGTGATTCCTTCTTTTCCTGCACGGGTAGCGCGCGATTTTTTTGCCTCGCTTTCTTATGAGTGGTGTATTGCCAATAGTGTTCCCCTATGCGTTCCACCAACGGGCTATTTTAATTCTTAGTCCCGCCTTGCTCCATTATGTGCCCCGGTTTTCGTGAATTGATTCTTGAATTGAGGTCGCGGTGCCCCAATTCGCCTGATTATCAGAGCTAAATTTGAATTGGCGGATTCCCTAATTTTGAAGCTCCCCCCCCCTGTCGGACTTTTGAGGAGTGCCTCAGTCCCCAAACATAACTCGCGCCAAAAAATAGTATGTTTCTTAGCGTCGAAGAGAACGGGCTGATTCGGGTTGTGATTTGGCCCTTTTTCTAATTTTTCGCTCAACCCCATGGGCTTCTTTTCCCTTGGGCCTTCAGGTTTGCCGCTGATTATGCTTTTGGGAGGTCATAGTAAAACTTGTTTTTCCTCTGCCTCCTAGAGACCGATGTTGAGTTTCAGGCTTGCCCTCTCCCTGAATCATTTGATCTGTACATTTCGGTGTTCCCGCACTTGTGGCCGAGTTGTTTGCTTGACGACGGCGGTTTTTCTCTTTGTGTGCGCTGCAATCCATTTCCGGCCCCTCAGGCCTGGGCTTTGAATACGTTAGTCTTTTTCCCACTATTCCATGAACTGCATCTTTGGTGCAAAAGTGGCCTACACCCCCCCCCCCCCCCCCCCACCCCCCCCCCCAAATTTTGAACGATCCCTCTCTGGGCAGTTCAATCGCCTGTTGTTGGCCTCAAACTGGTGCCCTTTACCCCTCTTGCCGTCCCTTGCGGCTCACTCTTAATTACTTGTTGGGCGTTGTTTGTTCATTCGGAAGTTTTTCTTTCCATATAGTGACGCTTTTCCCGAACCCTGGTCCCTGTTGTCCGGTCCCGCATTTCATTTTGTGGATTTTACCGGATTCGATTCTGATCCTGCTGGCTTCCCCCCAGAATGTTTTGTGCTTGTTCCGGCGTGTGTTTTTTTCGTGTCGTGGAGATCCAATGCGCTGCCCCTGTAACTAGGCCTAGACACAAAACACCACACCAGTCACGTAATCAGTACACTTCCTCCACCTGTGGTGCGGCTGGTTCATGCATCCTTCGTGGCCCTGGACCCTTTCCCCTACCAGCATCTTGCTAGGCCTGCTATTTCGATTTCTTTTCCCCCTTCGCCCTTCCCTTCCAAGCCGGCCTATCTACTTCAAGCCCTTAACCCATAGGATTTGTTTGACCATTTTCGAAGGCATGAGCACCGCCAAGGATTAGCGCTTTTTGAATGCTCATAGCGGGCCCGTTATTGTGCTTCCCCTTACCTGCAGTTGCACTTGATAGACAAACCCCAACTTTCCTCCAAATTTATTTTTCGTCTTTTTTTCTCCCTTTCCAACTTCCTTCCTTGTATGCACCACTCCAACCCTTTCCCTGCGTATGATCCATAAGCAAGTAGTTGTCACGTTCTCCAGCCTTCTTTTGCCACCCTCTCCGCTTTTCTTGAAACTCCTCTTGCAGTCATCGTCTTCTGAAACCATGTGAGAGCATCCGTTTCTTTATGTCTACACCTCCATTGAACCTTGCCCGTCAGTTGATCGAACCAGCGCCCGGGACTTTTTCTTTACGCTGACTTTTTCTTTTTGTCCTCCGAGGAGTGGCTTTCCCCGACAGTGTTTTGGATCTCCCCTCCCAACAAACACTGCGTGAACCATAAAAATACCTTTTTTTGTGTACGTTATGAGTTCTTCAGTTATTTCCACCCCCATTTTCCTTCGTGCCGCCAATGTACTTCTTCAACGCGTCATCCTTTTTTTCTAAAAAAACTTCCTCTCTCTCTTTAACCAACTCTTCTTTTTCTCCATGTCGAATAGCGAAGCTTTACCAGCTAACCGCCCCGCTCTTTCCCTTTCTAATCCTCTCTTCACGCCTCTGAGCGTCTTTATTAGAGTGTACTCGTTAACACTTCTGCGTCCCCGTAAGCGACATTTTCCTTGATATGCAGCGCTCCCCCTCCCAAAACCGCGTTCCACAAATCCCTCCCAAACCTTTTCCCCTTTCCGCTCTGCAGCAAGCCGGTCTTTCAGTCAACATCGCGACCCAGTTTCTCTTTTTTTTTGGTTTACTCTCCCTGCCCTTCCTGATCGAATAGCGGAAGAAAATGGAATTACCCTGTGCCCGTTATTGTGTGATTTTTTCCTGAGCATTGCCCCTTCACAGACCCGGAATCAAGGATCCCAGGCGAAGAGCATACCCTTGGGCTTTCCCTGAGTTTATTTAATTGCTGTTCCAAGTGTTTGATTTTCTCTCCTCTTCCCTTCTTCTCCCCTTTCACACTTCTATTTTAAGCGATACATCTTTTATTCTCAGAACCGCGACTCAGGAACACCATGTATACCTTCTCCCTCCAGCAAGCAGGAGTTCTCTCTTCCCGTTGGGGTTTTTCCCCGCGAGGAACCCATATTTAAAAGCCGTTTTAAAGAGTCCCTCCATCAGTCTTCCTCGGCGAGCAGGAAGCCTCCCTGCTTCCGCCACAATCACCTGTAGGAACATGACTCCCGCCACTCTCGGCCTTCGCCTTTTTTGTTTTTTTCTTGGCTTGACATTACGCTCCCAAATTTGCCGCCTCCCTCCCGCTTGAAGCTCTTCCCCTTCACCCAGTTAAAAACCTTTTACTAGGGAGGCATTTCCTATTCTTTGACCCCGCTACTGCGAATGTCGGCCGGCTTTCCTTTTTTCGATGCTTGGTTGGTACTCGGAGTTTTTTTCCTGGAGATTCATTTCTAAGGGATATTTCCGCATGGCACCCGGTATGTCCACCACGGTTCTCCATCGAGTGGGCGCAATGTTAGGCTCAACTTTGGAGCTTACCCTTTTCCCTTTTTTTCACTTTTGGCCCCCTTTCCTCGTTTAGGTGCTTCCCTTTAGTTCGATACTTTTCGTCGACCACTGCGCCCAAGTCCCTGCTTGAAGCAACCGTCTTGACCATCTGTGTATTTTTTTACCTGAGCCCTCCTTTCCCCTCTGCACTCAAAGTGTTATGAACTCTCCGTCTTTTTACTGCGCCTTCTAGTTGAATTATATAGCGGATTGTGCCTCCCAATTTCCCCTCTGCTTGCTCAACTCCTTCCTTCTTTCTCTCTCTTTGTGTTGTTTTCTTTTTTTTCTTGAGGTTTTTTTTCTCCTCTTGCGTTTCAAAAAATTGGTTCTAACCCAGTTACCACCGAAAGTCTTTTACCCCCCCCACGTCTCATTCCCTTTGCAAGATTGTCAGGAATTGCCTCGCCAAGGGAGCGTCCCTTCTTTCTTCATTCGGGCCTTGGCTTCCTCGGGACTTTTTTCGCCTGGTGGAGCGCCATTTCGCACCATAGTTGCAACCCACCAGAAAACTTTTTGCCAGCGGTTTCCCCTTTATTCTCTCTCCTAGCGAATCACAGTCTTCTCCTTTCACTTTCGCAGACTCCGTTTCTTTTCTGTACCCAGTTTGCTCCGTTTCTTAGCTTTCCTGCGCTTCTCCTTCCCTCCTATGACTTTAAAACTCAATTCCCTCATCAAGCCCTGATCCCCTCTCGTGACCTGTATTTTTTCTGCTTCCGAAAAAACGTTGTCCTCCTAGTCCGTTGGGGTGGTTTTTAATGGGTTTTCCCTCCTCCCTCAGAACCTTTCGGGAGGGAGGCGGACCTTGGGTTTAATTTTCCTCCCCTTTTCCTTAAAGCAGACCCCGTAGCTTTTTTTGGAAATTGTTGGCGGCATTGTTCAAATTTGGAGGTGGCCTTGGGGAGTTTCTCCGCGAGGATGTCCGGAATTCTTGGTGATTTGAGTGTTTTTCCATGGTCTTGTCCAATATTTGCAAATCTGAGCCCCGTAATTACCGTCCCTCAGTTGCGTCTTTTCCTTTTTTCATTCTCCCGTGATGATTAGTCGATTTTAAAGCGAACAATCTTTTCCCTTTTTTTTTTTTTTTTAAAATAGAAGTGTTCTTTCTCTCCTCTTCCATAGGTCTCTTCAGAAACAAGGTAGACTGGTTAGAGACATCTAAAGTCCCCCTGAGTACCCATACCCCCAGGATGTTGGTCGGATTTTACGTTCTCCTCCGAACGGTCGTTCCTTTTTCCTTTCTTTATTGTAATTGTTTCAGCACTTTTCTTCTTTTCTCCACCCTTTTATCGTTCCCTGTGCATTCTCTTTGCATTGATTCTGTTTCCGGATAGTAAACACCTTGCCCGATCCCTGCCTCCTCTTTGTTTTTACGATCGCTGCCTTTTCGTCTTGCTGCACCTTGACTGATATGGACCTTTCCTTTTTTTGCAATTCCCTATTTTTTTTTTTTTTGATTGGCCTCGTTTGAGATGTTTGTCCCCTGCCTACTCCCTTCCTTTTCCTCAAGTCCTGGGAGAGGAAGGTCGATCTCTTGCCACGCTGCATCTACCTCTTTCATTTCTTGTGCCCCAGCTTTTACTAGAAGCTAGCTGATTTTTTTTCTTGGGTCCCTCCACTACTCGTCTCTTCCTTTCAGATTTTTTTATGTGCATGCGACTTCCCTTTTTTTTCTACCTCGTTTCCTCCTTTTGAGTAAGTTAGGAACACGGCCTTTTTTACAGGTCGACGCTACGAAGGACCCGGTCTAGACTTCTCCCCTCACCCTTTTTTATTTGTTTTTTTTTTTTTTTTTGTGGAGTGACTTTCTCCCCTCGGCGCAATGTTCCCCCCCCCCTCTTGGTGACCTCCCCAAAAAACCCCAATTCAGGAGTTTTTTAAACAAAATAAGTACACACTGAGTTATCTTTGGCTTTGACCTTATTAACCCTTTTCCTTTTTTTCTGTCATTTTCCTTGCTAGCTCTCTTTTCTCTCGTTTTTCCCAATCGATTAGGTCCAGTGTGCCCCGTTCCCTCGTTTGGCGATAATTCTGACGCAATTGCAAGTGCAATCTTTCGCTTTTTGTGGCTTTCCTTTTTCGTTCGTCTCCCCTTCCCTCCCCATTTTTCCGGGATTTCCCCCAACTGATTATCTTTCCTCCTCCTCGTGTGTTTTAGTTCCGATCTGCACCTTTTTTTCTGCAAGCTTTTGCGAAAGGTAACGCGATCTCTCCCCGCCGAATTTGGGCGTGAAGATGCGTCCTGAGCCAAAGGCTTCCTCTTTTTTTCTCTTTTTGCCAACCTTGAATGACTCGCTTGGCCATGAACCCCACGAGTCTTAGTCGTTTTTCAATACATATGATGGTAGTAAGTGGTTTTCCCAAGCTCCCAGCCTCCTTTCTCTCCCCTACCCCTGCGACCTTGATCCTTTTTTTCTCCTCTCCTGTTTTTTTTTAGATACTCGGCTTTTTCCCTTCATTCCCTTGCGGTCTCTTCCGAAACCCCACTGTCTAACCATCTTTCTTGGCTGATCAGGATCGTATCCTGCGTTAGCGAGTGCCCGTGACCCCCCCCCCCCACCTGTTGTTTCCGTCTCCCTTTCCCGGTTTAGATCACTTCTCCTCCAACCCCCCTCCTGCAACCTTTCTTCCGCATGTCGAAAGCTCTCCAGGCAATTCCGCAACAGATCTTTTGCCCCTCCTCCTCCACTTTAGCGCTTGTCCCCGCCCCATCTTCTCTTTTTCATTTTCCTTTGGGGTATTCTCTCTGGACAAGGACTGCGCAAAGTGCTGCAGCGCGACCCCCCTTTTTTTAGCCCCCCCCTTTTCGTTAGGCCCCCCCCCCTTTACCCCCTATTTTCCCCTTTCTCTGATGTCAGTTTCTCCTCACCTCCACACTAGCCCGCCCCCGGCGGTAGCAGGACAAGTTTACGACCGCAAGATCCTACCTCTTCCCTTTAAGGAGCCTTTCTTCCCTCTGTTTTTGAGCGACAATTGCGCCACATTCCCCCCACATCAGAACCTTATCCCTTTAAGCGGCTCGCGCCGAAATAATATTGTGGGATTATGGTGAATGATTTGCTCTCCAGTTCTCTCTCCCCCTTCTTGGTTTCTCCCCTTATTCCCTTCCCTTTCTTCCTCCAATCAAAATTTTCTCTTATGCGTCCACTCGCGTTCATTCCTCGATCCCTCTCGTCGGCTAGGTTTTCCGTATATGTGGGGTTTCCAATTTTTCCTGGACCTATTTTCCCCCTCCCCTCATTGCCAACTCTGTCCCCAATTTCGATCTTTCCGCCTCTGCGCTTGCCTCAACTTTTCCAGCCACCCCCTGCCACAACCTTGCCTGCACTGCAGCAAAGTCCATCTGCAGTCTTCTTCTTTTTTTCTTCTTTCGTGGCCTGGTGAGTTCCTTTCCGATTTCCGACCAAACTATTTTTCTTTTTTGGCGTTGGCACTCAGAAAAACAAGGAATTCTTTTTTTAACTTTCCCTCTTTTCTTCGGACGACCCCCGCCTGCGAACTCCCTTTTTCGTCTGGGAATCGTCCGGCCTGTTTTTTTCCCCCCCGCGATATTTGACCCAATTCTATCTTTGCCCCTGAGTGCTTTCTTGTTCCCTCTCGGCCAAAATTTTGAAATTCCTGGAGTACATGCCCTTGTTTTGCCGCTGCCAATCATAGATTCAGGTTTTACCCCTTCACCTTACTCTTTTGGTTTGATTTTTTTGCGTGCACTTTTTGGGACTCTTGGTCGGCACTCTCCCACACTTTTCCCGATCCGCCACTTTCCGACCATTAATTTCCTTCCCTTTGGGTTTCTTTTATAAGAGGACCTTCCTGACCACTGCTTGCACGTATGCCCATAAGATGCCCTGCGTTTTTCTTTCTATGGAGCTCACTTTTCAAGGATATAGAAACGGTTGCCTTTCCCATTTTCCCCCCGCCCTTTTTCTGAGAACAATCTTTCCTTTTTCCTTTTTTTTTTTTGATTGAGTTTTTTCTCCGCCCTTGGCTTGTGAAAACGTGTCTTCCCCTGGTTCCCGACCTTTCTCTTTCACAACCTTCTACGAGACCCAGGTGCCCGTCGTCCCACCACGTACCTCCTTTTCCTTGCCTCCTTTAAGGATTGCGATTTCTTGTCAGCGAACTCTATTTTCCCTCCTCCGGACCTGTCTACCCTTTTCCTTTTTGGCACTTTGTTGCGACCCCCCTTTGAGTTTGCATCCAAAAAAGTTCCCTCAAATCCCCCCCTTTCGCCAGTTGTGCGACTCCCCCCTGCTTCCTTATCCTAGAATTTGAACTTGACCAACTGAGACAGCATCGAGGAAAAGTTCAATTATCTTGCCCCGCCTCTTTTTCCTTTTCCTTTTTTCTTACTCAAATAGCTTTTTGTCCCAATCATTAAACTTACATCGCCCCATCCGAGACCTCTTGCCCCCTTAAGTTATTTGTGTTACTCACTATCACTTTCCCATAGTCAGTTAGGAGTTCCATCGCCCCCCCAAAGCGTGAGTTGTCGTGGCAATTTTTCGTACCCTTTAAGCCCATCTCCCTCCTAAAGCCTTAAGTTCTGATGGAATTTGAGGGGTCTGCACTTGTGGGCTGGCCGCTCTTTTTCTCGAGTCTCTTGGCCTCGCTCTTCGGATGGCTTTTTTTTGGGGCTTTTTTTTGACCAGCGAATTCTAATAGCGTTTTTTACGGATATTTGCTCCCCGCGTTCTCTGTGCTGGCCCGTTTTCAGTGATGATGTCTTTTTTTCGCGGTTCGCCCCCGACTCCCCCAAAGATTTTTTTCCTTCAAAAGATTACGTTTCTTTGATTTTTTACTGAGTATTCAAATCAGGGTCTCCCCCATATTTTCTAATTGGAGAGTTTGGTATCTTTCACCTTCAACCACCCTTTCGATTTTCAACCCAATTCTTGGAGGACTTAGGCTCTCCCTTTTGTGGAGATTCTTGTTCATCTTTTCACCATTTGATCTTTCATGACTTGGTTTCAGTTATGGCGATTCTTTATTGTTTAATTTTTCACCGACCTCCCGAGAGGGGTTTTGGGCGCCCGTTTGTTTTTTCGGATGTGCTGCACAATATCAGTTGTCTTTTTCTTCCTGGGCTCCTTTTTTTTGATTGGTTTGAGTCCTTGTCAGGTTTTTTTTCTCTCCCGCACGAACTGCCCGAAATTTCTCTCCTCTGCGCCCTGATCCTTCCACCGCTTCGACGAGCACATCTTTGGCGGCCTTGCCAACCAAAGCCTTCTCATGTGTGGACCAGTTTCCCATCGCTGTTTGGCTGATCGAATTGCGCTCTTTTCCCCCATGGCGGTCTCCTCAAGGATGTTTCTGCGCATGCAGTTTTTTTGGGTCCCTCTCAGCTCCTACACCATGGTACTTGGACCCCGAGGAAAGGCCTTTTTTTTTGCTCCTCTTCGGTTGTTTACGCCGGTCACTGATTAACTCACTCAAAAATTTGTATGGTGTTGGACGAACGTTTTTTCTGCGTGTCCCGTGAGGCGACACAACTACGCGATCCTCCCCCCGGCTCGTATCCTTACAATGGATAAGGTGTCTTTTTTCTGATCCGGCGGGCAACGCTGGTCCCCTTTATTGCTTACCATCTTTGCTAGGCGTCCCCGGCGATGATCAGTTTACCAATGCTGCTATGGCATTGCCCGTCTACGCTCCCATGTGGCATCATTCGACCGTCTCTTGGCCGTTCAATTGTTCTTTTTTTTTTCTGTTCCATACTCGTTTTTCCTGTTTTCGCGGGCGTCTTGCATTCCCCGGCATTGCACGGTTTTTTCCAACTCCTCTCTTTCTTTCACTTGTTGGACGATCCTTGCAAACTGCTGGTCCTTTATCCAGAGCGAGAAAACGGTCCTCGAGATCATCCAACAGCTTTAGCCGCGCGGTTGAGTCAGAACTATTCGCCCCCACCCTTCTTAGATTTAAGAGGAGGTTTTTCCCTGCGATATAGAGGTTCCTGAAAAACGCGATCCGGCTTTTTCACCTGTGGTAGTCCAGGAAAGGTTTCCTGCTGTTGTCCCCCTTTTTCATCCTCACCAGTACCAGGATTTTACGCTGCTTTTTGATTCTTTTTTATCAGCGGAGTTTTCCCTAACCTCAGTTGCGTCTCCCCACCAAAATGGCCCCCCATAAAAACTTTTTTATTGGGTTCGACGGATCGACTATGCGTCTTGCTTTCGAATACGTGTACCCCCCCAAATTCCTGGCTTTTTGCAGCCATACCTGTTTCTTGACCGAGACCTTCTTAATTCCTACACTGCATGTCCGTCTTGGGGCCCCCGCTGATTTTTCTTCTGTAAGAACTTTGAATGTCAATTTCCCCCTCTCCCTCCAACAGCGATGACCTCTCCTATCATTTGACTGAGTTTGCAAGCCGAAAGATTCGTTTCATTAGCGTGGTTCTGATCGAGTTCTCCTCCCAGGCCTTCGCTTGTCCAGTGTTTGAGCGCGTCCCCACTTTCTCCCCACAAGCCGGCTTCCCCAAACCTCGGTCCCTTTCTCCCGTTAATGTCCATATCACCCTTGCTATCTTTGCGCGCCCAGTCAACGACATAGTCAACCTTTTTCTCAGGTGATCTGACGATTCGCGGCCTCCCCCTGAATTCCCTCTTCCCTAATGAAGAAATTTTGTATTTCCTCTTCCCCATTTTTTGAGCCACGAATTGCTCAAATTGCAAATAAAAAGCACAGACCGTTCTTCTTTCCCCTCCTGCCCGCCGCCCTTATGCGGGTGGACTTGATCTGCTTTCTCCTTCTTTTTTTCCTTGTATCTTTTTTCTTCCCTTATCCTAAATGATAATCGACACTTTACCCAAGATACTAAAATGTTTTATGCTGCTCCGCAAATCACCCCATTCCCTTCCAGTGATAATATCCGATTAGTTCCTCCCTTTTTTTTTTCCACCCCCCCTCCCCATGGGCCCTCAAGCAGACCGCCCCCCCTCTCCATCTTCGAGAGATTCGACCTACTAAACGACAACTCCGCACAATGCCCACCAGTTTTCAGTCTCCCCCTTTCCGCAGGATTTTTTCTGCTTAGTGCCTCCTTGTCTTGCATTCCCCGCTTCCCCTTTTAGCCACTCCCCCTTTGTGCGTTCTGCTCTTTGGGGCACACTCCCCGTCAACCACGTATGGTTCCAGGTTTTTTCTTCTGGACCTACCCCTCACCGGTGCGAAGGCGGAAAGTTCGGCTTTCTCTAGTTTTTTTTTCACTAGGGAGGGAGTTTTTAAACGAGATTATTATTTTCCCTTGATAGAGTTTTCAAAATGAGTGCCTTTTTCCTTTCTGGTATGTTTTTTTTCATAGAGTCATCGCAAATTTTCAGAGAGTACCAACTTGTCTGGAACCCTTTTTTTCGCAGCTTTTTCCCCTACCAGTAAGCGTGTTTTATTGTTGTGTCACCTTTTTTTCTTTGATAGCCTCCCGTTTTTTTTTCTTCGCTTCGCCCACAACTTTGCCACCGAGGAAGCCGTCCCCGTCAGGACTGCATCCCTTTTGCCTTTTGCTCTTACTTTTTCCCAACTGATGCCTTTCTCTTCAATATTACGGATTTTTTTTTCATTTTGCTCTTTTTGTCGAAGTAGATAATATCGCGGTTCCCGCACCCTTTTGTGAAAGATCTTT
>Ga0179593_1695312_pt1 | contig 24355 bp, 33 predicted proteins | sample CZODoug2_1_08_16_FD_185931 | JGI IMG/M metagenome (GOLD analysis project Ga0179593, IMG submission 185931) | Vadose zone soil fungal communities from Angelo Coast Range Reserve, California, USA - CZODoug2_1_08_16fungal (PacBio error correction) | ecosystem: Environmental > Terrestrial > Soil >... | reverse complement strand
TCGTGTCCAGTAGTGGGGTGGGCAACAAAGTCCCCTCGACGCGGTTCCTTCCCCACGCAGGAGCTTTCCACCAAACGGTCCCAATCTGTCTTGTGGTCTCGCCTTCTCCAAAAATTAGTTCCTTTTGATTTTCCCCCTTTTCTTCTTTCGTTAGCGACGAGCCCGTCTGATACGCGGGGCTTTTCTTGCCTGCTCCCCCTTCCCTTTTCTTCATCTGACAGCGCGGCTTCGATGCGTTTGAAGTAGGGGCCTTCCGTCACCGGCCGATGTACTAGCCCTCGACCTGTGAGTTGGCTTCCTTAGAGCGCAAGGATCAGGTTCCTTTTTTCTCGACGTGAATTTCATTTTTTTCCCTCCCCGTTCTTTTTATGTGTTTTCCTACTGTGCAAGCCCTTAAAGACAAAAATACAATGTTCTGCGCGCTCTCACGATCCGCGCTTTCTTTGGAACCCTTTCCTTCTGTTCCGACTTGCCCAATGTAGCCCCACAGTCGGCATCACACATCGTGGTTTTACACCTCAAAATGCCGGTTGACAATTCCTTATTCTAGCCCTCAGACCTATCAACGAATCTCATTCGTTCCTCCAACTGCTGTTTCCTTTTTATCTCCCCGGCACTCGAGGCACCCCCTTCTGTTTACCTCACCTCACAATCGATCTCTCCTCGTCCAGACATTCATTTTTCATATGAAACTCCCCGCGCAATGACTCCAATGCCCTCTTTTCCCCCTTGTCTCCGCCGAACTCCTGCGCCGCTTTTCAGACTTCCCCGAGATGTGCAATTGAAATCCCCGCTTTCTTTTCCCCGCTGATCAGCCCAGTCGCACTGTGACGTCCTAATAAACGTAACCGCCCCCACGTTCGACTCCTCCTAATGCGCGGCGATCCCATATCCACGCGAAAAATTTTGAGCTTTTGTCAGGGATCCAAATATTCCTCTTTCTTTCGTCTATACATACGTCTTGCCCGCTAAAGAGCCTTCTCCCCCTTTGCCTTTGCTTCGCGGGCTTTCTTTTCGTTTCCCTCCGCACAAGCCGACCAGAAAATCGTCGTCCCCAACCGCCCTTCGGCACCAAAGACGCTTTATTCCTCAGCCCTTTTCATAATTCGGCCATAGGAGGACTTCACCCTCCCACGAGGCATTCTCTATACCTCTGACTCCTTTCTTGAGGAGAATTTTCGAGCTGGTCCTCTCCCCTTCTTCTTGGCATGGGTTCCAGTATCTCGATTTCGACTTTTTTCTGTACTCCCCGGCTGCTTCCCTCTGCCGCGACTCTCTTTATTCGCAGGCCCCAGTCCCGAGCCCCCCCCCCCCGCCCTTCCCCGGCCAAATGGGGATTTGGCACACCTCCCACCTTTTCTTGAATAATGCCGAATCCGTGGCGCTGGCGTCGATTCCTGGGTGAGTTTGCCAAGCTTCGTTCGTCGGCCCGTGGAACTGGCCCCTTTTCTCGGAGCCACTCATGTCGAAAGTGATATCCCACGCCGGTGAATTCTACACTTGCAAACCCCTTGCAAGTCCCTTTCGCTCTTCCCCCATCCTGGTCCCTCATACAAGGGTTAGATAAGGTCACAAGTTTTCTATGCCTTCTCCATTCTTACCCCTCTTTGTTTTTTCCCCCAACTCCCCCCTTGGACATTGCCCTAAAGCATTTTACTTCCCACGGATTCATTGCAGAAGTGATATGTATATTTTCTCATTCGTTTGGACGGCGGTGCTTCATCCCTCAGTCCTCCCACGCCGCGGTCCCCCTTTGCGCAGATTCTCCGCCAGCCAAGACAGATATAGGTTCTTCACTCCGTCAACCCCCCCCCCCCCGCCCGTGACCCCCCCCCCCGTATTAAACTTACCAATATTTTCCCCCTCCCTCATTTTTTTTTTTGTATAGAGAGATCCATGTTTCCTTCCCAGTAGGATTTCCCATGGATCTTGTTTCCGATTCAGAGTATGGTGGATTGAGCGATCCCCCATTTTCACGCTTCTCCTTGATCCTTCTCGTCCAACGAGTGATCCCTCACCCCCCCCATTGTTCCCGGTAATGAGCCCTGAACACTGCCGCAGGATTTCTAACCCTTTCTTAGCATGTCCATCATTTTTTTTTTTTGTCCTCCCAATCTCTTGAGACGAAACCGGCAGAGGCAAACGATTCCCAGTCCCAATTTAACTTTCGACCCTTCTGTCCTCCCCCCCTTCTTTTTTCCGTTCTCTCCAAACGTAATTTTTGCCGCTGCGGAATTCCCAACTTGGCCCCCCTTCTCTGGAGGTGCCCATCCCCATTTCCCTAGGCCTCGTGTCAACCTGCCGACGTTAGCCGCCCCACTTGCTCCCGCGGTGACCACTTTCACCCCCTCTTTCCACTGACGCCACGCGCCCTATGTGGCACGTTGCGATCTTACCTCCCCCTTTGGGTAAAGGGGTTTGGCCCCACCCCCCCACCCCTTTGTCCGGGAGAGAGTATCGTTCTGGTTGCAATCTTTGTTCCTCAGAGCGCTTTTATTCGTTCAGATGTAGCAGCCATGGTTCCCTCAAATTAGCAGGCCCTTCCCTCGAGATCCTGCCCCTTTTTTTGCCAAGCACCCCTTACCTGCCTCCCCCCGCGGCCGCAGATGCTCCACCCCCCTCTGTCCAAAGGATCTCGTTCAGAGATTTTTTCATCATTTCCTGGGCGGCGAGGCATGCCCCTCCCCGATGTCCCCGGCTTTTTTGGTTTTATGGTTTTTTTCTTTTTTTGTTCACGCTTATTTGCAGGACGATTTTTTGTTCTCTTCGTGCTCTTTTGTTTCAGGAAAAGCCCATTCATCCCTAAGACTCCTCTGCAGCCCCTCCCCATTTTTTTCGCGTGGACATTCTCCTCCCCCTTCCCTGAGACCTCATTCCGCCATTAGCCCCCTAATATCGGCAAGTTCTTTTTCTTGTGTTTTGATCCTTCCTCGAGCGACCCCTACCTTTTTTCCTCCTCCTTCGATGTAGCATTCAAGTTCCCTTGGATTTCCTTTTCTTCTCCCGACGAAGGAAGGCCTCTCCCTCCCAAGAAAGTACCCTTCATCCTAGGGCGTTTGGTACCCCTTTCGCATTCTTTTTCTCGGAGTTCGCCCACTTTATTGACAACTCATCGTCGCACACAGGCGTCCAGGTTTGGCGGGAGGGGGTACTCTTCAGCGTCCCCCGGCGACCTGTGCAGCTTCTCAGCGGGGAGATTGTTCATCCCCCTCGAGTCAGTTTGTTCCCTCTCCCAAACGCCCGTTTCTGCCCCGTCCAGCTCACGTTGATAGGGTTTCTTTAGTCCGCCGTATGGAGCAACCGCCGGCTTCTAACGTACCACGGGGGGTGGAATAATGGTTGTACCATCGTCCCTTTCTCTGAAACTCCAGATTCTTTTTCCCTTCCCGGCTCTTCTCTTTCCTTAACCGTTTGCATCTTGAGACTTCGTTTGCCAGTAGAAACCTTAAGCCGCCCCTTCGCACCCCTTATTCAAGCCTGTCCGAGAAGAAAGATGATCTAGCTCTTTTTTTCTTGATCCTCCTTTCCTCCTGGCTAGACTCCTTCCCCCTTCCCGTACGCGCGCCACGAGCTTTTCCTTGAAGGTGAAGCCTGTGGAGTTTGCCTGCCGCATTCCCTCCTCCCCTACGTGGATTTCCGGACAGCTCCCCTGGTGAATTTGACGGTCTCGTATTTTACTAACGGAGAGCCCATATGACCCTCCCTCCCTGCCAGACCTCGGCGCCGAAATCGTTATCCCCTTGAGAAGCGGAAGTTTTCAATGGTCGGTGTTCTAATGGATAATCACTGGCACGTTTCTTTGGGCCGCAAAAGTCTCCTTTCCCCTCCACTTTCTCTCAATGTTGTGTAGAGAGGATTTTCGTGAGGTCCGATTGGATTTGCGACCAAAAGCCACGACTCGGGGAGGAGACACATCAATTTCCCACGGCCGCGAGATGCTACAGTTTTTTCTCCTTGAATTGGCACCTCCCCCCCATTTCGGAGCCCTTCTTCTTTTTCCCAGTCTTCGGATTTTCTTCTCAGTTCGCCGACCCTTCCGGGGCACACTGAGTTTGTATTTTCCCCCCCTCTACACTTCAATATTCTTTTTCCCTCCCCCGGATTCCCCGTTTGCTGCAAGTGGAAGCTCCTGCTTCCTTTCCGATGTACTGTTCCTTTCTTGCCGTCTTTAAAGCTAAGAAACAAAGAGATGTTCATACGGGGCTGCGCGCTTCCAGGCTCTTTTTATTACATTGGCTTCCTCAAAGTTTTCTTGATGATTATATCTTTTATCCCCCTTTTGGCAACTACTTCAACGCCCCTCCTTCTTTTATCTTGCTCCCCGGGTCCTGGAATTAAAAAGTCTTTTCCCATTTCTGTTTTTTTACCAATGTCCATTTCTGGCCTGCACAAAACTATTTTTTTTCCCTTTCCATTGACCTGCGCTGGTCCTTTGGCTTATACCCTTTTATCTCTTTGACCTATTCAACTTTTGGACCGAACTGCTTTGCATACATCGATTACCGGTGAATCGAGTTGCCATTTATGACTTCACGCCCAGTCGTCTCTACGTTGCACATCTTCGACAAAGAGCCCGCATTCCATTTCCCCCCCCCCGCGAAATATGTCACATGTTAGTTTGCCCCAAATCGCAATTTTTCTTCTCCACTTCCGCGCAGTCTTTTACCTGTCTTTCGCGCCTCTTGAAAACGTATGCGGTCTTAGATGAATCAGGACCCTCGACCTTGCCCCCCTCAACGTCTTCGCCAATGTTTTTCTAATAGAGAGAATTTTCGAGGACTATCATCCTAGTCGCTCCCCCCCCACTTCGACCCCTTCTTGCTTGTCCCGCTTCACAGTATCCGTGGACGACGTCCCGAACACCTTTCGCCTCTGTCCTAGAGTATTGGTTTATTGTTCTTTTTCCACGATTCAGCCGCTTTCTGGGAGGTTGGGCTTTACCCTCCCCCCTCTGTGGACCTGTCCGCACACACTCTCCCCTTCCATCGTATGCTCCTTATGAGAGAGAATTGCCCGGAACCCAACTCCCTCTTTCTACTCAAAACCCTTTAATCTTGTGATCGAAGGCAAGCGCATCGTCACTGGCTCCCCGATGTATCCGTCACCATATCTTCTTTTGGAGAATGGACTGCGACAGCCTTGATTGATTGGCCCCCCCACATCCTGTCCAGGATTATTTTTCCCTCCTTTTTTTTCCTCAAGTTTTTCCTTACCGAACCCGCTCTGTTCACGTCTAGTCCTTCCCCCCCGTGCCGGCCGTCTCCAACCAGCCCCCGCCTTTCAAAGGACCCTGGCCTTTGGCCACAACCACAGTGATATTAATTTCTCCCCCCTTTTAAATTGCCACCTACGGTCGATTGGTTCCTCCGCGGGGGTGAGTGGCTCCGCTAAGTCCTCGGCGTTTCACGGGCCTGCGACCTTTTGAATGTTTGTGTTCCACCTTCCAGTTCCTCTTTCTCTTCCCTTAGCGAATCGCCCATCCCTTGAACCTTGCCCTCTTCTCTTTCCAGTTTACCCCCCGTCCTTCCCCCCCGGTAGTCATTTGACTTAAAAGAGTGGCCTTCCTCTTCGGCTCCTCACCTTTTCTTTTTTTGCCCGACACCCCCTTTCTAACGCCGCTTTTATCACCCCTTTCCACGGGCAAGTGTCCTTGTCCTCCTTTGCCCTGTCGAGACCTCAGGGGCAAGCGACCAATTTTCCCCATGTTGTTGGACGATCTCTTTCTCCCTACCCTAGATTCTTCGCCTCGGTCCATATCCCCGAGCAAGTGCACTCAAACCCATTTTTTCCGCCCGATCTCCCTCCTACTCGTTTTTGTCGAGATCGTAGAAATTTTTTTAGACTTGTTCCGGGGCGGCGGTTTCCCCCTTTCCTCGGTTCCTAGATCTGTTCATTGCGGCTTTTATCACAAGTTTCAGTCTCCCTTTACTTTTCTCCCCTTCTGATTGCCGGGCTGTAGACTAGAAAATTTGATATCCCCTCCGTCCAGGAACAAATTCTTTTCCCTTGCTCTACCCTTTCGTTTAGGGGACCCATTTTTCCAAACATTGTGTGTAGTCCCCCATTCTTTTCCTTTCTGCCTGATGGAAAACTCTTGTTAGAACTTACCTTCGCCATTGAGGCGGACAGATCCCCCCCTTCTTTTTGGCCGGAATGATCTCCCCCTTTTTTTTTTGCAGCTGCGAATTCCCCCCGGCAGTTGAAGATCACTTCGCTCATGTTTGCATCGCACTTTCGCAGTCCCCTTGCCTTTCCCCTCGACAGAATGTTTCCTTTTTCCCCTTTTTTCGCCCCTCACCCGCTCCCCTTGACCGCCCTTATCTGTGGCACCGTTTTTGCGGTTTCGGCCATTCATTAATTTGTTTTAATCCCCACATTGGTGGTCCGGTCGGGTTTTTCTGGTCTTCGGTTTTGCCCTTCTCTTTCTCCACATAAGTCGTGCTTTCTTCTCCTGCCGTGTCAGACGCCGGTTTTCCCCTCCCCCCTTTCCCTTTTCGAAATTTCCTCTCCGATTTGTTGCACAAATTTTCATCGGCTTCTGCCCCCTCTGTTCCTCTATTCTCCCGCAGGATCTTTTTGGGGCTTATAGAGTGCTTCTTTGGAGCCCCCGAGGCTTTTTTTTCCCCTGCTTTCAACCAGATGTCATGTAATGTGCTTCTAAGCCCGGTCTTTGTTCGGTTCTATTCTTTATCTCTTTCGACGATGTGGAACTTTCCTGCTTGTTTTGCCCGTCCCCCCTTCATCGACAGTCTTTTCAAATTTTCACCAACCGCGTCTCAATAAAATTTGATTCGTCAGTTTTGTGGCTCTCCCACTCCCCACATCCTTTTTTATCTTCCTCCCGGCGGTAGCGCTCTTACCTTTTTAGACTCTTCTCGGCCTGCAAGGAAATTGGGTGCTCATGATACAATTGTCCCCTCTTTTTCGGTCTTATCTTCGACTTTCACTTTTCCTTTCTTCGTCGTTTTCCTTTCGTCTGGGCTCCCAACAGCTACCTTCAATTGAACATCTTCGGGTTATGCCCTCCTTCTCAGTTCTTTTCTTCTCCCTCCAGTTGATTCAATGTAGTAGAAAAGGAGCCCCTGCTTTCTTCTTTTTTTTTCCCCCCTATGAATGTTCCCCCCTGCCCTCCTCTTGTGATTTTGAAGTGCTTCCATCGTTCTTTTTCTCTGGCAGAACCTATTGGCGTGGTTCTTCACATCTCAGTGAGTCTGAAGAATAAGCCGTATGATCCACCTTTTTTTCTCTTGCTGGGTCTTTTCCCTGCTTTGGGTGCGACTGTTTTTCTCGACAGGGGCACTTTGGTCCCCAGTTTCACCTTCAGTCCCGCTTGAGCTCACCTTTGAAATCAGGGCTGTCCCTTTCTTTGCCCATCTCCCCTCTCTCCAGCATCAGATTTTTTTTTCCCCTCCCCCCCCCGTGGCCTTTCAAAATAACTTTGTAGCGAGCCGACAGTCCTGCAGATTTTTTTCTGTCTCCCGCACTCTCAGCCTTTCGCATCCAGGCTTGTTTCATGAGATTCCACTAGGCCTCTCCACGGCAATGAATCTTTTCTTTCCCCCAGGCAATTTTGGGATTTTCTGAAGGACAAGCACGCGCAGTATTTTGCAGGGCCGCCTCTGCCTACCCCCACGGATGGCCTATTGCCCCCCCCTTCCCAGACACTGCCGCCGAGGCGCCCCCCCTAAAGTTTGGGACCCCTTTCTTTCCCAACCACTGATCGACTTTTTTGGTTGACCTTCCCGATGGAGTGCTCCTGACGTAACCAACGGTCCCCGCGTCGGCGTGGCTTGTGGCACTGAGTCTTTAATCCAATCTATCTCTTTTTTTCCCCTTCCCTCCTCCGTTTTTTTTGCCTTCTTTCTCTTTTTCTTCTGGAACTATACTCTTTTTTTCTTAGCCTACAAGAGGGGCAGTTTTTTAAGTCTCCTCCCTCAGGCCCCCCATTTCCCATTCCGTCGGTTTTATTGCGCCTAGCACCACATTTAGTAGTCTTTCCCTTTTCAGTCTTGAGCGCCCCTATTATTCCTTTTCCCCCTGCACCACCTCCCTTTGATGTCTTTTCAGTCATTGAAATTCATGCTGATACATTTCAGTCCAAGGCTTCACGCTGCCGTGTCTTAGCTCACCGGGCCGTGTACTTTTCCCTGCTATACCTCCCCCCTCGTGATTTTTGGGAACACTCCCAAACATCGGATCCCAGGAGGGCTGACCCCTCTCAGGCTTGAGTGGCCATTCCCAGGGTCTCCCCCTTTCTGCTTCTTATTATGGAAAAGAGTAAACGCCTCATCTTCCCCCTTTTTTCTAGCGATGACCTCTTTCCCTTTAGTTTCCTGCTCATCTGAGTTACCGCATGCCCCCCATGGCTATTTACAAACGCGTCTTTTTCCCTTTCACATTTGTTCTAATCGAGTCGTCTGATCCCTCTTTTCCCAAGGCTTTTCCTTACGTCAACTGATCCCAAATGAGTTCGGGTATCTGCCATGCCTTTTAATTTCGACGACGCAAACTCGCTATAGACCCTTTCAGCTTCAAAAGCCCTTTTTCATCTGAACCAAACGCCCCCCCTTTTTCCCGACTGCGACCGACACGAACCCCGAGCAGAAAGCCCCTTCGACTTTCCAGCCTGATCCGAAGATGTAAATTTTTTTTCCCTCGTATTTTGGACAGCGATTCCATTACCCTTCCCCTTCACGTTTTTTTTTTTCCCCCCTCCACTTGTGACAGACTGAGCTGAAATGAGAGGCGATCCCTTACCCCCCCCCCGCCCCTAAAATCTTTTGCCCTTCGATCCTTTGGACTAAAAGGCTCTCTCCCTGAGGAGTATATTTTCAGAACTTTCTGGGATTTTTTTTTTTTGTCCCCCTGAGGAAAGAAAGCCCTTTTTTTTTCCCCCCCTTTGCCTGGTCGAGCGGGCTTTTTTCCCCCCCCCACTTCGATTAGTGGGACCTGATCCCCTTCAACAAGCGATCCCGTCTTTTTGCTACATCGTCAACCGATCTGAATTATTTGTCCCCCCGTTTAAACAGTAAACCCTTGCTCTTTTTCCTTTCAGCCACCTTCCGTGCCTTTTTTTGTCTCCCCTCAGGCACCTCGCCGGCCGTACCCACTGAGGCAGTCTCGATATACGCCTTTTCCGATTTCCTTCTTCTATTTTTGCTTTTTTTTCGAAAGTGATTTCAATCCGTGGCATTTCCCTTCCCTCTTTGACCTTTTTTTTAAGCCAAGGCGGGTCCCTTTCTCAGACAAGCGCTATGCTCCTCCTGGGAACCACGTCCTCTCGGCCCTTCCACAAATCCGCCTTAAAATGGGTTCTTTTACAATCCCCTTGATTAAGCTTCGCCCCTCCCATTCACCGTTCTTTTCTTTTTTGAGTGGTTTTCCCCCCTTTTTTTCGTTTGATTCCCCGGTAATTCGGCTCAGCGGCAAGGTTTAACCCGCGGGCTTCTCCGAAGTTCTGGTTTTAGCAGAAGTTTCTCGACTTGGAAGTCTCTTCCCCCAAAAAATTTTCCCATGCGTATCTCATTTTCCTCTTTCCGGATCTCCCTTCGTCCCAGTTAAATTGACGAATTAAAATTTGTAAGTCTTCCTCTCTCGGCTCCGGCCCGCCTCCGCACACCCGGTCTTTGTTTCCCTGACTGAGAATTTTATAGCAAATCCCTTTCTTCAAGGTCCTTCCTCCCTTTGCTAGAACCCTTTTTTTCTCATTTCATCGGCGACCGCCATAACGGACGCCTCTGAATTCCTTCCCCGTCGTCTAAGAAGCAATGTCGCAGACCCTTCTTGATTCCCCTGGCCATATCCCCCCCTCTCCCCGTGCAATGACTTTCCTTTGATCTCTCCTTTCCCCTCTTTTTTGTGAGAGAGCCCTGGTTTCGGAAATTCGGCTTTCCGGGCGATTTTCACGCTTTTACCTTTCCGCTGATATCTTTTCCCAATCGTTCTTAAGTTTTCAACAACTTTTCCAGGACGATTCTTGCTGGTCGCTTATTGCCCCGGCGTCACTGAGAATCTCGTTTTTTCATTTTTTTCCCGTCGAAAAGGATTGACCTGGGCCCCACACCATTCCCCCCCCTCTGATTAATAAAATGTCACGGCGTGCTCCCTGGCCCAGCCGGTTTCGTCGAAACCACGACGATTTCTCCCCCTCGCATGGATGGCCATCCCCTCTCCGTCCAACTCTGATTTTTCTGGCTTTCTCTCCCCTTCTTCTGGGGCCTTCTTCTCGAAACCTCTTTATTTTCCCTCCCTCCCACCGTCGTGCCGAATCTGGAGGTGAAATCAGCAATCTCCCCTTTGTTCAATGGCCCCGCCTCCCGCGTTTGCGCCTTTTCACACCCCCCCCCCAGGAGGATTTTCCCCCCGCCACTTCCCTCGTGGAAGGCGTCCCTCCTTTTTTTTCGAAACTTTCTCCCCTGCTTGTAAAGCAAAATGGTTTTGGAACGGGGCTTATTTGCGCCGTTTCTCTTTTAGTGGAACCTCTGGCTTCCTTTTCAGAGTCTCTGCAGCCCGTAGTTTTGGGGTTCAACTACAGGTAGAAATCTCTCTCGCTGCCCCCTTCTTCTTTTACAACCCCCCTTCTCTCACAGCTGACGCTCCACCCCAATATAATCATGCAAAGGATTATTTTTTGGGATATAGAGAATTGATCCATTGAGTGGTTGAGGGACATGCAATAGTCCCCCCCTCTTTTCAGTTTGGCTGTTCCCTCCCCGGTTGTTCCTTTTGTCGATCTTAGTTCTGTGCATTGCGGAAGGGATCTTTCTTTTTTGAAAGGTACCACTTCATCCCCACCTGCACAGCCGCACTTTCCCCTACCTTAAGATTCATCTTTTCCTCCTACCCCCCCCCCCCTTCTTGATAGCGTCCCTGCGCGCCTGACTCTCTCATTTGAGTCGACATAAGGATCTGGAAGCGCGACTCTTCTCTTTTGAACCTCGGAGTTAGAAGCTCCTTCCTCCTCGCCAGTTTCCCGGAATTGTCCCCTTTTCTTCCCTCTTTATGCGACGCGATTCTGTCCAGACCGCTTTAAGTCTGAATTGTCCCCGGGTGCAGGCGGGAAACATGCGGCTATTCCTTTTTCTTTCGCCGACCCTTTATGGGCCAAACTATTAGTAGCACCTTAGCCTTTTCGGTGACGGTTTCAGATGAAAATGCTTCTTGTAAACTCTGCTTTTTTTCTCTCAGTCTCCGGCCTTTGCTTTTTTCAGAAAATTCTCTTTCTTGCAGACCGATTTCCAGTAGTACCTCTTTTCTCTTTGTCGTGACTCAGCAAGCTGTGCAGTCCCCCCTTCCGGGGGTTGCTCTTTCTGGTCTGTACCTCCTTCGGGGATCAGAAGGTTTTTCCGAGCTTGGGCAATGCGGATTCCATCTAGTGTTCCCCTGCCCTCGCTTGATATAGAACTCTCCCCCCTTTTTGCATATCTTTTCCCCCCCCCCCGACCCGTTTCACGATTAACTCCCTCCTCCCTTCGCGCAATGCGGGAATTTAACTCTCCCTGTAGTTTCCCGATCCTTTCATTTTTTTTTTTTGCTTGATCAAGAAAGCTAGATTACTCTTTCTTCCGCCTTTTAGTCCACAAGTACCTTTCCCCGGGTTGGACCTAGATTGCCAATTATCTTCCAAATGACTATCAGCGCATTCTACTTCTTCCCCGTGCTATTTGCTCCCCCGCCCAGTTTTTTTTATGGTGCCTCGAAGGGCGGCGCGCAATTGATGGCGCGCATCTTTGAGAACTCTTTCCTGAGCGCCGAAAGGTCTCCTTTTCACCGGAGTAGAGGGTTTCCTTTTACTTCCTCTGGCTTTCTTCTAACTTGTAAACCGAGTCTTCTTTTTTTTCCCCCTACCCTACTGCCGCCTCTCTCTTCTCCTCATCCGGTGTTTTTTTTTGAGAATTTTCGGCGGCAGTATCGCGCTTTGTGTTTCCCACGCTCTACTTTTTGTCCCTTTTGCATGTCTCCTCAATCGGTCCCTTAAAACGGCAGCCCCCCTTCGCTTTTTTACCAGCTGTTCCCCCCCCATTTGCGCTCTTCGTCTTTTCCTTTCCGGTTCTCACATCCGTCGCCCCTACCAGTCCCGGCACCATAAGCGTGGCCGTGCTGCCAGTAGTCTTCATCAAAATGCTTCTGCCCTCCCACCTTTCCTCGCCCTGTTGTCCCTCCTCTTCTCGCAGGAAACTGAAGATTTTCTTTCCCTCTCTCCTTCTGTCTCGAGGGGCTTTCATCAAGACCCAAACCCGAGCGGCAAGGATCAGCTGGGTGAGTGGCCCCCATGATTCGTGAACCCTTTTTTGCTGATTTGCTATCTTCCTTCCCCCTCAACTTTAAACAACTTTCCCCCCTCCCACCGTTCGATCCCTATTTCTCGTTCCGGACTGGAAGAGTGCCCGAGTCCTTTGTTTCCGCATGCCCAACTCCCAACCGTTTCTTACACAACATGAGTTTCCCCCCTTCATTCACTGCCGCCCTTTCCCTTTTTTGCCTCAAGCTTTTTTCTTTCGAGCAGGCCCTTTTTTGCCCGAAAATGCGGTCACCCCTGGCGTTTGGTATCTTATTTCTCTTGGCACTTTTGCCCTCCCCCAACTGCTCCATCAATCTTCCCCCTGTCGTCCCCCGCATTCTTTCTCCCCCCCCGACCAGAACCCCCTTCTTTCTGCAGAAATGTCTTTCTCTCAACGGTTCCTGCGACTACGAGCCCTGGCGCCTTTACTTCCCAGCCTCGCATTTTTTAACTTTTTTTTTTTTTGACTTGCTCTTCAGTTTCGCCTTCTTCTTCCCTCCGAAAAAGTCATTTCCTTTTTCTCCCAAGGTTACGACATTTTTTCTCGACATGCGTTCTCTCTCATCTCATGTATGAGCACGACCCCCTTCTGTTGTTGCGCTCCCTATCCCCTTAAACCCTGCTCCGCCGTTTTGATTTGTCTATTCTAAGATTGGGATGGTCTGTCTTCCACCTCTTGCAAGAATGAAGGGACCTCTTTTTCCACGGAGTGTTGTTAACCATTGAGCCCGGACCCTCGTCCAAACGCCGAGGAGAGACGGCACACCTATGTATATCCCCCTTTCCGAATGGGTGATCGAGTCCCTCCCTTCGCGGCTTCCCCTGGCTACAAAAGGATCCCTCCCTCCACGTATCATTTGCCTTTTTCTTTTTTGATAAGAGCTGCGACTCCTTAAGCCATGTTGGCAAACAATCTGGGACAGTCCCTCTTTTCCCCGTTTCGCCAAATTTTAGTAAACCGGCCCTTTCTCCTTCTTTCGGTTTAAATCCCCCTCCTCCCATAGTTTCCGGGCAACGTCCTCGGGCGACTCCCCCCACAGCCTCTACCGGCACTTTTTCCTTTCTTCCAAGCACTGTCACCAGACAAAGTTGCAAATATACTTTTTAGTCTGGCTCTCCCCCGCTGGGGTGAGTGAGGGATCACGTTTAGAGTCCAGAGTGACGTTTAAACCTTGGCGTCTCCCCCTTTTCCCCTCTGTCATGGTATTTTGATCTTCGGCCAGCCCCTTTGCAAACTTTCCCTCATTCGACATAATGGCCCCTCCCTTTCAGTTACCTCTCTCCCTAATGGTCCGACCCCTTTTCCAAGCGTTTTATCTTCCTTCTTCGGATCCCTAGTGTCTTGAGAAGAACCCTCAGTGACATGCCATGAACCCCGTCCCTATAGCCCCATCCCTGCTTTAAGTTTGGTAATTGCCTCCTTCTGCCTTTCCCAAAAAATTGTTTTTTTTTCTTTCCCCACTCGTGGAGCCTTTGCCCCAGACTTATCCCACAATTCTCCGTTAACTTTTTTTCCAGCTTCTAGAAGACCACTTCTTCCAGGACCCCCCTTTTTCCTAGGCCATTCCCCGATAAAGTGAAATACCCCAACATTTCCCCATTATATTATTCCCCCTAAAGTGTCCTGTTGTTTCTAGACCGGGACTGATTTTTTAGTACGAACGGGAGCAAGTGCTATTGGCCATCCCCGTTCGCCCCTCCTAGGTAGCTACCGGTCCTTGAGATCGCCCACAAGTTACGCGACCTGTCTCCTGTTTTTGTATGTCTCCCACGTTTTCCAGAGTGGCTCCCCCAATATCGACCCCTTTCTTCGAACTTGCCTTTTGGTTTGGGGTGTGGTCGACAAGGAACATTTATCCCTCCCTTGCGATCAACAGTTGTTCATTCGTTCCTTTTGCCCTTTTTTCCCCCCCAAAATGGCCGTTCCTTTTTCGGACACCATTCGCCGGAAGACGAGCAGTATTCTTTTCCACGCCCCCCTGTCCTCACAATTCATTCTGGCGTCCACTTTTATTCGTTTCCGTAATTGAGTTCCTTTTCCTTTTTCCAGGCGCCCCTTGGCAGAAGATAACTTCCTCCCCATTTCGTGCCAGGCAATTAGCCTCATCGTCCCTCTCCGCTCCCTCCCTTTCTAGATTGGCCCTTACACAAAAGAGGATTTGAACCCCTCGCTCCCTCTCGGACTCTTCTTTACGTGGAGACCTTTGTGCTCATTATTAATAAGTGGTTTTGGCAAAGCCCCATTTGTCAGGTTTTTTGTGGTTTTTCCGGTCCTCGAGACCTTCCCCCCCCCAGTTTTCTCCTTCTCCTCTTCTTTATCCCGCAGATTCCGTTTCGTGACTACCCTTGTCAAGAGTCGAATTTACTGATCTCTTTGCCTGATTCCAATCGCTTCGCACAGTCCTTCCTCTCTCACAATTCCTCCAGGTATTTCCCTATATAGATAATAGTTTGATCCAGTGAAGCTCCGGCGAGTGTCCATGTCTTCCCCGATAACACCAGATATAAGCGGTGGCTGAGGTTTCCCTCCTTCTTTTTTTGGTCGATCTTATTTTCTTTCCTCTTCCCTGTCGCGAGGGAATCGTATTCCCGGGGTCCCACTTCATCGAAGTGGGCCGAACCCTTTTGAAATTTTCAATATGCTTTCCTTTCATCTCAAAGCTTTCCCCCCCCCATAATAGCCCCTAATTTCTTGAGAGCGATTTTTCTCCCTTCCGCCATAATTCTATTTAGAGGCCACTTTTAGCTTTTTATACAGAGGATGCTCTCCTCGCATTTCGAGCCAGTTTTCTCCTTTCTTCCTTTCACGTGTTTCCCTCTTCGTTCCCTTCGCCTGGAGATGGCATGATCGGTTCAGCCCCTCCATCCCGGCTTTCCTCACATCTTCTTGAACAAGCCTTTCTCTTTCTCCGGCGCGGGTTCTCCCTGAATTTGTGACTATCTTCCCACTTCTGTATAGACAATCCTTTCTTCGTGCTTGGCGGGATGGGTAAGCTTTTAAAATGCGGTTAGGTCTACGATGCTCTGATGATATTGTTTGTGTGGCGTTCATCCCTTTTCTCGGTTTTCAAGGATCCCCTCCCCCTCCGTTTTGGAAAAGCAGGTCCATTCCTTCCTTTCTCTCGAGTCCGTATTTTCCACACCGGTTTTGCATCGGTCCACTGTCCACGCCATCTTTAGGTGTCTTCTACGGTGTATCCCCTTTTTACTTGGTGCCAAATGCTTCCCCTCCCTGAAGAGACTCGTTTCTTACTTTCCCTCGACCCCCCCGATATCGCTCCCAGTGTTGTCTTCCCTTGCCCCTTCCTGAAACTCTCTCCAGCATACCTTCCTTTTTCGTTCTCTTCAATTGGACCCCCCCGCCTCCTTCTCGCCCTTCCCCTTTTTTTTGCTGATTCAGCTCTAGGGTCCTCCGTCTCGTAAATTTTTCCTGCCCTGGTCTCTCACACCGGCCTCTTTCATCCTTTTTCCGGCAGCACCTTTCTATATTCTTCTTTCTACTTCCCTGCACAGCACACGCGTGATGGTGGCTTGACCTCGTCTCAATTGATGGCGCTCCTGGGACCCTGGAACCGCAATTCGTCCGAGGCTCCTCACTGCGTGCTTAAGAACCCCCGTCTCTCCTTTTTGAAATGTTTCCTGTTCTTTTTCCCCTTCGGACACGCGTCGGCGTGGGCCCCCCCCCTCTCTGGAATGGCGCTTTTAATCTCCTCCTTTTTGTGTTAGTGACTTTTCGTGGCCCCCTTCTCGCTTTGTTTTTAGTTTTGGGAGTGTAATTTCTCGCTCCTCCCATTTCAACCCGGCCGCCAGCTGTTTGGTAAAGCGCATGGTCCCCCACCCTTTCCTCTCCATCTTGTTGCCCGTCGCCCTCCGGTCTCTGACGTTCGTAAGCACCATCCGTTGTTTCTTTCCCTGAACCTTCCTATAATTAGACCTTTTTTGTCCCGCCCGTCCCCCGCTTCCTTGGCCTTCCCCCCCCTGGGTCGAAGAAGGAACCTTTTTGTATTTTTTTTTCCGTATTCCGATTTTGCGTCTCACGCCCCCCCCCCCCCAAACCAGACTTCAAGTATCCGTCCTGGCCGATACCCTTATTTCTTTGACCCTCTGCGGGAAAGTTTTCCTCTACTTCTCCTGGCAACGATATCCCTCCTCCTTCTGCAAAATGATTAGCGGGCTTCTTCCCTTTTTAACATGGCTTCTTCGGGATTGTTTCCTCCTCCCTTCTTTTCCAAGTTTTCCCCCTCTTTTTCCCAGTTAAAGGGAGCCGGCCTTTGCCCCGTTGAGTTCTCGAGAGACGCCGCTTTTTTCCTCCCTGAGGCCTGGTTTGGGTCCCTTCCCCCAGCCCGCCAACTCGAGGCACTTTTCTCACTCCACCTCAAACTCCGTAAGCTTCCCTGCGTCGCCGATTTAATTTTTCTTGACACTCCCGCCAAAGTGGCTCCTTTTCCTCCTCCCCTCTTTCTGCATTTTTCTCACCTCCGAGCTTACTCCTTGCGCTTGATGACCTGTTTCTCCTGAAGATGGCCCTTTCTGACTCCCTTCCCGCTTTCTACCTCCTCTCTTCGCCGCAGACGAACTCCGTCCTTTCATTAAACAAAGGTCGACGCCCCTTCTTACTTCCCCTTTTTCTCGGCGTAATTCTGTCGTCACCCCCATCTTCCAATCGTTTTGCTTTGCTTCTCCCCTAGGGCCCCGTCCTTCCGCCCCTCTGCGCGTACTTTTCTTTCTTCTTTTGATGGTCTTGCTGGACAACCTCAACCTGTCTCAGTGCTTGCCTTTTTTGCTCACCCACTTTTCTCTTGACAGTGTTCACCGGTCCGCAACAATCCTGCCCCCTCTCGAGAGTTGAAAAAGTTTTCTTCCTGCCAAGGCACCTATCCAGATATACTAAGCCACCCCCCAGCATTTTTCCCTAGGCATGCCTCGATCTTTCCCCACTCTTCCTCTCTTATCCCCCTGACGTAATATCCTTTGAATTATTGATTGGATTAGCTGACGACTCTGTCGCGAAAATCCTTATTGCGCAAAAAATCCTTTTCCTTTTCCCCCCTCTCCGTTCGACCTGTTCCCAACTTCTTTCTTCACATCTCGGCAGAACTTTTATTTGACCTCATCTCCTCATTCACCGCGCGCATTTCCGCGAACCCGAAGCCTCCCCCTTACCAATGGGATTTGGCAACCCTACAGTTCCTTTCTTGCAACTCGCCCCGTTTCCTCCCCCTTTTGTGGCTCCCTCTGTTCCCCTCCGTTGGTGTTCCGCGGGCCTCACTTATACGTGAGTAATCAGGGTAACACGCTTTTTTCCGTTCTAAGTGTATGGTCACTATCCTGAAGTGTCTTTGTCATTCTCATCCCTTCAAAAATTTGAAAGCGTTCGCTTGCCCCTGTTAGCAAGCAATTTTACTCTTGACTTCAAGAGTTGGGCCGATGAGTGCTCTTTTCTTCCCGACCGGCGCCATAGGGGGAAGTCCCCCCCTTCACTGTTGGACCCCGGGCCCCCTTTGCCAATTCTCCATGAATCCCTGCTTAACCGTTCTTGCGCATGGGCTCTCCAAATTCTGATAACCGTTTACGCGGGCCAAAATCACCATTCTCCCTCTTCCACCTTTTTGAAGACCCCCTCCCTTTCTTTAGACGAATTTTTTTTTGCCTTCCCCTCTTCCACCCTATCAAAGCCCGTGCAATCGTACTTTCCCTCCATTTACCTCTATCTTTTCCCCGTTTCTTAGAGAGATAAGGCGTTTCTTTTTCCAGTATCTGAAAAGTTGTTCCTCTTTTCCACGTTTCTCTATTCTTGCTAGAGTTCGGAGAGATCGTCACCCCAGTTTTTCCCCCGTCGATTTTCCTTGCTTCTTTTTCCCCAAAGAGTTAGAATCGACCCCTTTTTTCTTTTTCCGCACGACCCGCGTTCCTTTCAGCGGATTCATTCGATGACAATTTCACGGCGTTCAGTTCCTGACTTTGTTGTCCCCCCGATGGCGCCGGAGCCGTCTCACCCTTGTTCCCTTCCGGACCCCTCTTTTTTAAGTCAACTCTTTTCCGTTTTATTCTTGAAGATAAGAGGTCTTTCTCGATCCCTACGCTTCACCCTTTTTGCCGCTGCGACCAACGAAGATACCTTCGCCTCATGGATTTGCCAATCGGCACTTCGGAAGAGCCTTTTTCCCAAGTGCACGATGACGCCGACGCTGACTTTTTCCCCCGCGGTCAATCCCCCCCCCCTCGTATTTTCCCCCCACCTCGCCCCACTCGCCGTGCCCGTTGGCGCCGTTCTCCATTAATCCTTTTTCCCCTGCCAAAGCCACATTGGTCCCGGTCCTTTTTCTGTGCGTCCTCCGCGGTTCCTTTCGCTGCTTCCGCCAGAGCGCTTTCTCTCCCACGCAGGTTGCCAGACCAGCCCTTGCCATACCGAGCTCGCTGCAACTTTTTTTTTTTGCAAACAGAAATAAGGATTCACTCACTCCTTCTCAGCTCTCCCCCCCCCCCCTTTTTTTTTCTTCAAGTAATTCGTGGTAGGATGATAAGGCACTTCGTTTGGAGCCAGTGACGTCTTTCTTTCTAGACTCCTATGCGGAATTGTGGTCGGATCAACCAGCGTCTGTCTTGATGTGGCCTGGCCCCTTTCCTTCCTTTCCTTAAGAGTGTAGCTTTCTTCTTTGTTTTGTACCAGGTAAACTCCGAAGTGGTGAACTCCCGGACATTCCAAGCCTTCTGATTCTTTCTTTTTCCGCCCATACAAATAAGTATAGCTGAAGCGGTTTTCTCTCTACAGATTTTTTTCCTCCCCCCGTCCTAAGCGTAGGAAGCTCAGCAAACCAATTCGAGTGGGTGTTCCCTGAGTTTTGAGCGACATGCCCCTTTCGCGGTCCTCCTTGTCTGCATTCACGTGGCCCTTCTTTTAGTAATGAGAAGGCGAGTTCCTGTCCTCCCCTCCTTTTCACCTGAAAGATATCTCTTCTTTCCCCGCGGGCTGGAAAGCTGCTCCCTGGAGTTCCGGCGCGATTCGCAGGGGTTCATTTTGGCCCTCTGTCCAGTCCTCCAAGGCGAAGTTCTTTTTGAGTTTTTCTCTTCAAAATTTTTCCTCCCAAAATGGCGAAGATGGAAGACTCTCTTCTGGTCAGTTCCTCGATCCTCGAGTTCGCCTTTGGCAGAACCCACCGAAACGCAGTTGTATTTTACATTCCCCCTCCAATGTGCTCTTCTACTAAGGTATTGAGCCCCCACCGCCTCCTTTAATTTAATGGAACTTGTCCCCCTTTTTTCCTGCTCTTTTTCTCTTCCCTTGGCCAATGAGGTACCTCCGATGACCTCGTGTTCACCTTCCCCCTGTCGATACTTTCCTAACTCGCTCACCTTTGAACACCTTTTCCCGTTAGCTTTCCTCTGCACAGTAGAACGATTGCTTTTCCTTGTAGGCTACTCCAACTCAAGACTGGTAGCAGCCCGTCTTCTTCCTGAGCTCTTTGTTTTCTGGATCCGACACCTCAGCCTTCGGTCCTGAGCAGTACAACTCCCCTCCTGGCCCTTTCGCGGACACCAAGACATTTCCCCTTCCTTTATCCCTGGGAGGTCGACTCTTTCTTGAATACCGGGATTCTGCAGGACAATCCAGCCCCGTTTTGTATTTTTTGCCTTGATTGGCTTCTAGGCCTTTCATGCATCTTCACACTGAAAAGCTTCCTCAATAGCGCCGAAACGTTTGGCGTTCATGAGATGTATACCAGATTTCATCTTCTTTTATTCCTGGGTTCCCTGGCAGATGCTTACCTTTCCCCCTTCCATTTTTTTGTCGCTTGCCCTGGGCGCCACACCCCAGAATGTCCTCCCTAAATCTCTCCTCTTTACTCTTGTGTTGAGAGCTCTTTCGTGGGCCAGTCTCGTTTTTCAAGACATCCGAAGGGGCCGTTCCCTTTCTCTTGAGACTCACAGGACATTTACGGCCCTCCTAGGATATTATCCGCACGCCCAAAAATCGACATCTTCGGCCTTTTCCTTTCAGTTTCCTGTTTCTCCCGACCCTTCCCGTCCGAATTGATGGGCTTCCCCCCCCTGACTTCCTCGATATTCATTATGGTTTTCAATCTTTTTCCTTTTATTCAAACGTCCCCTTTTCCTCCCTCTGCCAGGAACCCGTCCTATGTACTTGTGACTGATCCGTGCGGATCCTCTTTTTCCGATGAGGCATCATGCAAAAACTGGAGATGCCAGGATCAGGACGGTCTTTTCCTCCCCGTTACAGGTGGAGTTCCCCCTTCTTTCTCCCCTCTCCAGTTATCTCTCCCATCCTGGCACTGCAAGTCAACCGTCCCCGATATGCAAACTGTTAGCTCCTCCAACTGCCCTGGAAACACTTTTGCTCATTTTTTCTTTTTTCGCTGCCAAGGTAGCGTCTTACCCTTTTTCCCCGTATGATGGTACCCAGCATAAATGCGCCGGCCTGTGATACCTAAGGCGGAGTCTCCACTTCCCCTTTGGACGAAATGCGGGTCTACAAGTCCCCTTTTCTTTTCTCTTCCCCACTTTTTCTGAAATGGCACTTTGAACTCCAAATCTCGAAGCCATCGTCTTCCTTTTTACCGCATCACTCCCTCCGACAAGCCGAAATTTCTCCCCTTTGTTTCTTTTTCCTCCAACCGTTTTCTTTCCCGACTAATTAAGGATCCTTTCTCCCCCTCTTGTGGTGAAATAAGTTCTTTGTTTTCTTTCCTCCCCTCGAAGTTTTTCACTCCTTCCTCCGTGATTGCCGACAAGGTCTAAGACAAGGAGCGCCCTTCCCTTTATGGAGTATCATCACCGCTGGTCTTGCGCTTTTCCGTTCATCGGCGACGGCGACCATCTTTTTTTTTTTCCGCTTTCCCGGTCCTCTTCGCAAGGATTGTTATGGATTCTTTTGCCCCCAGATGAAATACGCAGAATTCCGTGCCCGCGCGGGAACACTGCTATTAAGTTTTCCATCGGTACCCCGAAAAACCCATTCTAAAATATTTCACTCCTTCAGCGATTACGGCCACCTAACCGTGACCCCTCCTTTATCACACACCCATCCCAAATTGGAGTTTTAAGGCATGTCACTCCCTCAGTCACTGGCTCACAATTTCCGTCCCTAAGCCTAACTTATTTTGGAGACATTCCGCCCATTTCTCACCGGATGTACCCAAAATCCTTTGAAGAGACTCATCGAAATGCGAACCCTAAAAGGACTTCTCCTGTTCCGCCAGTACAGCTCTATGATCTAAAGTCTACCTCGAGCTTTACAACACCGCACTTCCCCGGACACCTTGTCCTTGACACCAAAGCCCATTTCTTCTAATGTCACACCCCGCCCCCGTGGCCGATAGGGTTAGGAGATGGTTCAAATCAGCGGGTTTGTCTTTTTGCTTCTGCTCCGGTTCATTGGGCCCCCCGGTTTCCTTAAGTTCTATGTGAAAATAAAGAGATTTGATATTCGGCCACGCGGGGCTCGCAAAAAATTGACCCCTCTTCTTTTAAGGTCCATCTCTTCCCCCCCCCCATGGTCGAAGTTACTTTTGATTCCCTTTGTTTTGCCGCGACGGTATGTTTTCCCTCGTTTGCGAACAAAATGTTTATGAACCTTCCCCTCTTGAAATTTAAAGAATCTGCAGGCCTTTGTTCCGGCTCCAACTTATTCCTTTTGGACGCGGAGGCCCGAGTGACCCTCCCATATCATGGTGTTGTACGATTCCTAAGACCTGCCCTCGATCGCCGCCCCCCTTCCCCTCGACCTTCAACCTTGCCTCGCTTTTTTCTTCTCTATTGTCCCCCCCCTCTTGTTGTAGTAGTCCGCGTCCCTTCTGTTTCGTACGGATGAACTGGGCGGGGAAGATTTTGTTCTATCAGTTCTGTTCTGCTTTCTGCGTAGAGCTGAGATAAACCTTTTCATTGCGTGCCATTCTCCTCTGCCGCCCTGCGTCCAGTGTTTTCTTCGACCATTTTTTGCTCCCTTCAAGAACATTGCCTTTTCTCCCCTTACCCAAATCACGGTTCTTTCCAAAACATGCCAGCAACCCCGGATCTGTTGCGGAGAACTTCCAACGATTTGAAGTTCCACTTCTCCCCCTTCTCGGGAGACCCTCTAGGTTTCCCTGAGGTCCCCGCTTTTCCCCCCTTCCCTCGATTCCACCGGTGGTGAAGACCCCCTTGAGTCCCTCTTCCCTCTGACTCCCGTTTTACTTAAGATTCCCGCCGAGAACTTTAGAGGGACTCCCCCAAACGGCTTCTTTTCCCCCCCCCCCTACACGATCAGTATTGTTTCCTTTCTCCGTTTCGACCTTTCCCCCTTGGTTAAGACATTTAAGGATTGTTGCTTTTTTCGCCTTGACTCTCCCTCTCCTCTCCTATTTTTCTCCCGATCATATGTAAGATTTTTGTGTACGAAACCTTTTTCCTTTCGCTCCGATCCCTCCTCATTTTCCCCCAGCCTACGGAGTCCGCGGCTCACCCTCTTCTCAACTCTACTCCTGCCCCCTGGGGATATCTTAATGCTCCTTTCTTGAGAGGACTCGACGTTCATGCCTATCTTCACCACCTCCTTTTGCTGGATAACCTTACCGCGGTTCTTTGATGGCAGTTTGGTCTCTTCATTCCCGGCTCCGCAGTTTGTAGCTTCCCGCTTCTTCTTGTTTCCTTCCCCCCACCCCATAGAAGTGGGACCGCACGAGCGCCCATGCCCATTCCTCCTCCCTCCTGCGTGGCCACAGACCCCATAGCGACCCTCTCTGGAGCGCCATTTTTTCCTTCTTCTTCCTGAACTCCGTCAAGCACGATTTTCGATGGGTTTCTCCTTCTTTGATTCCCTGTGTCGGCCAGGTCGACCTTTCTTTGACTTTGATTTAGTCTCCCATGCTGCGACTAATCGAAGCGTCACAGCCCTCCCTTCTTTGGAGCAGGTGTTCCCCTGCTTCCAGGAGTGCGCCGCCGACGGAGTCCGTTTTCTCTTTCAAAATCATGTAGTTCGACTTTTGGCTTTTAGGGTCCTTTTGCGGTCCTTGACGACGACGTGTGCAATTTCTCTATGTTGCTTTGTTCCATGCCTTTCGAGTTACGCATTTCTCCCCCAAACTTCTTTGTACCTCCGTTTCGTCAAGCTGAACTTTGTCTCGCGAGTCCTCCTCCTCTTTTTTTCCTCCCCCTGAGCATTTTTCCTGTTCCCTACACCTACTAGGGGGGATGCTTGCCGGTTCAGCATTCTACCTTGGTCCATGAGGAAACCTAATGATCCCTTTCTTTTACTCGCTTTTTTCTCTTTTTCTCTAACATTTTTTGCATATTCTTTGTTCCCCTTAGTTGCAAGTAGAAAACCTACTTTATCAGATTGGCCTCAACCTTGGAATTCCAACTCATCGGTACTCCGTTCCTTTGATCCTTTCCTTCTTTTTTTCAGTCTCCGCTTCGAGGGATACCGAGAAGTCCACTGTACCTGTACTGCGCGTGCTTTTGACAAGGTTCCCAGTTGATCCGTGCGGGCATTACCGCTATCCCTGAATATTCGACGGATGCAGGACTCCCATCCCCTCGTCTTGAAGGCGACGTCGCGACCTTCTTTTTGGACGCCCATGAAATTTCCCAGCACTGCGCCGAAATTTTTTTTCGTTTCTCTCTGTCCACACCGGATCTGAGCCGTTTGAAATGGCCTTGAGTCTCCCATTTGGGTTCCCGCCCGTCTTTTTGCTTGTCCGCCCAAAGAGCCGCACGCAAATCTCTCCCCCCAATTCCTTGTTGTTGTGGAGCTCTCTTGTGTCTGCCCAAGACGATCTTTTTTTTCCCTTTCAGAGTAAGCCCCTTCCTTTAAAAAGAACTCCCTCTGCGGTGTCGGTAAGCGCCCTGCCCGCTACCACATTTGCGCGCTTCGGCCCCCTTTCCGACAGTTCATTAATTTCGACGTCGCCCGTTGAAAATAGAGTGGCTTTTGATTGTCCCATTCATCTTCAATTATTAAATGCGGTTCCCCCCCCCCCTGATTCACAGATTTCGTGGCACACCCTACTTCTGCCTTGCTTTCCCCCCCTTGACCTCTGAAAGAGAGATGTATCTACCAAACCCGATACCTCCGATTAC
>Ga0179593_1694862_pt1 | contig 24358 bp, 31 predicted proteins | sample CZODoug2_1_08_16_FD_185931 | JGI IMG/M metagenome (GOLD analysis project Ga0179593, IMG submission 185931) | Vadose zone soil fungal communities from Angelo Coast Range Reserve, California, USA - CZODoug2_1_08_16fungal (PacBio error correction) | ecosystem: Environmental > Terrestrial > Soil >... | reverse complement strand
TGACTGGGGCCTTTTGCCCGGCCCCCGTTTGTCCTCTGGAGCAAAGAATTGGCCCCCCGTGGTAGCTTGGTCTATTCCCCCTCTTGAATGCTACCCTGGACGAACAAAACCCTCAAGGTCACCCTGCCCCAGCACTAGAGGCGTAATTTCCGGCTTTTGCCTACCCGTTGTGGACCCCCCCCGTTTCCGACAGGCGGGTGTCCGTTTGGGGATGGTCCTCTCCCCCCTTTTTCAGGACCCACCCCACTTTTATTGGAACTTCCCGGGGGGTAACCCCCTTGTTCGGTTGGAGATTGCCCGCCATTTTTTCGTTTCCAAACCGTCCGCTCCCGTTACGCCCACTCTTTTGGGATGGGCCGGACCCCCACGAATGTTTTTTGCCCCCCACCGGTCCCTTCAAATCGAGTTCTTCCTTCCATGAATGGTGAGTCCTTCCCCTTTTTTTTCCCCCCATCGTAGGGGGGACCCCCCCAACTTTTTTGTTGGGGTTTTTTTTTTTGGGGGCCCAGTCGTTTAAACGAACATTGGTTAGTCCTGCTTCCCCCCCCCCCCAATGGGTGGTCTTTGGTCAAGGTGGTTGGGTAACCCTTTGAGACGGTTGTTTTCTAGTTCAAAGTACCTTTGCCTACCTGCCTGGTCCCCCCTGGGTCTGTTTGCCCCCCCGCTTGGAAATCACTTGTTGCCCCAATCCGAAGGCGATACAACCGTTGCTCAAAAAACCATTTTCCCTTCAGGTACCTTGTCGTTGGAATGCCCCTCCCTTTGTCCCCCGTCACCGTGATTCGGGGCGGCGGTGTATCAGTCTTATTTTTAAAACCAAAAGCGAGCTTTCCACTTCACGGTACCAGGGCAACAGTACCGGCCATTGCGTCGGATTTCCCTGCACGTGTGCCCTCACGATTTTTTCCTTTTTTACAGTTGCTGACTTTCCTCCAGACCAGGTACTTCGGCTTTTTTTGGGACCAGGCCGGGAATTTTTTGACTCATTGTTTTTTTTTTTGTGCTATCCTTGGGTCCTTTAGTTCTCTCCCACCCCCCTTTACCGCGAACGGGTTTTTCCGGGAACACTTGGTGGGTCGTTATGGGACCCGAGTTTCTTGTAGTTTTCTTCCTTTTGTGCTTTCCTCCTGTTTTAAAACCGGGCACTTTGAATAGCAGTTTCATTTCTTTTAAAACGACTCTCGCCCCCCACGTCCGGGTTCCCCCCCCCCGGTTTTGACCCCTCCTTGGCAACTTTGGGACCACACAAGGGGTTTTGAAGCCCTTAGGGAAGCTTGCTCTCCCGTCATTTTTCTCCCGAGCTTGTTGGTAAACCCCCCACCAAGTCTAAGTTGGTTTTAGCCCCATAGAACTTTTTCCGATTTTTTCCTTTTCGCACCTTTTGGCGTTTTTCCTTCTATTTGGGTTTCGCCCTTTACATAAGATTCCTGCTGGTTGTCGGTACTGGCACTTACTTTAATTGGAGATGCAAAGCGTGCCACGGTGTTGTCCGTCGTTCCTTGTCGTTTCCCTTCCTTTTTGTCCACTTCGATGCCGGCCGTGTTTACCAACTCTTATGGAATCGACATGAAAACCTTCGGAAAACACGCCCCCCTGCCCCCTTTTCCTTGGGCCTTTTCAGCGTTTTTTGCGGGCGGAGGTGAAAGCCCCTGCTGAGCAGCCCCCACCCCCCAATTTTTTTTTATGGGGGGGCGCGGGTTTTTCAACGCCTCCCGCAAGATTTTGCTTGTTTGAACGCGGACAAGGGGAACCATGTGTGCGGCAGCCTCCTGGTTTCTTTTTTCCTCCCCCCTTTTTTTTGGGGACGGACGCCATACGAGCCCGAGATACAAGTTTTTCTAAGATACAGTTCCAGGAGTATGTCCTCGTGGCCCAACCCCGCCCGAAACGGGGGGGACACCGGAAAACCGATTATTCCATTTGACCAAGTTGGGGAAAGCATATCATTCGTCGCTGGGGGCCTTTTGATCTTCCCTACCGTCGATTTTCCTACACTTACACAGGGGGCAGGTGGGCTTTGACCGCCACTTGTTGATGGTCGGGGCTCGGGAACGACCATTGTTGCGAAGTTTTTGGCTATTTACACAAAAAGTTCGGCCTGGTGCATTAATACCCTTTTTACCCCGGTTAGTTTGTTTGGTCCTTTTTGAGGCCAACTCACTTTTTTTTTCCATTCCACAGGAGAGTGAATTCTTAATCGGGGCCACCCGTTTTACCCAGACCTTTCCGCCTTTTTGATCCCTTCCCCCCTTTTCAATTTCTGGATTGTCGGGGGTTTTTGCTTGTTGGTTCCCAGGGTGACGGTTGAACTTCTGGGTCACGCTGGCCTGTTCGTGCCCACATTTTACGGCCGGTCCTTGGTCGCTTTTCTTGTCGGGACCATTGCGCGAAATTTTTGAAGATTTGGCGTGCCTTGAAAACCCCGACCCCTTTCGGTCCCGCTGCCTTTCTTTTTCATTTCATTCATCGGGGCTGTTTTTTGACATATATTTGAGGTTCGGGTCAAACGTTTCGCAGGCTGGGCTTCTTGGGGGGGGTTGGTCCTCCCCCACGTTCGGGCGGCCCAGCAATTTTCGTCCTTTAACAGATATTTGTTTAGGAATGGATTTACCTTTGGTTTCGTTTTGCCGGACCATTACCCCACTTTCCAGGGTGGCGTTCCCCCCCCTCCTTCCGGTTTGCACGCTTGGATGATGGTAGCGCAGTGTTTAGGCCCGGCCTTCGCCACACTCCGGTCCTCTTTTCGGGCTTCCCTGGTCATTATCCCCTTACATAAGATCACGACTCTTTTCCCCCTTTTCTCTTCTCACCCAACCCAACGGGTTCGCCGGGAAGGGTTTACTGATGCCGTTCTGATTGCTGGGGTACCGCCCTCCCCCCCGACTACCTCCCCTCCAGGCACGTTCCTGGGTAGACCCTTGTTTGAAAGATCCATGTTTCTACTATGGCGGGTCAGGATCCCCCTTTACCGGAGCTTGTGGGCCAGCGCCACTTTTTGGGTTTCGCAATTTGCCCTTTTGCGTGCCTTCCTACCCCCATCTTCCGACATGTTTGGGTGACAGATTTTTTCCCCTTCCTTATTATCCCCCCCCCTTCATGTTGGAGGTGGGGGGCGGGGCGGAGGTCTCCGTTTTTTCCCCCCCTTTTCCCTGTTTTTTTTCTCGCCCATGGTGCAGGTCCCTCATGAAGAGGTTCGCCAAAGGTCTGAGCGGGACCCTTTACCGGTTTATCGGTAACGGGTCCGTTTTGTTCGAGGGGCTTTTGTGACGTGTGTCTATTGAATGCAGCCACACGGGCTTCACCCCACTCTCCATTTTTTTTTTTTTTTTCCCCCGTCTCAAAACCCGTCCCCGGGGCTTTGTTTGTTTAGAACGGATGTTCTTCTTCAACCCCCCCCGTTTCCACACAACTTTGTGGCACGCCTTGCAGTTTTTCGGCGGTCCCAAAAACCACGTTTGAATTCCACCTCTCTCTTTTCCTCCCCATAAGTTGTTTTTGTTTCTCGATCCGTGTTTCCGGGACAACTTTTTTTTTTTTCTTTACCTTCCGATGCATTGATCCCGACCCATTTGTGTGGCACCCTTTTTTTTCTGACCGGAGCTTCTGTGTTCTCCTTTTTGGTTTTGGCCTTTTTGTTTGGTTATTTTTGTGTTGCTTTGCCATCGTTGCCCTGGGGGTTTTTTGCTGGTTCAATGGGTTGGTAGGGGGGGTTGGGGGGTTTTTTTTTTGTCTTTGCCCTTTCCCTTCACCCATTCACCGGTTTCACAAACGAGAACTTTTGGAACCCCTTTTTTGCGGCCTTGAAATAGCTTTTTTTAGGTTCCCCGTCTTTTCCCATTGCCATTCTTTAGACCAATTTCTTCGTGACGAGGCTCCCAGTTGAAACCTTTTGGTCGATCCCCTTAATTGTCAAAGGGGTGGGTGACTTGGTACTCCTTGTGTAACTTTCCAATCCAACCGTGTCCCCACGCCGATTGGTTGTGAAGACTGTGACAAGTTTGCCTCCTTGTCCCCCTTTGATTGTTGACTTTTCTTTTTTTCGTCCCAGTCGAAAAAATTGGTCTGTTTTTGGACGGTTCCACTTCATGGGCCAGCGTAGGGGTTCCGCTTTTAACCGGGGCAAACGAGTCCATTTCCTTTAGCTTGTTTTCCTGATTTCCATTGAACGGTGGCTTGTCGGGTTAGTCTTTTTTTCCACAGCTTCAGCAGTGCCTCCCCCCCCCCCCAAACCCCTTTTTGGCCACACCCCTGTCCTTCACTTCTGCAAGTCGTTTAAAAAAACCCGTTTTCAGGATGTGTGTGAATGGTTCCTTTCCTTTGTGTTTTTTTTTGATTCTTCTGTGGCGGTGAGAGGGAGTCGAAAAGGACTCCTCAGTACTCCGCCGTTCCCCATTTTCCCTTGGACAGGGGACTTTCATGAGTAGCACGGTACGGGGGCGAGCTCCCTGCTTCTTTAATCATCCGGGGCGGGCGATTTGTGCCTCTTGATTTTTTTGTCATTTTCCGCCCAACCCACCTTAACCATTTTTTGCCACCCCCATCATTTTTTTTGAGTTGGGGATTACTTGGGTCTGTCGATGATCGTGAATGTGGCCCAGTTGCCCCCCCATTAGTGGATTCTGCCAGGAGTGGTGACGGGGTTTGTATTTTTTTCCAACGCCAGGGTTTTGCCCGAAGTCCGGGGGCACCTTATTTTTTCTGACCCACGAAAAGTTCCGGCGACCTTCCGGAGGCGGTTTCCCCTTTTGGGGGCCCCCTGGAAATTTCTTTCTTTCCTCCTGGTGGGCCCAACTTGTCCCCAGTCCCAGATAATTTGCCGTTAGGGGGGGGACTCCCGCCGTTTGGTGTACGTTCCCCTCTTTGGCCCCCTCCCCCCCCTTCACCTTCGTGTTCCGGGGCCCGACAGGCATCCCAGGGCCCCGGCGGCCATTCCCAGGTCAACTTTTTTTTCATGGAAGGCCCTTTGGGCCGGCTTGGTACGAACTTTCAGGGGCGGCCTAGAAACCCACCTTTTAAGTGAGACTTTTTCCCCCAGAATTGATTTCGGCAGGGCTGTGATGTTTAGTTGGGGGGGTGTTTTATTCAGTTTGGAAGGATGGACGGAAACACCTGCTACACCCAAGCCCGGGTGTCCCCCGGGACTAGTAGAGCTTGTTCATATTGGATGATTAGTAATTGTGGCCCCGTTCGAAAAACTCGTGGGGCGGGAACGGTTTTCTTAACCCCCCGTGTTGGAGTCGGGAGGCCTGCCACAACCCTTTGTCCGGCCCCCCAAACGTTTTTTGAGTTTCACCCAAGAAAACCACGGCTCGGTAGCTGTGGTTTAGAAAAACACTGCGCTTTCTTTTGCGCAATACCAGGAAAAGCGAAACCAAAAACCCTTCCTGCTTTTTGTTACTGGGTACTGGAGTTTTTCCCTGTTTTTATGAAATCGCAGAGGGCTGCAATGGGTGGACTGCCCTGAAGGGAAAGTGTAGATGGGGTAGGTGCCCACATGGATCGGTTCCATGGTTCCCTCGGCGTGTTGGGGTGAGATTTTTTCCACCGCGGGATTTGTATCTTTTTTTTCGACTTCCCATCGGCTAGTTTTTATTTTGCGGACGTCATCAACCCACCGTCGAGGGATCACCCCCTACAATAGTTGTCCCCCCCTTGGCCCAACCTGGTTTTACGCGACGGGGACATCTGGCTCTTCTTTTTTTCTTTCCGGGTGGGGGGCGGGTCTTTGTCAACCGTGGAAGGAGAAAACTGGGGGACCGTTGGGGGGCGAGATGCATTCCTTCTTAGATGATGTGTTGTCGTGGTTTGGCGGGTGCGTGTGTTTTGGTTTTTGTTTTGATTTTTTTTTTTTTACTTGAGGGGGTCCCTCAGTTTTGCTTGTCAGTGGGAGCCTCGGGGAACATCGGAAAACGCTTCCCCCGCCACCTTTTTTTTTTTTGGGGGCCTGCTTTAGTTTTTACCAAAAAACTTTATTTAACACCTGCCATTCGAGATTGCGGATTGTTTCCAGCGCCAACCCCCCACCCCTATTTTCTTGCCCCAAAATGTGGGGAGAATGGCATCCTTTTGGGCCCGGTCGGTGGGATTTACTCAGTTCCCCCTCCCTCCCTACAAACCAATAACGCTGTTGGCCTTTTCCATAGTTCTCTTTTCATTCGTCGTCTTTTGCCAGGCATTGATTCTTGGTTTTTACTTCGGGCCGGTTTCACAGCTGGCTGGTGGTTTTCCCCCTTTCTTTGGGGAAGGTCATGTCGATATTCGTGAACCTAAAGTGGCATTCGAGCAAGTTTCTTTCTTTTTCCTTCCCGGCGCCAGGGATCTTTGAGTTCTTGCATGTTGTTTTTTTTTTGGGGGATTAAACCTTGTCGGTCCGTTTGTAAGGTCCGTGGTTTCGCGGCTTAAATACTTTTCCCCTGGATTGGGGGAGGGAGTGGTGATTGGCTTTCGGTTAAAGGTTTGGTTGTCAAAACAGACTGGGTTCCATGTCTTCAATTTCCGTCCGTTTGCATCTTGTGCTTCCTTGTTGGGGACACTTGGCTGTTGTTACAGGAATGCCATGTCGTTCTCCCTTGGGGTTGCCGTCATCTGTTTCGGTGGGTTGTGTTTCTCTCTTTGGTTTCAGGCAAAGGGCCTTTGGCTAGACGTTGGGGTGGTACGGTGATTTGCCGCCCCCCTTGGCCTTCCACTTTTCCGGGCGTTTGTTGTTTGTGGACCCCGCCTATGACACGGATGTGCTGGTTTTCCGGTTTGGTGTTTAGTTCGCGATTTGTCCAACACCATGGACAAGAATCTTCATTTTGTCCTCCTGGGGGGGGTCCCAAGTTTTTTCTTGTTTGCTTCAGGGCTTGAGACCGTTTTCGCGCGCCCCCCGGGGGTGGGGAGTTCACCCCCAACCAACCTGGGGGTTTCACCTTTTCCGTTTTGTTGCCCTTACGGGCCCTTCTGCGTTTTTTTTGTGGTTTAAATTTTTTTTGGATTTTTAAACCCTTTCCGCTTCGTTTTTTTTTTTGCTGCCTAGGTCTCGGATTTGTTGTGTGTATGACCTTTTCCCCCTTTTCCGCATTCCCTGACATCGACTCCCCTGACCGCCCCCCTTGGTTTTTTTTTTCAGTTATTCCCCGGGCCCCCCATTTGTTCGACTTCCTTGGTGCTGTGCGAGTTTGTTTTGCCGTTTTGCCGACGTTTTTGTGTTCCTCCTATAGTTTTTTCCCTCCCAAGGGTTCCCTGTTGGATATTCTCCCCATGGTTGATTCTCTTTTGGATGTCCATGAACCCCCCCCCGCCTGTCGGTTTCTTTTTTTTTTTTTTTTCGTCTGAGGGGTCCTTGGAGCTTTGGATTTCTTTCTCTTTTTGTTTTGTGACGGGTGTGGATCCGGTTCAAGGCATTTTTTGAGCATTTTTCTTTTTCTCGGCCCCCATGATTGGGGACCCTTTGTTTGTTTTCGTTTCGGGTTCTGCATTAATTTTTTTTTTGAAGGTGTCCTTCCTGCTCTCTCTTATTATTATCAATAATAACGTTGTGGTTGGAGGAGGTTCTGCCTTGGCCGCAACGGCCTTTCTGGTAATATTTGTAAGTCACTTGAACCTTCCCCCCCCCTTTCCGACAGGTCCCTTCTGGGGAGGCGATTTTCCTTCTTAACCCAAAACTACACCCGTTAGTGTTTTATTTTTCCCCCACGCAAGAACCTGGGGAGCTTTCCATCCCCGTCCCCCTTAGTTACGTTAACTTCCCAAAAAATTTTTCCCCGTTTTCCCGTCCCTGTTTCTTTGGAATTTGCTCCAAAGGAAACAGTTTTTCTTTTACTTTCCACGGGACCCCCCCCCCTTTTGGTGGTTCCGTTGCCTAATTTATGTTTTCAAAAACCTTTCCTCTTCCTCGTTGCCTATAACAGCTGCGGTGGCCGTACCTTTCACACCTTTTTTCTTCCTTCCATTTACTTTAGCCCTAGGCCTTTTTTTAGTATGTCACCCCTATACCCTGGAGGCCGTCAGCTTACGATACCCACCCTCCTTCTTTCCTAGTGAAAATTTGTCCCCCCCTTGGGTTTCCCCACCCTTTTCCTCTGACTTTTTTTCATCGTTGGCCTCGGAAGGCCCCCCCCTTGTGAATTTTCATTTCTTTTTCAAGGAAAGGTGGTTGCCCCCCTTTTGGTTGTCTTAGGATTGGTGCCAACACAATCAAGCAGGATACAGCATCTCCACTTTCTTTTCCCTTGTAGGTTGAACCGGACCCTAAACTTGCCCCCCCTGTACGTTCATTTTGTCTTTTTCCCCTACGTCTTTTTGCCTGTGTGAAACCCCCCCCCCTTTGCGAATTCTTCCCCCCAAACGGCGGGCCAAAGGCTACAAACTTTTCAACTTTTTTTCTGGAAACCGTTTGGGGCTTTGCCCACCCGATTTTTTTGCCCGAAGGATTGGAGTGGCAATAGGGGTTTTTTTCCTCCATTTCCAAAACGGCCATCTCACGTCCTTTTTTCTCATGGTTTTTATGGGTTTGTCTTTCCCCTTTGGGCCACGACGGGAGGAAAACGCTTTGGCCCCCCAACCTGGCTTACTTGTCCCCTGCGTCATGGTTAATCTTGCGGCCCCCTTGAGAGGAAAGTCCCCAAATCTTTGCTCGTGTTTTCCGAAACTGTCCCCATTGAACTCGAACGAGAGTTCCCTTAGGGTTGGTGTCCCATGTGGAAGGCGTGGAGCGTCCGTCAGATTCTCCCCTCTTCAGGGATTTTCGCTGACCCCTCTCAACCCCCCCCCACAAGAGGTCGGTCCTCTGACACCTTCCACCTCCCCCCTTTGGTTGGGGCCCTCTCATCAGTTTCCCCATGCGTTGAATTTCATAAGTTTTTGTGGCGCTTTTCCAGAACTAGACTCCCCTTTTTCCGTGTTTCTTTCAGTTTTCCAATTAGCTGGATGCTTTCAAGCTCTGGTGGTTCTTTAATCATGTTTCCCTTTTTCTTACGTTCGTTAAACTCTATGATTTCAACGACAATGGATGTTTTTTTGGGTTACCTTTTTTCTCATGACCCATTCCCTCCAACCCACTTCTGGGCCCCGAGGACTTTTCCTGACTAGCGCCAGACCTTGTTTTCCTTCCTGTCCGGCCAACACAAGTTGTCTTGTTTTTCCTCCTTCCGACCCCGTTTTTCCCTCAATTCGTCCTGGAATTGTGTTGCAAGGCTGCCGCCAGAGTTGGAGATCACGGTTTTCCCCCCGGTGTGTGCGAAAACCCTGACACTTCCTTTCGAACCGATTCTTAACGTCACGTACGGGATACGTTAATTTCCTTTTCCCAATTCTCCCAAGAGACAACAGGGGATGGACACCCTTCTCTTACTGCCCTCTTTTTTCACTCAATCCAGGTGGCTTGCCGGGCTTGCAATTTCCACTTTTTCCCCGATTAAACTTAATACAAGATTTTTTTTTATTTCATTTCCCCTTTTTCTTCTTTTTGGCTGTTTACTTACACCTTGACGGAACGGTGGAGCATGACAAATTCCAAGTGCCCCCCAATCCCCAGACAGGAGTTGATCGTTTTTCCCATACCATTTATTTTTTTTTTGAACCCCCCTTTCTCCCTTTTGTCATTTTTCTTCCATAGTTCCTCTTTCTTAGGACACCCTCTTCTTTCGTCTCCTTAAAGAGTTATTGGTGTTGGTTCTTTAGTGCGGTCTGGTTCTGACGGCGACCGGACCTTTCCCGTTTTTTCCCTTGTCCCACCCATTTTTCTTTGGATGTGAGGGTATGGGTTTTGGGGTTCCCTTTTTTTTTTTTTGGGCTTCTACCCCCCCCTTCGGATTGGGTTGAATGTGGCCGTTCAGGTCGCGTTTTTCGAAGTTTTCACTTTTTCCCATTTTCTCCTCCCCTTTTTAGGCACCTGTGCCCATTTCTGAGTTTTTTTCACCAGGGTTCTTCGTCCGTTAGACACATGTTTTGACACTTAAATGGATCCCCGGTTGCTCCCCCCCCCCCCCTTCACCCAAAAAGTAGCGAATTTCTTGAATTTGGATCCCCCATGTTTCGTTTGTTGGTCGTTAAAGGGACCAGGGTAGGGACCCCACCTCCCCTTTGTCGGAGTCACCCGGTACTGATTTTCTTGTCCGTTTTCGTTTCGTGGGGCCCGGGTCCAGGTTTTTTCGCCAATTTGAGGGTTCCGGAACTTTTTCTGTTGTTTCTCCCCCCCTCCCACTATTTTTTAAAAGATCAAGCCTTCCCAGGTCCCTTCTTACCGTTTTTTCCTTTTTTTTTTTTCCTTCGTCTTTTTGGGGTTGCTTTTCCTTGGTTTCTGTTGGAAGTTGGTCGCGACTTACCCTTTCCCCGGTGAATTTAATTGACCTCTACTTTAATTCCATTGTTTTTTTTTTTTTGGTCGGGGGTTTCGTTCATAGTTTCCACTTTCCTCTTCTGCGTTTTTTTTTTCAAAATTTGGAGGGCGGTTTGCGGGGTCACCTGTCTCCACACCACTGCCACCTTATGCCCCTTCTTCTACCATTAGGGTACGGTTGGCCCGGATTCGCTTGGCTTTCAACCCCTGATACGCCCCAAGGCAGTGGAATGGCCTTCCTTATTTTCCTAACAAGAGGGGCCCCCAGGTCCGACAGGCTTCCCGGGTCCAGCTGGATTCTGGGGGGGGATACTTGCAGAATCTTGGGACTTTTTGCTTTTTTTCCCAAACGCCTTTGTTTCCCCAAAGGGTGTGGTCCTTACAAAGTTCACTATTACCGCCCCCCCCACAGTCAAGGCTGTCCCTACCCAAGCTTTGAGGTTTTGGCCCTCCACACAGTTCCCCTTGTCTGGGAATTCTGATTTAGGCCCAAAGGGTTTTTCGGAGTCCACCCTTTTTCTTGGGGAAAAATTTATTCTTCTTTTTTAAATCCCCATTCCCTTTTTGTTTTTTTTTTTTTTCTGAGGGGGTAGTACACTGACCTTTTCGGGGACCCTTTTGGGCTTGCCTGACTACGCCCCCCCTCCCTTACCCAAAGGTTGACCGTTTTGAGGAGGACCTTCTGCTGATTCCACACAGCCTTTTTTGTTTGGGGTGGGCCCCCGGTTTGTTGTTGACTTCTCGAAACTAGTCTTTCACGTTGATCGGGTCTTTTTCCTGTCCGGTCCCCATTTCCCTCCACTTTGACCCTTCCCCCCACCTGATCCCAATAACAGCAACAAATCAGACCTTCTCCGGGAATCAAAGTTTTTCTTTTTCCTCTATTTTTTTTTCTGACCATCTTGGACATCTAATTTGGTTTGGATGAGATTTTTCAGTTGGAATGGGTTTCCCTGTGGAAGATTCATGACCACACGTCACACGCGCTTCTGTTTTGGATTCCCACAGTTTTCAAGGGGAAACTTTCCTTTGAGGAGTGATCAGTGGTAACGGGACCCCCGCCCACCCCCTTTTGCCCCCCTTGCATTGTGTCAAATGGGTCCCTGGCCCCCCCCCCCCTGTGCCCTGGCTCGTTTTGTGAACACTGCTCCCCCCCTTCCCCGCATTCTCAAGATCACCTACATGAATTCTGTTTGCCGTGATTGTCGGTAACTTGTTCAACAAACACTTTTTTGGATGGAGTTACGCGTGGGACGAGACGGGATTCCCCTCCCACCCCCATTTCTCATTCCCCACTTCTCCCCTCCGTTCCTATTTCATCCGTCAAGGCATTTTGTGTTTTTCTGCATCCCAAGACAAACCCGTCCCCTTCCATCTCCCCCCGGTACCGGGGGCGGATTCCTTTAGTGGAGTCGTGCGGAGAGCTGATGTTTTCTTACTCGTGGAGCCTTTTTTGAGTACCCGGAATCCGCCCTGGCACGGGTCTTCCGGTCATCGTTTGAGCCATCTTCTGAAAATCCGTAAGGACAACAAATTTTGGAGATCGTTAGAGGGGCGAAGGTGATTTTTTCAGGGGGCACAGGACGCAGAGGTTTTGTTTTTTATGGGCCGATAAACCCACCCCATGTGCTCCGACCTGGTGCCCGATTTTTTTCCTTCAGAATGAAGTCTCGGATTTCTCTTGGCCGTGTACCTCCCCCCCCCTCCGATGGTCGCCCCCCCTGTTTGGTGTCCAGCCAAACTAAACCTTTTTAAAGCCCGCAAAAATGTCGTTAAATTGGGGCCCTTTACGGGTCGGGGGTCATGAGTTTTTTGTACTTTGTTGTATGCCCCCCCTTTTTTTTCTTCACCCAGGTGGAATCTCGGGTTCCCCGTTGCCTTTTCGTTTTTCACGGCCCGGGGGTTCCGTTTTCCCCTTGCCATTTTGGCGGTTTGCGTTCCTTCTTTCTTTTCTTCTTTGGGCAATGTGATAGATGGTCATTTCCCCCCCCCTGTTTTACCGGGATTGGATTGATTTCCCACCCAAAAGTTACGGGTGGAACCTTCCCCTCCAGGTTTTTTTCTTCACCCCCCCCCCCCTAGGTTTTCTGTCGGCCCCAACAGGACATTGTTTTCCCCTTTTTTTTTCCCCGCTGTTTTGCGGGAAGCGACAGGTGGGAAAGCCTGGGCCCCCCCCCTTTCTCCCCCCAGCAGTTCACTTTTTCCTGGGACACCAGGGGACCTAGTTTTTGGTTCACCCCCCCACCTCCAGGATGTGTGGGGAGTCTTCTGTCCCATTTCTGTCAAACCACTTAGAGGCTGACCAACATTGTCCCAGTTTTTCTTAGGTTCTTTACCCCCCCCCCCCGGCCAGGGTGTATTTGGGCCACACTCAGACACCAAGTTTCGTTATTCCCCCCACTCCAAACAGGGTGGGAACCACCAAGTGCACCCCTTTTTTTTCGTGTCTTTTTTTTCCTCCCTTCGGGGTTTCACTTTGAGCGTCCACCTTTTGCAAAAATGTGTGTTTCTTCTTGCTTGCCACCTCCCCCCCATCCACGTTTCCGGGCACCCAGACCCACCCTTTTCGGATGGGTTTATTTATTTGTTTTCGTTCCCCTTAGGAATCCCAAACCTTTTTTTCGACCCCCCCGTTGTTCTTCTGCCCACTAGTGCTCAGCCCTGAACCCCCATAACCCCAATAAGAGAGAACAGCACAGGCAATGTGAACCCAACTTGTAAGACATTGCACCCCGTGGTTTTGAATCAAGCCCCCACAGGGGACTGCTTGTTTTTGACAACAATCTTTCCCACCCCCCAGTTATCAGAGGGAGGGGGGGCGCCATCCATGCCATAACCCAAGCCCATAACCACAGCCAATATACCACTTGGTGTTTTGGTTCCCCCACCCCCCCCAACTGGATTTTCCCGGGGTGGCCCACCCCCAAATCCCGCAATTTCTTGATTGGCGTAACAGGTGGTCCCCCGAGTATTTTTTTTGGCCAGACAGGATCTTATATTTACCCTCCTTTTTTTCTTCCCCCCCTTTTCTGACTCGTCCATCCCAGGTTTTCTTGTTATTTGAAGATTTTACTTTACCCCCTTCCCCCCCTTCTTATTTTTTTTGTCAGTAATACAACGGATTTTTCTCTGAAAAACAACTTCCTCCGTTTTCCCCCCTGGCCTTTTTTTCCTGTTTTGCTTTCCCCATCCTTTATTATAGATTGGTTATGGCAGTTTTGGTCTTTTTTTCTTCCTTATGCAGAAGAACCCCACTTTTGATTGAAAAAACAACCTTTTGGTCGTTACTCTTTTTGTTTTGATCTCTGTTTGATTAGCGAGACCTTCGTCTCTTCCCCTGGCAGTATTTTTTTCCATGGCGGACTTTTTCACCGGTCAGTTTCAACTGGCGGACCCTTTTTCCCCGTCAGTTACCGGGCCCCCATTTCTGTCACACCTTTTTCCTTTTCTTCACCGCCCCCCCCCTCAGACCCCCCCAGCTTGGTACGTTCCAGATATTCGACCGCCCTGGTCCCGCTTTTTTTTCTTCTTGTTGTCTTGTTCTATGTGATTTTTTTTTTGCCGGTTTTCCCGCGCCCCCCCCCCAAAGTGGTTTGGTTTGAAACCCTTCCCAGATTTTTTTCCTCCACAATCTATTTTCTTTTGTGGGTGGGCAAGAAGGGTTATTTTTTTTCCCCTTTGCTTTCCCCATACTTAAGGATTTGGTTGTTTTTGGTTTAGAAAACTGTCTATATAGAGATGCTATCCTCTAGCGGATAATGTTTTCTTGGTTCCCTCTTTTTTGCACAGTCCCCGTTTTCAATTACTTGAAGCTCCCCTCACTTAAGGTCATCTTCTCAGTTGCTTTTTTTTCTAGTTGAGTTCGCATTTGACGAATCAGAAACAATTTTTTGGTTCCTGGTTTTTTAGTTCAGGGTGAAACTCCCTCGGGAGTTAATCCTTCCTTAGATAGTTAAAAGCAGTATTTTTGACTTTCTTTTTTTCGATGGCTCTTTTTAATTGGTTTTTAACCCCCCACGCAGAGCAGCAACAAACCCCCCATGACTTTACTATTGTTTTGCAACGTTCCCTTTTCTTTTTCACCCTCTTTTGGGTTGTTAATAGCAGTTGCGACCGGCCCGCATTTGTTTTTTTTTCTTGTCGACTGATTGTTGTCTTTTTTCCCGGAGCGAACACTAGGATATTTCTTTTTTTTCCTCGCCTTTTTTCCTCACCTTTCGTCCAAGTTCCCTTTGTTCCTTTTTTTTTCCCCCCTCCCACCCTCCTTTGTTTGACGTTTTTGTGTTGTTCTCCTTCTTATGTTTCCCCCCCCCCCCTATACACTTCCCTTTCCCCCGACGGCCTCGCCTTTTTTTCGTTTGCGTCTCCGGCATTTTTTTTTTTTTTCTATGGGGGATTCCAACCCCCCCGTTTCCCCATTTTTCCTTTTTACTCTGGAGACCTGGTTTGTTGTTTTTTTTCTTTCCACCGAAGGGGCTCTAAGTTACACCTTTTTTTTTATATTTTTTCTCCTTCCATTAGACTCAATTTCCCTGATTCCCCTGTTTTACTGGCCCCCGGCCCATCCCTTCTTTTTTTCCCTTCTCCCTGATATCCGTTTCCCAAGTTTTTCCCCACGTGTCCATCTCGGTACAGGACCTGTTCCACTTTGTTTCTTTCCCCTTGTGGTGGAGATTAACAAAAGGCCACCTTGGTTCTTTTTTGTGCCCCCTTTTTTTTAGTCATCTGGCAGTTCTCTCAGATTAAAGCTCTTCCAGTTGTTACTTCTTGTTAGTTTTTCCGCTTCCCTTTCCCCCTTTTTTTTTTTTTTTTCTTGAAACTTTGCTTTTCAAAATGTGGCTTATAGATGCACTTCCCCCGGGTGCTTTTCGTTCATTCCCCCTCCCTACATATTTTACCCCCTTCCCTGTTTTTGTTTTGGTTGTTTGTGGGAGCGCGATAACTGCCCCCCCCGTGATGGTTGCCCCTCTTCCCCCGGACTCCCCCCCCTTTTTTCCCCTCCCCCATCTTTTTTCTAGTCAAGGCTGCCTTCCTTTTTTCAACCCCCTCTAGAAAACCCCGGCCTGGCCCACACGAGTCTTTAAAAAATTTTTTCCTTTCCCCTTTCCCCTTGTCCCCTTCCCCCCTTTCTTGACGTCAACCCCCCTTTTCCCTACATTCGTGGGCTTCCTCTCCCTTCCCCAGACCTCCCCTTTTTTCGACTTCCGACCCCTTCGGTCCCTTCGATGTTTCGGCTTTCCTTTTTTTTTCTGTCCCCACTTCCTTCTTTCCTTCCGTCCCCCTGACCAATTGGTCCCCTTTGCCTACAATTTACCCCGCGGGAAAATAGCTGTTTTTTGCGGTAATTTTCTCCTTCTCACCCCCACCTTCTTCCCCCCCCCGATTGGTCCCTTGTTCTCGTTCCCCAGTTTTTGCTAGTTACGTCATCCAAAGGGAAACTGGGGTTGCAAATCCCCGTTCTCCCGCCCTTCCCCTCCCCCCTTTTCCCCCCCACTCCCCCTTAATTTCAAGTTTTTTATTGACGAGCTTCTGGGTGGGCCCCCTTCCCGTAACCTTTTTTTCCCCCCCCTTTTCAACTTTTTTTTCCCCTCGGGAAAGCCACCTCCACCACTGGTTTGCCGTGATTTTTTTTTTTTACTTCCCACCCTCCTTTTTTCTGTTTCCCCTCCCCCCCCCCCCCCATCTTGAGATCCACATTGAGCCCCTTCCCCCCCTGCATGGAAAATGTTCTAAACCAGACCCTTTTTCCTTGCCCTCCACCCCTCTTTTTCAGGGGAGTTTCTCTTTTCTCTGGTCAGTGTTTCCCCTGTTTTTTTTTTTTCCACTGTTTTTTTTCCACAGCCTATCCAGTGAGGGTAAAGTCGTCCCCCGACCTCCCCTTCAACCGTCTCCCCCCCCACGGCTTCCTTGTCCCCTCCCTCGCCCTCTTGTTCTTTAGAGTCCTCTCTCCTGAACACGTTTAATTTTTTTTTTGGACAGTTCCAAAGTCAATTTTTTTTCTCACGTCTTGATCCTCGGGACCCACGGTGGCACGTTCGTGAGAGCAGTTTGATACCCTTTCCCCTTAATTACTTTTCCTCTTGACCCGTCTTACCCCCCAAACTCTTTTCTTTCCTCACGCTTTACTCCGGGGAGATCCATAATAGTTAATTTTTTTTACCCGCTAGTGGTTGGGGCAGGTCCATTTTTACCCATGTCTACTTTCTTTCTGTTTCGATTAAAAAGTAGCTCTTTTTGGAAGTTTTCCCAGGTGGTTGGGCCCTTAATAGAAGTTTCCGATTTTCCCTGATGCTTGGAAACCTAATGAAACTCCTGCAAAATTCCAACCCCTTCTCCCTCCCCGTGGACTCCGACTCGATCCATGCAATAGGCGCTGTAAACTTGGCGCGTCAAAGCCTCCCGACCTTTGGTCGGTGGCTGTTCTCACTTTTCCTTTTACGAATTCCTTCTTTTCTCTGATTTGTTTTTCCTGGAAAGCATTGATACCCCCCCCCCCCCCCCCCCCCCCCCCCCCCCCCCCCCCCCCCCCCCCCCCCCCCCCCCCCCCCCCCTGATTTCCTTCCTCCTCTACCCTTCGGGTCGCCAAAACGCCAACCCTTTTTTTTAAATGACCAACGAGTATACGCATGCTGTGAAGTACATCGCTTTCCCCGGCGCTTTTTTTTTTTTCCCTCCCCCCTGCTGATTTCCCCTCACCGTCACTCCCTTTCTTCTGGAGCGTTACTGCTCTCTTCACCCTTTTCTGAAATAGGGGCATGAAATTCCCGGGTTCCCACTTCCTCCCTCCCCCTTTCTTTGTTTCCTAACTAACCCCCTTTCCACTTTCCCTTTCCCCCAGGTCTTGTGTGACCCCTTGCTTTTTTTTTAGCTAAGAAGTTCGGGGGGTTTGATAGCGACCGGTCTTTTTTTTCATCTTGATTTTTCCCGTGATTTTCTTTCTGGTTTTGCAGGACTTTTATTTTATGTGAACTTAGCCCCCTCGGAGTGCCCGATTTCCTTTTCCCACTTGTCGCCCTCCCCCTGCTATCTGTCGGAGGATCCCCCGGGAGTACTGATCTTCATTTGGAATCAAGTACTTTTAGGCTGGCCCCTTTTTTCTTGTCTCCCCCCCGTTTATTCTCACGTTCTGGGACTTTCCCCCGCTTCGGCACCAGAATTTTGTACGAGGCGTGGATTCCTTTTTTTTTCTTTGTTTGCCTTCCCAGTGGACCCCATTTTTTTCCTGGTTATTCTCCATACGTTGCCGTAAGTTATAAAGGAGCGCTTCTTCAGCCCAGGTCCATCCCCTTTCCCTGATGAGTGTAGTTCTATGGTTTTCCTTTCCCCCCGCCCCCCCTTTTTTTCCTTCCCCTTAGTCCTTCGATTTTTTTTAGTATGTATTTTTTGAGCGGTGTTCTTCCTTGAAGCCCCCCCCCCCCTTTTCGCGTCCCTCCCCCTCACGTCCCCTCAGGTTGCCCCAATCTGTTTATCGTGGTTCCCGGGATGTGAGTGACCCTCTCTGGCAGTTTGCCTTAGTTCTATTTGCCTGGGGCGTGTTTTTACCACTTCCAACAGTGGTTTGCTGTTCCCCCCTTCCGTCTCATTCCCTCCCGTTGAAGTGTCCTCTATCCACCTTTCCCTTTCCAAATGAGTGATGGTCCTCGCCCCCGAACCTCTTTTTTTCTTTTTCCCCCATGATGAGTTTCCCCCCCCGGCCTATCCACCGGGTTTTCCTGTGGCTCCTTTTTAATTGGAATCCCCCCTTCCCTTCCCCCCTTTCCAACGAGTCCTCTCTTTCCCCCCCCCTACTTTACGGGTGAAGTGCTTTTTTCGAACAACGTTCGCTGACGTCCTCCTTGGTTTTTAACGTGCGTCCCCCCCGTGTATTACTTTTTCGCTTCTTTTTACATCATAACTTTGGTGGTTGGAGTTCTTTTGTAACCTTCTCCCCACAGTGTTCGCGGACCTGCAGCAGAATCCCTCCCAAAGACGGTTGTCCGAGTCCGTTTGTGTTTTTTTTTTATAAGCCGGGGAGTTTGATCAGCGTTTCCCCCTTTCGCCCGTTTTTCAGGTGGCCAAGGTCGTCAGTGTTTTCGGAGGTATAGCCAACCCCCCTTTACATGAAAACTCTACACTTCCAGTCACTTTCGAAAAATAAGTCGGACTGATTTTCTCATCGAGGCCAAGAGGGGATTGTCCTTTTTTACAACCAGTGGCTGCTCCCCCCCCTGAATTTTTTTCCCCTTAGGCTTCCTTCTTCACAACTCGATTAGGCCTTTTTTTGCCCCCCTTTTTCCCTTGGGGGATGTTTTTTTATGGCTTTAAAAGGGCCCCCAAGGCCTCTCCCCCTCGTGACGTCTTTTCAAGGCGTAATCTTCAAACGACTGAGTGACACCCCGCGCAACCTTCAGTTACCCCTTCGAGCCCTCTTACAGGTGCGTGACCTTGGCAGTCTTCTTGGTCGAGTACCCCCCAACACTCCGCTCCCCCCCCCTTTTATACTCTCCCCATTCTGTCCACTTGCTTTTTTTTCTTCAGCTCCTCTCCCCGGTTTTCTTGGCGTTCCCCGCACCCCCCCCTGCACCCCCAGCCCCCCCCTTTTTTTTTACGTACCAGGAAGGTTTCCGACAGTGGGTTTCTGAGGGGCGATAGCAGTTTCCCCGTTACTTCCCGTATCTTATATGGACTCAGTGCGGGTGGGTGTTTTTTTGCCGAAGTCCCCCCGGATGCGAGGTGTTACCGCACACGAGTCCCTGTGTTTTCTCTCCCCCCCCCAGGGCCCAATTTCCAAAGGTGTCCAAGCTCGCTTGAGAGGTCCGCACAAAATTCTTTCTTCTCCCGTACCTTGACCCTAAAAAGGGTGATTTCATTTTCTGAACACATGTGACTTACGGTGAAGGGACTCATGTACAATTTCCCCCTTTTGACCATCCATTCTGAGCCGCCGGGTTTGATTTCCGAATAAATCTCGGTTATGACCCCCCATTGGTCCTTTCCCGATACCTGTAGCCCAAGTAGCAGTTCGAGGTCCAGTCTCCCCTCCCGAACATCTTTTTCACCTTTCCCCCTTCCCGCCTCCCAGTCCCATACAGTAAGCTTTGTGGACACGTCGGCGCCCGCAACGGTCGTCCGGGATTTCGCTTTCCCGGCCGCTTGTCCGAAGTTAGGGCCCCCCCTCCACTAGCCCCTGCGTCCCGTTTTTGTGTTTTTTTCTTAATTTTTGTCCTCAAGCGAGTGCGGTCCTGCGACCGGGTGAGAGCACCGGCCAGATACCTTTTTTTTCCGAAACCCCCTCCCCATTCATTGTTAGGTGGTGCCAAAGGAACTATTGATTGCCCTCTCCTTTGCCCCATTTACTCTGAGACTTTCTCCAGTCTAACTTAATGTAACTTTTAGTCGGCCTCTTCCCGCTCCCTTAGCGACTTCCCTTGTCTATAGCTTCCACAAGAGTCTTTACCCCTCGTTCGGGCGCCTTTCCCTTTTTTTTTTTTCGACGGCTAGAATTCTTTTTGTCCTTGGGAGAAGTGAAATGTTTTCGGCCCTGCTTTTTTCTTTTGACTCTTGCCCCCGGCGGCGTTTTTTTTCCCTTTTCATTAGAAGGGTCAACCTTTCATTGCAGTTGTCACTTTGCCTCGCCTATTTTTACATTTCCCGGACATTCCTAATTTGACCCCTTTTTCTCCGTTGAGGGCTAGGACATGAACAAGGTTTCCCTCTATTGATTTCAGCCCGCCACCATCGTTCACCGCAGTTTTCGTCCCTGATCTTTTTGGTTCCCCTTTTGTCTTGTAACTCATTCAAAAATCCCTATTTGTTGTTAATGCGTCGCGCCTTGTTCGTCGATACCTGAGCTCTTCAAAGACGTTTCTTTATATATTTCGTCTAACTTGAAGTGAAGGAAGATCAACGTGCTTTTTTTGCATATTCCAGGTTTTTCTCCGTCCCATTTTGGAGCTGGGGGTAAGGCCCGGGTCGGGCGCGTTAGTTTCGTTTTTTTCTATCCGCAGTTTTCGGTGGACTTTTTTTTCTTGGTCTGTTTCTTTGTCACGCCTAGTACCCTCGCAATTCCCATGGCTCGTGCTTTCAAGGCTAAAATTTCCGTGTATTTTGGTCGTTCTTCTTGGGTCTCTTCCGCTGTGTGCTTTGGCGGTGCTGCAGTTGTTGATGAGATGCCCGACCTCTTGCAGAGGGGATCACACCCTGTGAGGGAGGGTTCTTTTTTCGTTTTTTTTTTTTTGGGTTACACGATAAAGGATTTTGATACCCTTTTGGACAGGAAGCCCTTTGGCTGCTTCCGGGGAACCCCCGGTTGTCCCCGCATTTTCCTCCTTTTTTTAAGGAGAGGTTTTTTCCTTTAATTTGCACGGGGTTCCTTCCTCTTTGTTTCTGTTGGATGTAATACCCCATTCGTTTGACCGACTCCCCTTTCGCTCTTTTTTACATATTATTGGCCATACCCATCATTCGATTTCTTTTCTACGTTTGAAAGAATTCGGCTATGTTTTTGTACCGAACCCCTGGTTCTTAGACATGTATTTAGCTGTTCCAACCCAGTTTTTTTTCTTTTTTCTTTTTTCCCTTTTTTCGTCGGACTTTGTTTAGAGATTCTGATTCTCGGGTGCTTGGTGTGTTCTTTTCATTTTTTCTTTTCCTGTTCCTTCCTCTTCTGTGCGGTTAGCTCTTCTTCAATAGGGTGCTTGGCGGCAGGCAGCTCCCCCTACCCCATCCTTTGTTTTTTTTTTTTGAAGTAGCGTCGCACTCCCCTTTTTGGGCCCCGTCCTGCAAGGTCGTGTGGAGAACTTTCGGGACCTTCCCCCCCTTCCTTTTCCCCCCATCCCTTTCCCGGAGTGACGCCTCTTGAAAACGGGGGCGCGCCCAAATCACTCCCCGTGTCAGACTCCGGTCACCCGCGGTTTTTCCGTCAGTTATTTTGTGCGCACTTTCTCCCCCCGCGATCCGGCATGTTTTTTGCCGGGCCTCTTGAACCTTCCGTTGCGCCCTTCGCGTTTCTTCCCGCAATGTGTAACTCTTTCACGACTCGAAACACCACCGATCTTTCCTGGTCAACTTTGTCTTTTGACCGATCCCCCCGATACGTTCAACAAGATTCCCCCCATGCCCTCTTGCTTCATATGGGACTCGACGAGATCCAACGTCGGCGGCCCTGCCCAGGTTTTCCCTAATTTCTTTTTTTTTCTTTCACCCCCCTTTTTTCGTGGACCCACATTCTCCAACCGGTTCCCCTGTCCACTTGAACTGACCTCATGCTGATTTTAGCTGAGGGTATTTTTTTGATCCTGGACCACCCCTCCTTGCTACTGGCGGCAACCGACAACGGACCACCGCACAGAACTTTGGGCTCCCGGAGAGGCTGCGCTGTTCGAACGGTACCTTGGATAAATTTCTTCCATGATAGAAAACAGTTTTTTTTTTCCTGGCCCCTTTGGGACCCCCCCCCTTTTTCCCAGTTTTTGGTGTCCCCTGTTCGGAGAACACGCCTTCCCCATGCATTTTTTCTAAGATTCCCACCCCCCAACTATGGAAGAGGATTTCGCACCATTGCCCTCCCTTTTTTCGTTTGTTTTTCTTTTTTTCCATATTTCGTTTTTTTTTTTTTCTTGTTCGTCTCCTGGAGTAGTCCTGAGAGGAGGTACGAGTCTGAGCGCCTTTTGAAACCCCCCTTTGCATTTCACCTTTTTTTTTTCCCCCCCCTCCCGCCGCGCACCCCCTTTCGCCTCTGAGCCGCCTTCAAAACACGTTAGACGACCTCGCAAGACTTTCTGGTGTACGTGAATTTTTTCACCCCCCCCCAAGTTTTTTCCTCCTCTTTGACCGTGATTCTCCGGTTTCTTTGACGCACCGAGATGGATTAAGTTCGGGAGCTGGCTTTCGGTTAGCTCCCCCGACCTTGAACTTACCCGCTAAACTGGGCCACAAGCTACTCCTATGTTATTAATATGCGATACCGTGGAGTTTCTTATTCCTTGTCCATGCTTTCTATAGACTTACCCCCCCTTTTTTACTCCATGGAATTCCTTTCTTATTTTCGGCGTGTGTTCTCTTCGGCAATCCCTTGCCCCTTCAACGCCGCTGGTGTTCCCTTTCCTTTTCTGACCTTTTCCACGAATCGGTGCGATGATCAATTGTGACCTTATGCATGTTTTGAGTTGACCCTCTTTTCAGTTTTCTCTTCTTTGGGCTCTACCACAGGGCTGTTGTTTTTTTTTCCCCACTTTCTTGACCAGCTATTTTTAGGTCCCAGTCACCCCTGAGGCAGTTTTTTCTCCATTCTTTTCTTAACCCAATGAACTCGGCTTTGTTTATTATTGTACCTCGATCCCTGGGTCCTTCCCTCTTTTTGCGCATACTTCAGTTCTTTTCTGGGCCCTTTTGTGCTGCAAGTTACTTTCCCCTGGGTTCCCATTCTCCCATAGTTTTTCGTTTTCCCGATTGATTTTTTCCAGGAGCCGAGCCAAATATCGTGTGTGTTTGTTTGGTGTGTTTTTGTTTTTTTTTTTTTCCGTTTTCCCGACCATCCCCCGATAAACGACTTATAAACGGGTACTCTGCTCCTGGTGTTGTTTCAGTGTCTTCCCTTTGACGCCCTCTCCCTCACCCTTTCAGCCCCTTTTTTAGGTCCTCTCATTTCTGTCTCGTGAGACGTGCACCGTGACGATTGGCCATTCCCTAAGGCCGTAAGGCCCTCCGTGAGGCTTTTCTCTTCCCGGGACCTTTTATGTTTCCCTTTGTCTTCATCAAAATCGTTTTCTTTTTTTTTCTTATTTTGCGGTTCCCTCCCCTTCTCGTCTTTTGCCAACGCCTCCTAGCTTTTGTTACCCTTTAGAGAGGCACTAATTTGACGATCCCCCTTCATACGGGGATGCTGTCGAGGGGCCTTTGAAGCATTTTTCCTCTTTTTGACCCGTCCCAGCCCCCCCCTTTTAATTACTCACGTCGTCCACTTCCTGGGTCTCCGGACCTTCCCCAGTGTTTTTGTTCTTCTCGTCTTCCTTTTCTCACCACTTTTTTACCGAAAGTAAATTGTTTTCCTTTTGGTCCCCTATGGCTTTTTACCACCTCCACCCCCCTTTTTTTTTTTCCCCCCCATTCCTTCCCCCTTTCAAGCCTTTTTTGCTCTCGGAATTGTTGACCATTGCGCATCGCCTGGGGACGTGTTTCTCCCCCTGACCCCCAGTCTCAGTTTTTCATTTTTTGGTTTTTCCAGCCCCAAACACTGACTTTTAACTGGCCTCGCCCCTGCGATTGGCTTTCCATCCTATCTTTGGTTTCAACTCTTGTTCGTAACGTTGCCAGTTTTGTCCTCACCCCATTTTTCCTTTCTCCTGGAGACGCACGGCTTTCTTTTGTGATTGACTTTTTGCCTGTTTCACCTCAGGGGTTTTATGCTTTTTTTTCATTTCCACCAACTCAAAAGCTAGTTTCCCTTCCCCTGACGTCCTTGGCCTTATCTAACCCTTTCAAACTGAAGAGTTAGACCCAATTAGTGTCAGCTACCAGTGTTTTTTTAATTTTTTTTCTCGATCATTTTTTTTTTCCGTACTCCCCACCCTTCCCGCCAATTTTTCTGTCACCGTACTCTCCTACTCACATAGTCATTCTTTTATTTTTTTTATTGAGGGACGAAACCAAGGCGTCCATCGCCTACCATACTAAGCCTCCCAGGTCCGCCAGCACCCTTTCTCTTCTACCTCCCTCCGTTGGTCGAATTTCTTTGATTGCCCTTCTACCCCCGTGAACCCCGTGAACCTCCCCTTTCCTCCCTCGGATCGGGTTATTGCATGTAACGTCCCTTGCCCTAGGTCCTCTTCTCTTTTTTTCTTTTTTTTTTTTTTTTCCACGACCCCCAGTTACCATTTCCTCACAAGCCCCCCTTATTCTGGGTCTTTCCCCCCCCCCGTCCCCCCCTTCACAGTTTTTCGCACTTTAGCCCCCCGATGACTGCCTCTTGAGATGTCCCCAGACTCCCGTGTAGACCTAAAATTCTCTTCCCGGACTCTCCCCACGCTGCGCCTGGCCAATGACAATCCCTCTTTACCC
>Ga0179593_1694919_pt1 | contig 24360 bp, 23 predicted proteins | sample CZODoug2_1_08_16_FD_185931 | JGI IMG/M metagenome (GOLD analysis project Ga0179593, IMG submission 185931) | Vadose zone soil fungal communities from Angelo Coast Range Reserve, California, USA - CZODoug2_1_08_16fungal (PacBio error correction) | ecosystem: Environmental > Terrestrial > Soil >... | reverse complement strand
TTGTCTGATGTTTCTAAATGCTCTTGACCTTTTCAGGAATCCTTTTCCTGATTCTCGGTCCGACGACCGAAATCGTCCTCGCCACTCCTTTTTTTCAAGGAGTAGCCAGATTTCCTTCTCAATCCCCTTCCCCTTCCCCCCCCTTTCCGTTTGTTTTTTTGTTGACAGATTTCGGACCTGGCTGAAGCCGGTTTCGCTGAGAGTAACTGGCTTCCTTTTACAACGGTTCCCCGACCCCGTATCATTTTCCTTGAGAGTGGTCCAGGTCCCCCACTTGCTGATACGCCTCTTTTGTTACACACTGGTGTTATGACCCCTTTGCTGTTAACTGCGGTCCACTTTTCCTTGTCCGATTATAGATCTTCTGCCCTTTTCTTAGGATGTGTGTTGCTTTTCGCTTGTACCATTCAAGACATGCCTTTTTTGATACGGACCAAGTGAGCTTGGTGACTCGCGATTGATTATATCGTCCTTGCCCTCCAAGTGCTCGCAGACGCTATTGGGCTGCCGGGGTTCCACTACCATTCATGTCCCCCTTTCCCCCCCCTTCCCCCCAATCTCTTATCGTAAGTTGCCTGCATACGAACGCCCCTGTGCCCTTATGCCCCTGGTCTTAGGCTCGTTTCTGACCCTTCATCCCCTTTCCCTGAGCCCCCCCCTACCAAGCACACGATAGATAAGATAGCCTTTCCCTCCGCTTTTCCCCCCGACGTCTCCCGCCAGTCCGGTGGGTTTGTTCCGCCATCAGTTCTGTTATATTTCCCTTCGGCGGCCCGCTTCGTGCCCTTGCTATGTTAGGAGGGCTGAAGACGAATAAGTTCGAATCGCAACAATGACGAGCTTGCTGAGCTGTCCTGAAACCTTAGAAGTAAATTAGGCTTGGAGTGAATGTTTTCTGCCCATTCTTTTGCCTGGATCATCACAAATTGGGCTGGCTGGACGTTTGTTACCCCCGTGATTTCTTCCTGCGTTTTTCTCCAGTTTGTTTGCCTTTTCCCATTAGGTATCACCAGTCCAGCCGCTTCCCCATCACGCATGAGATTCTGTTCATGATTTCCCCTTGGATGGCTTCTCCCTTAGGACGAGATGATCCCACTCTAGATCAAGCTGCGCTTTGTCCAATCGAATCTTCCGGAAGTCCCCCATATCTAGACTCCCCAGGCGCACATATAGTGATGAAAACTTTTGGTCCCCTAACAATTGGAGCGGATCGTCGGTCAACTAACGTTAAAGATGTGTTTTTTATTGGCTGTGATAATGCTTTTTTCCTTATTCATCTTTCTGACGGCGTCCGGTTTTTCGTAGTCTTTACGTTCTTTTTTTTTGTTTATGCGTCTACTTCTTTCCCCCCCTCCCCTCTCACTTTCATCCTTGCTTCTGATTCCTAGTTGATACCAACTCTCTTCTGGCTCATGAGCTTTGGAAGGAATGATGAAGAAATGGTTTTGTCCCCCCTTATCTTTTCTGCGTTACCTTTTGTAGTTACAGATTGCCCCCCTCTGTCGCCAAGCTGTTTGAATAGATAGTTACGTTGAACAGTAACGCCATATTCCTTTTGATTCCTTTTTCATGAATCGACGGTACGTTGCGGCTTTCTACACTGTAATGTGCCCTGAAGGAAGTTGTACCATCTTCCATGGGCGTCCTTGCACTTTTCTTTACGTTCGAACCAAGGCCACCAAGGCTCTTTTTCCCTCTACCGCCCGTCTTCCCCCCATCCTGACGGGGTGCCCAATTGGCACGCGGATCGGCGTATCATTTTTATTTATGCCGACTTCCCCTTCCTTTTTACCACCTTTAGGCCCCTGGTTATCCCCTGGAACCTGTTCCTGCGGGCATCTTTTTTTTGTGCTTTGCTCTCTCCCTTCTTCATGGATAGTCCTCTCATTTTCCCACGATTTTGTTCCCCTTTTCTGGTTGCTAGGGTGTTTTCGGCACTGCCATAAGGCTAGAAGAAGCCGTCATGACCCCCCCCCCTTCTGAAACCCCTGTAAGTTATCTGGCTTCCGCTCTTTCGGGCCGGCCTTCCCAATAGCCTCGAAAAGGGGGGAAGCGCCGGAAGTTTACCTTTAGAAACCACTCTCTTTTGTCATAGGCCTTTGCTCCTCACCCCGAGGGATGAATTTGTTTCGTTGCATCACTTCCTTGGAAGCTTTGTGGTGGTCGACACTTCCATGCCCCTCCCCGAGATGCACTTTTTACCCCCTTTCTCCCAGAGGCTTCTTGTGTTCCAGCATTCCTTTTCCTCTGGTGGGACGTTCCCCCTGGCATTCATCCAGCGGTTAGCATGAGTTACGTGCGTTGACCACGGTCTTGCAAGGAAGAATACTTTCTTTCGTGCAAACAATTTCCTTCTCCCTTTAATCCCCTCTTGCTTCCCTTCCCTCACGTCAGGCCCCCCAACCATACTAACCTGTTTTTTAGATCGCCGGTGCCGATCTTAGTCGCACTCTCTCTACGATCCTCGATTTTTCCTCCCCTCCTACCGCTTCTTTTCCACTCTGCCCTCCCCCCTGCTCAGCGCGTTTTGGTTCCGCTTGCGGCCTAGATCTTATCCCCCCCCCGACCTTCCCCCCTTTCCCACCCAGTTTCTTTTTTTTTTTCTCCCCGGTGCGGCCTCCGAAACTAATCCGCGTTCCTATCGGTGTGTCGTCGCCTCCCCCTCCCCCTCTTTTCCGCCTCCCGAAGCCCCCCTTCCCATACCCGTTCTTGGAGCACCAATCTTCGGAAACAATTCGGTATTTTTCTCGCTCTTTTTCGCCTTCCTCTCCATGTGTCCTCGTCCTCTCCTCCAACAACCTTCAGTCTGAATCTTCAATCTTGCGCCGGGTCCAGCCCTATGGCCTGGGGCGACAATAAAAGACCACGGACCCCTCTTCCAAGTTCCTCCCTCCCCCCCTGCTCGTAGCCTACCTTTTCTCTCGGAAGAAGTGGTTCGATAAGGGGTTCCACGTCGTGTTACCTTGCCTGGGTCCATTTTAACTCCCCTTATCTTTCCCGATCCCTCAATTTATCTGCCCTTTCCCCAGAACCAGTTTCCTGGGGGTCTTACGTCCCTCGTACCGCTGTGGTGTTCGGATTATCTCTTTCCTCCTCCTGTGTGTTCTCTCTCCTCTGGATCTTCGTTCTTACCCCCGCTCCCGAGCGACGAGCGACCCCTATATCTGCGTCGCTGTTTCTTTTTTTGCGTGCCTTTACAGCCCAGATGCCTTGGTTTTAGTTTCCCCCCAACCCGAGTCTTCTCCTCTCTCTCTCATCCTCCATCGAGTAAAAGGAGCCGTTACCCCCTGCCGCGTTAACCTTTTACGCGAATGATTTTTGCAGATCCACTTTTGAGATGTTCTTTCCCCTTGCTTATTCTGTGGCAATTTTACTTGCCTGAAGCGTTGAGTTTCGAGGGATGTGCTTGATGCTGCTTCCCCCTGTATCTCTCTCCCCCTCCTGGCCCCCTTTTCATGCTGAACGTATATCCTCTATGGGCTCGGCCGATACAATCCTTCATGTTCGGCGCTGGGTCGAGCGAGTGTTCTTCTTTTCTTCTGTCCTTTTTTTGACCACCCTTTTGACCCCCCCCCCCCTGAGAGCGTCGCCCCCACCGCGGTGTTGAGCGGATCTCCCCTCGTTCCCCTGAGCCAGCACCTTTTCTGTCATAGGTTCATTTCCTTCCCTCTCTTACCCCAGTCCCCTCCTCCAAACCGTGTTTTCCTGGGCGCGATCCTGAAGCCTTTTCTCTGGGCAGCTGAAAGGAGATGTAGAATCGTAGCGTTCCCGATCCCTGGTATCGACCCCTGGCGCTTCCTGTGAACACAGTTCGCTTCGGTTTTATGTCTTCTTTCCTCCTCTCCGACCTGATGCTTCTCGGGTTGTCACTCGATCCAGGGTCACGGTCGTTAAAGAGTGCTCTCCCGTTTTCTTTCACTTTCTTCCCGCCTGTTTCCTTAAAGGCGAAATCCAGTCCCCGCTGATCGTCACCGTGCTATTTCCGGCTGAGTGAAAACAACCTCCAGGAATCTTCTCCCCCCCAAATTTCTTTTTTCTTGTTTCGCTACTTCCCAGAATCTAGATTCCACCGCATAAACGTTTGCGTCAGGTCGGATTACAGAGGTGGGATCGAGGAAGAAGTAATTCCCTCCCCTTCCTCTTCTCTTCCCCTCTTGTTTTCATCACTATTGACCCCCCTCCTCAATGTAATATTCTAACCGCAAACTTCCCCACCTCTTTTCCCCTTCCCTCCTCGGAAGTCTGCCCACTCGTACTGACCCCAACCTACCTGCCATAAATCGAGCGAGTCTAATACGTTTTTTTCCCAACACCCCTGGTGTGACGACCAAAATTTCCTCCCCCCCCCACAATCGCTGCCTGAATTTGCTTCAGCGGCTGTGATTGTACGTTAGATCATGCCCTTCCCACACCATAAACTTATGTGTCTTGTCCCCCTTTCCTGAGAGCTTATCTCTCTCTGCTGCTGTTCTTTTTCAGCTCAGCAGAAATCTTGCCTTCCGGCCTCTGGATGCATGATGCACAATACGACTCCGCTTTCCTGTTGCAGCCCCCCTTCTGTGTTTCCTTGAGATCACGGGCATAAAGGTCCACAGGATGCGTTTACCTGGCCCTAGCCTTTTTTCCCTTTCTCTTGCACCCTTTTTTCCTTATTCGAGGTTTTCAATTCAATCTTCCGCAGCCGCCCAGTCCATGTTTGTCTCACCTGGTATCGTCCCCCCAGAGGCTTTTTTTCCCCCTCCCTATGCCCTCCCCCCCTCCCCATCCCCCACGAGCTTACACACATGACCAAGCGACGTCAGCAGAACCCCAGTTCACGACAGTGTTTCGGGTTGTCACCGCCAGACCGACAACACTCCGCCCCCCACCCACGCCTGCCATCGAGGACCCCCCCAACGCCGCCCGGTCGCGCTGAAATAGATTCCGAAAATAAGTAGCGCAATCTCCCTTTCCCCTTTTTTTCCAACTCGGACCATTTTGCGGCCAATTGGGCTCTGATCGTCTGGTGGATAATAGTCTTGGTCCCTCCCCCTTCTTATGTGGGTGGCGCATCCGGGGTACCCCCCAACTCTCCTCTATGCTAAAAGAGCTTTGATCTCGGTGCCTGCCGCTTTCGCGAACGATTTTCGAGCCCCCCCCTTTTTGCCCCCCCCCCCCCGATCCCCCTCCCCGGGGTTTTATTTTCAACCTGGTGATCTACATGATATGTCACCGACCTTTTCCCTGTCCCCACCCCCCCCACCGAGTCCAGAAGATGAATGCTTCAGCAACGTCTCCAGTGTGCCCCATATGGTATATAGGCTCCCCCAGGCCGCCCAGGCCCCCCGAAAGCCTCCATATGTTCCTATTATTGACCCCCGTTTCCCACTCCTCTCTTCCACTTTTTTCAGATTGCGGTTAGAAGCCTAATCTAATATGGCCAGCAGGACACTCGCGGCAAACGACCCCCACCATCAATGATTCCTTATTTTCTTTCCACAATTTTACTTTCCTCCTAGTTTAGTTGACAGGTCTTCAACGCTGATGTCTTTCGTGCCTTTGTATGGGCCACGGAATAAAGAAGATGTTCGGTTGCCTTGTCCCTAACCCCCTTTCCCCCCCCCATCCCCACCCTTGGATGTCCTCCCTTTTTTTTCCCCGTGTTATTTCCGTCGGGATGGCGACACGAGCGGGTGGATTATCTGTCTCCTGTGATGGATTGAGTAAGATGGTACTCGCCCCCCTTCCTTTATCCCCCCTTTACTTACGTTGATCCTGTCCGCAGCGCGCAGGCGATCAGCCATCTCAGCTTTGTGCGAAGGAACTCTGTGATACGTGATTATCGCCCTTTGACCCCCACCTCCTTTCCCTTCGGCGGAGTGATCGAAATTTATAGCCAGCAAAGTGACGTTTGCAACCGAGACGCGAACTCCGGAAACTCCAAGTACCCCTCCTCCCCCCACCGTATCCTACACTTCAGGAACTCTTCCCATATAACTCCCCCGGCACCGGTCCTTTTGTGATAGAGTTGCAAAAGGCAGTTTGTCCCCAGCCACCGCTTACCCCTTTTTCTAGTGGACTGATTCCCCCCCCTTTTCCCGCCCCCTTACGTAGGGGTACCCGACCGGACCTCCTCTTGTCTCCCTCCCACGCGAAGCGAATTTCTTTTCCCTCTGATCATTCCCTAACCCTCTTTTCTGACGATTCAACGTCCCTCCTCTCCCTCCTTGGTAGACCTCGGCAGCACTGTTCCTCCTCCCTCCGTTTTTTTTTGATCTTATTCTTTAACCAAACGAGCTCGGAACCACCGTTCTTTTTCCCTGTCCCTTCTTCTTCTCCTGACGTCCTGCCCGAAGTGGATCAGCCTAGGATGTCCGTGACCGCTGCCCACGGCGCTAGGGACCTTTTGTGTTCATCCCCCCATTTCATCTTTTCCTTTTGACTTGTTTTTTTCATTGGTCTTTTTTCAAAGCTCAAGGTCACCCGGTGTTTGCCGTGCTTTCCCGTGGATAGAGTCAATTGCTGATAAGGCGCTTTGTTCCAACTTTTCTTTTTTCGTGAAGTTCCCCCCTACCTTCTGTGTCTTATCGGGTTGTCTCTACTATTTCAAAGTGACTCTTGGAATTTTTCCCAGGTTCCCCCTTGTTTTCCCCCTTTTGTAAAATTCCATCCCGAGACTGTGCCGCTGGATCTTACGCTCTTGTGTACCCTCGATCTCCCTTCTTTATCTTGGCTCCTCGAACTCCCTCCCCTCCGCATTTCCCCCGAAGAAGGTATTTAAGTCCCTCCGAACTATTGTACTTGGGACAAATCTAGGAGACAATCTCTTTCCTAGAGACCCCTTTTACTCCCCCTCCTTACGGACCCTATTTTAGTTTGCTTAGTAGAGTTCTTGCCTCCCCATTGGAGCCGCACAAATGACATATCCTCCTCTTCCTCCCTTTTCTCCAATCCCTTTAGAGCCCCTTTATTTTTGTTCGTCCAGTTCCTCATTTTGCAGATGTCGTTTAGAATTAGTCTGAGCGTTATATTTCCTGATATCTTTATCCTTTCCAATCCTATGAAAGCGGACGAACTGGCAATTGCAGTACCGGCCCATTTCTTCTTTCTGAGGATGGTGCAAATGTTGGCTCTATCCGCCCCCCCCAAGTGGTTGTGCTTTTTCTTGAGGATGAGGACGTACGGTCTGTTTGTGATCCCATCTGTTGTTCGTGCGATCCAGTCTTCGATAAGATTTTACTCCGAATGTCCTTTCATCCCCCGTAACTCAGGACCTGTTAACGATTTGCGGTCGATTCCCCCTCTACACTTCGTGCTCGAGGGCTATCCATCGCGGCAACTTTCTTCTTCTGCCCAATATATTGACGAGTCTCCAATCTATCCCTTCTTTACTTCTCTTTCCTTTTATACCACCGAGAACGTCGCCCCTGCTTTGTCAGGCCACTGGCGCAGTCTACTATGGTCATCCTCCTGGTTCTTTTCCCCCTTCTTATGTTTTTCTCTCTTCCTCTCCTTGTAGCACCGTCAGCGACCTGCGTTGACGTTTTTTATGTAGTTTGTTTTGTTTCTGTTTTTCCTGCCTTTCCTGCAAACCAGCTCCGCTTGCTATGGTGTTTGCTTTGCCTGTCCCGTAGTTATTTTTTTTTGTGATCCTTTGGTGATTCCCTCTATTGTCTTTGCTTTTTCATTGCCCATGGTCGAACCTGTCTGGTTCACCTTTTTTTGCTTTACCAGCCTTGGCGATCCGGACCTCGCTGCCAGTTACGGGAGAAGCCATTCTCTCCCTCTCCCCAGTTTTCCTTCCAGAGTGACCTTCACGGCTGCTCTCTGGGTTGCAGCGCCAGGACCTTTTCCGGCCTTCAATCCTGGCGCCTTGTTAGACACCGACACAGGCCCCTTTCTTCTCCCGATACCCCTCGATATTCCTTTTTTTTCCTTGCCCTTGTCCGTGTCCCCGGTGATCGTCCCGCCGTAAATGAGAGACTAGCTCTGATCGGGTCCGCCCTTTCGCCCGCGAACTTTTTCATGATTTTTTTTGCTTTACTTTTCTCATATCTTGTTCTCCCTCTGTTTTTCTCTCTTACTTCAGAATCTTAACCTTGTGTTGCGGTTTTTCGTGCATGCCTTTCCCTTGTCGCTTTTTCTCCACCTCCTGAAATTCCCTGGTTTGAACTACAACCGCTGCCAGTCTTCCCCTCTCCTTTCCCCTTCCCGTAAGTTCGTTTTTCCATACCCCGAGAATCGCGGGCCCCGAGCTCCGGCCTTCTGTGCCTCACCTATCCGTAGGAATGTTCTTTTTCCTACCACCTTTCCCCACCGCCCCCTCCCGCCGTATGTTTGAGGACCTTAATTGACGCGGGGGGTGTCGACCTCATCCTTCCCGCTAGCCCCCGTTCGGCGTTCCCTGATCCCCCCTCATTTAGTCTCTTTTTTTCCTTTTCTTTTCCATCGGCCGGAAAGCTCTACTCTGTTGCCCCGGCCCGTTTCCCCGTGATCGAGTGACACGACGATTCCAAATCCATCCTTTTGCTTGCTCTTTTGCCGGCCCCTTTTGCATACCTCCCCTCTTGATTGTCTCCTCCGCTAATGACCCTAGCCCTCTCTTCTACCATTCAGCGGGATGTGAACCGGCTGCTTCATTCTTCGCGTCGATTCCTTTTTGCATCTGTTTTTTTTTGCTGCTTTTGTTCTTCAAATGAACGGTTCTTCTGCTCGTCGTCAGCGCCGAGTGACCTTCCCTGATTCCCGCGGCTACCGCTGCTTTCCTTTCAAATCTCGATTTTCCCTTACTCAAGACGAAGCTCGACAGTTTTAGTCTCTCCCCAGCTTCTCTCCTGATGATGTATGAGAAATTAGGGCGTATACTCCTCCCTTGGAAACTTTCATCCTTCCATTCGTGTCTCATTTTTTTACACTTTGGAGACGCGTCCCCCCCCATTCCTCCAGCATCGGGGCTCACCTTTCACCCCCTCTTAGGCATGATCTGACCTTACGGACCGAACGGTCCCTTCGTCTCTTCACCTCCTTTCGAGAGTCGGTTAAACCTGTCACTGACGGGGTCGACCCCTGTCCCTTCGCCCCCACATCTATTTCCTTGACCCCCCCCTCAGTTTTTTCTGTCAGAGCCCCTATTTTTTCGCGCCAATTTTCCCACAGCACTAGGGGTATGCCGTCCTTTTCTTCCCGTGTTTGGATCCCCTCGTATATCTTTTTTGTCCCCCCCGTTGTTGGTGTTTCGTCTTCCGGAGATTTACGACCCCCTCTGTCCCGCCGAGTTTTCCTCCCCCCGATACGGGCCGTGTTTCTGAGCTTCCCGTCCAGCTTCCTTTTCTTTTCACTCCTTTCCTTCTCTGAGAGTTTCTGACCCGCCTCCTCACCCGGCGTTCCACTCCCGTTACCCCTGGACTATCGAGGATCGCCGCGATTTTTTTCCTTTTTCTCCGGTCCTTTTTTCCTTTTTTTTCTTTAGTGCCCCAAAATATTGCCTTTAGTTTTTTTATTTTTCGTCCCCTCCTTCTGGCGATGGTCCCCACCGCCTTGCGGAGGAGATTGTATTGATTTCCTCCTCTCCTCTCGCTTTCCTTTCTTCTGGTCTTTTTAAAAGCATAGGCACCATTACCCTCGATACCATTATCCTTGTTCTCCCCCCTTGGTTCTCCCCCCTCCCTGTTACTGGATAGGTTGACACCCCCCCTTTCAAAAATTTTCGTCCTTGCACGTTTCCCCCTACATTCTCCCCCCTCCCTTCGACCCGAGTTGGTATTTTTCACCTTGTAGTCGTCGGTCTGTGCTGCCTCCCTACTCATACCCTCCTCCTGGTAAATTTATCTTTTCCTTCCTGGTCTCTCTACCCCTTCCTACCGCCCCACCATTTCCTCCTCTTATCCTTTTCCTAGGGGCGGGACGCAGAAGCCGCTGATCGTCCTATCTTTCCTCTTTAATTTGTTGAGTCTACCCAGTCGAGGATCTTTTTTTCTTCCTTTGGCTTCCTCCTTTTTTCCCCCCTGCCTCTCCCCGGATGGGCCCTTATTTCTGTCTTGCTTGGTAATAAGGAGGGTTTTGCGGCATTTTCACAACTATTTCTTCCCGTTTTCCCCTTCTGGATTCCTTCCCTTTCCCGCCCATTCCCGAGTGACTGTGGCAATAGGCCAGCCGACTTTCCGTCACTGGCGATTGAAGTTCTTGAAACCCCCCCCGTTTTCCTTCTCCTTTCCATTGCGTTTTGAGATTTTTTGTTCTTTGCTTTTTGCGTTGTCGGCCCAGACAAACTTCATCTCCCCAGTCCTTTTTTTCTCTCTTAGACCACTGAGGGGTCGTGCTCCCTCATGATTTTTTCGATTTCTTTTTTCGGATGAGACGTACTGTTTTTCCTGGAGTCACTCTTTTTTTTTCTTTTTCTTCCCCTCCCTTGTCTCTTTTTCCTTAATTTTTGTGAATCGCCTGAAGGGGCCCTTCACACTCAATTCCTTACCCCATTTCCGTTTTTTTCCCCCCAAAATTCTTTTTTTTCTTTTTTGACCTCGGAGGAAGAAGCTTTTTTCTCCCCCGAGAAGATAGAGAATACATCTTCCCGCACCGATCCTCCCTTTTTCCCCCCTTTGCCAGTGGGACTCCTCCTTCCCTCCATTTGACTCAGCGACTGCCCCTGACTCGCGCACGATCAGCCCCCCCTGCCTATCTTACTTCATTCCACCCCTTCGATTGAGGGGTACCGAGATCGCCTTTTCTTTTTTTTTGTGGGTTGATCCCCTCCTTACTGCCACCAGCAGCCCTTATGTATCTTTTCCCCCCAGAACTAGTCTCCGGGGTTGAAACCTTCCCTTCTGCACGGCTTTTTCTCTCCCCCCTTTATAACGTCCCCTATTTCCCGATTAGGATCGTTGGACCACACAGATTGCGTCACTCCTCCCGCCTTTTTGTCACTCAGTTCAGCAAGACCAGCATTTTTATGTCCCCCAGGAACTTGGCATATCGTTGTCCTCCTGCATCTGCGGGCCTCCCCAACGAGCGGTTCACGAAAAAAGCGCCGGTCAGTCCGCCCCCAACCTACTCGCTCGCTCTTTTTGCCGCCCCCCTCTATGCAGACAAAAGAACTTATGAATGTCCATTCCCCCTCCCCCCCCCTGCCCCCAGAGGGTGTCGATTTGCAACTTTCTTTCCGAGTACAACTCCCCTTTATTTTAATCCAAGAGCTCCCCTTTGTGTACCTTTTCCCTTTTTTTAGCGCTTTTTCAGGAATCCGTTGTCCCGTTCTCTTGTTCTGCCTTTCTCCTGTCTAGCAACTATTTTCCGCACTAGCCCTTTTTTGCGACCATTCGTCAGAGGTCTCAGCAGCTATCCTGCATGCGTCTTAGTCCCCTAACTGTTAAGCGTCCTCCCCCGGGCTTTTTTTCCTGTTCCCAGGATCAGGTTTTGTCCTGCTTTTCTTGTAATTAACGCTTCGCGCTCCTGGATTGTTTGACATGAAAACATTTCGTTTTTTGACTTGCCCCTACAACCATGCCCCGTCGAACCCCTACTGCCGGTCCAGTTCCCCACGTCTCCATCCCCCCCTCTTTGGCCATGAAGGACAGCAACCGCCAGTTCCCGTGTCCTCCCTCCCCCTCATGTATTACCTTTTCCATCTGCTTGTGTGACCTCTTTCCCTAGTTACGGGAGCCGCTTTCCCTGAGGCCTCATCGCCTCCTCAGGGCGACATCCACCTCTTTTCCGATGTCCTCCCACCCCCCCCCTCTTCCCCCCCTTCGCGACCACGGCGTCCCACCTGCAGCTTATTAGTTTTCTTGTCTGGTTTTGGTTTTTCCCCCTTTTGGTGGCCATGGGGCCATGCGACCCAACCTGTGCATTTGCTGCTGCATTTTCCTTTTTTCCGTCAGGTCCTTTTTTCTTTCTGCTTTGCGCACTCTCTTTCCAGGCTTCCTGGTACGCACTGAGTTCTTCGTCTTTTTTTTCCGCCTTTTCATCTTCCGTGAAAGCCGTGATTTTATCTGCTCTCAGTTGTCCCCCTCCCCTTCGTGAACGTTTCCCTCTTCTTTTCAGCCTTCCCTTCCCACAGCCTTCTTTCGGGTTTCCCTTTTTTTTTTAATCCTTTTTGATTAACTCACACTTTGCAACGCATTTTTCTCACCAGCAAGACCCCTTCGAACCCCTTTTCGTCTTGTTTCAGCAATTTTCCGCTCCCTGTTTAGATCACGGCACGAAGAGACGTGCTTTCAAAGGCTTTTTTTTTCAACTCCCCGCAGTTCCAGAACCCATTCCCTCCCCCTCCTCGTGTCGCTACTGTGCCCCCCCCCCCTTTTTTTCCCCTCAGCTTCCCTCTGGAGTCTGGAGCTTTCTTGTCGATCCCCCAATTCCTCTTCCGGAACCTTTTTTCTAGGGTTATAACTGCTTCCCTATTCTCTATTTTCAATACGTTGTTGTGTTGTGGATATGGCCAGCCTTTCACCCCCCTTTCGCTCTCTCCCCTTTTTTCGCTCATTGAGATGAGACAGATAGACCTGCCGACTATCTTTTTCTCTTCTTCTCCGTGACGGACAGTCACTTCTTCTTCTTAACTTTGTTTTTGTTTCCTTTCTATTCCTTTTTCCTCCTTTTGTGTGCCCGGACATGACAAAGGCTCCCACGTCCGGAACCCCCCTGTTGGTGTATCGGTAGAGGTGCAACCTTGCCCTTTTCTTCTGTTGCCAGAGTTCAGGATTTTAGTTAGATGTGGGAAAATTACTGGCCTTCGCTTCTCCCGCCCTCCCTCCATTGGCATGCCGTTTGCTCGGCCTTTTCATGGTTCCTCTTCTCTCCATTTGCCTCGAATCGCGAAGCGGCTTGCTGATACTCTCGATGGTCTAGTCCCACCGATCAATATACCTACTTCCCCCCTTTTTACGAAGAATTCCCTTTTTTTCCGGATCCAGGTATGATCCGATCCATCATACCTCTTCTTTTCCCTTGCAGCCCGATAATGCGGTCCTCCCGAACGTCACCCCCCCCTATCCCCGCCTGGGCGGTCCTTTATAGGTCATTTAGGAAAACTCCCCCAACGTGAATTCATTTTGCCCAGGTTGGCCAGTCCCCCTTCAAGGTCATTCCTCTTTTTTCTTATTGGAGGTACAACGTTTTGAATTTCTTATCTTTCGTTTAGCTTCTGCCTGATAGGCCTTCTCAGGCGATCTGACAGCCGAAATTCAGGTAAACTTGAAGGTCCTCTTCGAGGAATTACATCTATTACCGACCCCTTGCTTTTTTCCTTTGTTCCCTGGTTGAAGGTATGGTCCGCTCTCACAAAATTGGGGGCTGGTCCGCTGTTGACTCCTTTCTTGATGTCTTTTGGTTTTCCTCACCCGTAGGGTTTATTACCGGGACTGACAGTCTGAGGAATTATTTGTAACCCCCCGTTCACTGGCAACGTCGATTTACAGATGAGTACCATCTTGATTCGCAATTATTCTCATGCGCTGGATAGGTTGTCGATTCCTTCTTTTCTTCTTCTCCCCACCACTGGTTGTCTTCTTATGTCCCCCCAATCATTTCCCTTCCCCCCCCCCCTGTGTGAACCCCCTCCTCTTCCCTTTTGGAGCGGCATGTGCCCACCTGGCGTTCGTTTGTTTCACAACTTTTACACCCCGTTCTTTGTGATTTGTCCTGGTTTCTCCTCTATTACCGACGGTTTTTTTGGATTTTGGTGCCCGCCGTATCGTTTTTTTTTTTCTGCTTCCCCCGTCTGGCTCCCCCTTTTTCCCACACCCTCCGTCCTTTTCATTTCTTCTTGTTGGCGGTACAGTCTTTCCGTCATTTTCCCCCGGACGTTCTGGACTCTCCCAGTTTCCTTGATTTTTTTTTTTCCACTTGGGGCTCCCCATCGCTCGGTCTTGTCCTGTGTGTGAACCTGGATAACCGCCTTGACCGCTTCCCCAATTCCCCCAGTCTTGCTCCCTCGGGCCCGTATTACCCCGACATTCTTCTTTTGTCTATTACAGCTGAGAATTTGTGCCTGCCTGTCTCCTTTTTTTTTTTTTTGACTTTATTTTGTTGCAATCATGGCCAGAAAGGAGGACTGATATTTATCTTTCTTTGATCTCTTTTGCCACACACCCAGAAAGCCAGCCAAGCGTCGGATGTTCCTTTTCGACGGGGAGCATTTTCGTTCCCCCTGCCTTGAGCGTTTCCACCCTCGATTGCGCTCTTCGCGGGGGCCGGGTGCGCTTAATGGCGGGACCGTTTGACCAATTTCCACTTCCTTCTTCTTTGTTCCCTTCCTCAGATAGAGCTTCTTCCCAGGTGTATCTCCTCCCGGAAACGTTCCATATTGTTCCCCGGGTTGTCCCTATGAAAATGTGCGGTTTTTTGCCAATGACCTACAAATCTTTGAAATACCAAAAGCTTCTCTGCGCCCTCTTTATGGTTTCCCCCCTTCCCGGCGGTCCCCGACTCCTCCACACGCATCGAACTCTTTGAAGATGATGGGCATTTGCATTCCTTTCTCTGTACTTTTCTGCGTATTTCGCGAACCACCAGTTCCCCCCCCTATAGGGATGTCCTTCGATATTAACCTTGGTTTTATTTAGACCCCTCCCTCCTTGGACCTTTTACTTCCGGGGTGTATTGTCGATGGGAATCTCTCTTATTGCACGAAGTTTCTAAACGCTTGACCCTTGGTAGGGATGAGACTTCATCAGAGGAAGAAAGTCTTTCTTCTTTTCCAAGGACCCCCCAGTGCCTGTGCCCCCAACCGAGACACCCCATACTTCACACCTTAGTTGAGGCCCCTCTTTTGAGTCCGTATTCCCAGTCCGCCCCACCCTTTCTTTTTTAAAGCCGGAGACAGTCCGTGACAGCGATTACGATTCCCCTTCCTCACCCTCCCCCCTTCTATGCCCTTTGCAATCCTTCAGTCGCACCTCTCCGTGATTCAGTGCCCCTTTTTCTGCGGATCTGACGAAAACGATCTCTCACCGCCCTTTATTCTCGGGACGGACTGCACGGCTCCCCGCCGAGAGGGATGGCTGACCGTTCTTTCCCTTTTGAGTACCGTTTTCTTTTCCACCTGAGGCCTCATAGAAGTCGAAGTAAGCGACAAGACTTTCCCGTTCGAGGGAGAAACATTCCTTAGCCGCATCCAATTGACTTGATGAATGGATTCCATCTATAGGACGGCAAGAAGATGGTGGCTCAGACTTTGGAACCTCCATTAATACCGCTTATTGTGATGCATACAGTATTCTGCCTCCTAAGGCACTCCCCACTGAGACCTTTTCCTCCTTCTTCTTGAGACCATTCACAACAGTACGGCCCAGTTGCAGACCCAAATTCCTCTCCCCCGAGGAGAACCGAATATACCGTCCAAACCTTTCTACCCTTTTCTTTACCAGGCTTTTCTCGTTTCGACCCTGGGAAGGCTCGACTACTAGCTTGCCCCTCCGAGTTTCAGACACTCCTTCTCCCTTCGCATCTGATTTCCCCCTCCCCCCCCTTAAACCTTTTCTAATAGGGTCGGACGTATATACCGTTTGGTCGTTTCAGGACATACCCGGCTATATCTTTTCCCCTTCTTCCCTCCCCACTTCTCTCGTTGTCTTGTTGGTTCTCGCTTTTTATTATTGTTTCAATCAGCGGCTGCGTAATACCCCCCGATGTCTGGCCTTTTCTTGCGAGAAGATTTTCTTCTTTCCGTTGGACTATTACCTTGATGATTACCTTCCCTTCCCTCCCTTTCTTGCCATCTTGCAGCCGGGAACCGAAATGACTGTGGACCGTGTCCCTAGTTGCACTCTTGTAGCTCCTTTTTTTTGGCTGGCCCCCTCCCTTCCTGCTTGCAGCTTTTTCAAAAAAGTTCTGTTGATGCGTTTGGTTACCCCCGCACCCGTCGTCGGTACCCTTCGACTCCCTCTTTGTCCCAGCCCTATTCCCCCCCTTAGCCCCCTGATCAAGGTATTCCCTCCTCCCGTCGAAGTGCTGATCTGTTTTTGAGCCCGTTCTCCACCCTATTCCATATTCTCTTCCCCCATAAATCAAAGGGTTTTGTGACCAGGCGCGGCCCCCTGGCTTCCTAGCGGGGGACGGTTTCCCCAAAATGCGTGCTTTCGCCCTTTCCGCACCAAACAATCCTCTCGGGCCGGAATCGCGGATCCAAATTAGGAGTAGACTCCCCACCTCAAGACCGCTCCTTTTTCCCAGTGGTTCTCTTTCTCCCCTAGTATCCCGGACAAGAGATCCGAGATCCTGTCTCTGTCCTTTTTTTCTTTGGTCCCATTTATCGTACTTTATTTCCGTCTCTTCTACGCCAGTAGAGTAGGTCTACTTCGTCTTCTTTTTTAGAGTACAAAGATGGTATATTTTAGGGTTTTGTCCAGTCACTGTCCCGGAGGCGGAATTTAAAGATTGCCCCCCCCCCCCCCTTCCTAGGACCCCCCCCTCTGTGTACCCAAATTACCGCCCCGGGAGAATTTCAATGCCCCTCTTTCAACTCATCTTCCCGACCCAGTCTGATCTTCCCTCCTGGTAGTTTCCCTCCCAACAAACTCCCTGAAGTGGACTTCTTTTCCACCCCGCATACTGCTTGTCGCGCTTTGTTCGGACCCCCCCGACATTTTTCTATGAGAAAGGAAGGTTTTTCCGGCCCCCATCATGACCCCCCCTGCTCGTTTTCAGGTAGATGGGCTTTGACTTCTTCTCTGTCGCCGTCCCCCTTGTCTTTTCCTTCTATCTTTCACTTCTTGTATTTTCATCCAGCAGCTTGGTTCTCGGCACCCCCGCCGGCCGCCCCCCTCCAACCCTACTTTCCCCCAATCGTCCCCCCCCACAGTGCAGGAGAAGGCCCCTCTCCCCTCTCAGTAACCAGTCCCCCCTATCCGCTATGATTTCCTGACCCTCCTACCGCAAGGAACACAACTTCCATCTTCTCCCTGTCACCTCCTTGCGGACGTAGAGCGTTTGAAAGATTTCGATGTTTATTCTTCCACTTACCATCCTTTTCTGTCCCGTGCGCGGTCTCGGCGCCCCGTTGCAAGCCCTGGGCAGACCAATTCATGTCTATTCTCCTGATTAAGTGACCAGTACCAAGCCCCTTTCCGCCGACTTCTCTTTCTATGAAGAAGTCCTCCACCCAGTTCCAGATGTACTGTCGGCCGAAAGACCCTTGCCTCTCTGTGGCACCCGCTTCCTCCTCGGCCCCTCTTCCTCCTCCGTGTTCTAATTTTGCTTGGAAGCACCATTCCCAGCAGCCTGCCTTTTGTCCCTCTCCTAACGGCGTATAACCGAAAAAGACTGTCCAGACAGACACCCCCCTTCCTCCACCTTTTTTTTCCTTTTTTAGACAGAAAGTCCAACCCCACAACGACATCTTCTTTCAGCCGGCCCCCCCAACCAGCCCCGCCTTTTTCCCTCAATGATTTCTCCGTACCCCAAATAATCCCTCCGCGGCTGTGCACTGCGTGTGAAGCAGAGCGCCACGCGGACTTCCCCCACAAGCCTGTTATCCCTCCATGTGAATTGGGATTACTACTGAGGAATCTAAAGATCAGCATGCCACCGCTTACGAATGTGGCGCGAATCACGTAAAGAACGTTGCCCGGCCCCTAATTTTTTTTGTCAGTTATGCAGTCCCACAAGAGCCCGGAGCCTATTTTCCTCCCTACGGTCCCCTGTGATGTTTCCCGCTAGACGGACGCGCCCCTGTCAGCCCCCCCCTCCCCCCACATGAACTTTTCTTCCCTCACAAGCCGATTACCGCCCGTCAATTGTCCTTCCGCATCGTAGCCCGCCAGTTTGTCAGCCCGCTTTCTGTCAATACCCATTTGTCCCCCCAACCTGACTGAAATATTTCTCTACCTTTTTTCCCATTTGCCGTTTTTTGGACCTCGCTGCCAGGTTACTGACACTTTCCTGGGACCAGAAGATTGCCCGACTGAATTCTGCTCCAGCGAATCTACCCCTTCTTTCGCGTGGTCCTCCCACCCCTTCCGTCTTACCGGGGAAAGTGGTTCCTTTTGTGGGTTGCGTCCACTCCCCCCTGCTTCGGGCAAGACCTCTGCCTCCCCCTCCCCGTCATTTTATTTCCACATTGTTGCTTCCCGTCCTTTACGCTCCGAAGTGTGGCCTGACCGCTCCCCTCGTTCTTCTCTCCGCGCAAAGTACCTTGCGTAATCCTGTTCCCTTTCTTGATTTCGTTTTGACCCTTCTGCGTCTTACGTGAATGTAGAGGCTCCCCTCGCCCCCTCATCCCCTCGCTCAGGGTCACGACAGGTTCCCCGTCTTTTTCTCTGCGCCGCGTGCCCCCTCCCCTTCATGCTGGCGGTCTGAGAGTCAATCCTCCACCGCACGGTCCCTTGTTCCCCGCATTTTCCAGTTCCCCCCCCCCTTTACGTAGTCCTCTCTCGTGATAATGCCCCATTTCCCCCGCTACCGTGATACGGCTTTGGGCTTTTTTGATCTTACCCGGTTTTCCCCTTCGAGTTGTGACTTTGTCCTCTTCCGCTTTTGTTTTCATAGGAGGAGGAGACCGGCCCGTCCCCCCCCGAGGTCTGCTTTATTGCGTCTCGAATTACCGGACCTTTTTGTCCCTCAATTTTACGGCTATTCGTCTTTTCGACATCTGTGAAAACTTGATTCCTACGAAAAGGTGCACGCGATTTCTTCGCTTTTTTTTCCCCGTTTGCATCCTCCTCCTCCTTGCCTCCTCGTGTTTTTTTTGACCGCTCTAGAGGCCGCTTTTCTCCCCCGCAGAATAGAGGAATTATAAAGGTGATATATCACTTTCACTTGGTTGTTTTTTCCCTTTTCTCGGAACTTTCTTCCAATCCTGCTCCGATGGGATAGTTGTCCTTGTAAGTGAACCCTTTTTTAGTACATGAGGGAATGTCTTCGACTCAAGGCTCATTGACGGGTGCTTCAGGCACACGCCTCAAACAGATATAAAAATACGTTAGGCTCACTCTTCATCTCCTCTCTTTCACCCCCCCCCCCCCCCCCTTGCCATGATCGTTTTTCTACCTTTCCTTAGCTTTTTCCCCCTCTCCTTTCAGACTGTTTTGAACCTTCCATGTCCCACTTTTATCCCCGGAATTTGAAGGTCATGTTGCTGCAACTGGGTTGGCTCGGTCCCTAGACGAAGGACTTCGCCTCCGCTCCTGTCCCCTTCTGTATTCTCTTCTTCCGTTGAGTCCGTTCTTACACCTCCAGCGGACATGCTCCCTTTCAGAGGCGACTGATAAAGCCCCCTCAGGGTACTCGCGCCCCGAGTTCCCCCCATTTCTCGTTCAGTGCGCGGTCAAGTTACCTCCTCACCCCCCCCATCCCTTCCATTACGGTGGGGAGGAGTGCTGTCCCCCCCCCTTTGAATTGTAGTCCTCGTTCCCCCAAGCCTTTACCCTGACAGAAGTAGTGACTCCTAATTTCTAAGTGTTTAAATCATCGTTGGTGCTTTTATATTTTTCCAGCAGCTGAAGTGCTTTCTCTGTAGTTAGATTTTCCCCCTTACTTTTCACCTTTTTACTTGCGAGTGTTTTTTTGAGATATCTCCCCGATCAGCCGCCCCAGACCTGTTTTCTTCTTATTTGCATCTGATTTGCTTCTTCCCAAGGGCAACAGGCATTTAAACCCCTTGCAAGGAAACTCCAGACCATATGGTGTGACTTTTTTATCCTGTATTTACTATCCAAAAGGGGGCTGGAGACGTTGATGCCTTGATTTTTGTCTAGGTTTTTTGAAGCACCGTTCTTTTTTTTTTTTTTTTGGTCCTTTCCTATAAATAAGTCGATCGTTTACACCCAGCTCCTTTATCTCCAACGGGCGACATTCTTTCGAATCCGGAGTCAATTGGACGCGGGGCTGAGAATCGCCTTCCCTTTATGGCTTCAGGTCTGAATAGGTTTTCCCCCCTATTCTCATATACCCCTTGCCTCCCGTACGTTCAATTTGGAAGTTCAACTTCGGAGTTTTCCCTAAACGTTTTTTTTGTTCTCGCTGTTTCTCCTGGTTTTTTAGACTGTCAGCAGCGGACCGTTTTTTTTTGATGGCATCTCCTATAGCTTTCTTTTTTTTTTTTGTGCTCTCCCTCGTGGCTTTCTTGTGTGGATGCTTCTTTTTTGGTCAGTTTATCTTTTCGGTCTGTTTTGCTATTTGATTTTATCATTTGATGCATTTATCCAACATTTGGCCCCATTCAACTTCGAGGAAAGTGGGAGACTCCCAGCTTGTTTCCCCTTTGCAATAGGTCACAATAGGTCTTTTTGATCATTTGTCCCTCTTCCATCCCCTGTAAGCTTTCCCCCCTTCCCGTACACTGGCTTTCTGGGTTCAGACCTCCCCCCACCTTCTTCCCTTTTCTTTTTCTTTTGTTAGTTCGCAAGGTACCAGGCTATTTTTCCTCCCTCTCTAATTGGGACAATCCGGGCATTTTTCTCGGCGACTATCCCGACGACTCGAGTCTCAGGCAGACGGGGCTTAATTACTCCTTGGCCCCATTCCCTCCCTTCTGACGGGAGAGATTATCATCAGTAGCTTCTTCCTCGCTCTTAACCCGATGTTTTTTTTCCGTGTGCCTTTTTCGAATTATGCGCCCGTGTTTTCCTAGCCCTTGCCATTGAAAAAGTTTTGATTCAGAGCTGCCCCTGGGGCTGCCGCACCACCCTTCATGACTTCCGGACTTCCTTGCCCCCCCCTGTTTACCCTTGTCGCAACGCACGGGCCGGTTTCGTTTTGACCACGGCGCCGAGGATGGTTTTGCGATCCCATTTCTTTGAGCTGTTTTTGTTTCCTCCCTTCTGCGGTTGAATTTGCCTGATTTGCACGCTTACGCTGGAGGCGGTCCTCCCCGTGGCTAGTCAGATCTTTCCGTTTTTAACTCTAATTTTTTTGCGAATATCTCCTGACGTGAACCACGATACCCTTCCCCTTTGTTCCCCTTTATGCTCGGCGGCAAAAACCCACTGTTTTCGACTGTCCTTTTGAGTAAGCGAAGTCCTCTCATCCGATAAGGAAAGGCCTCTTAAGGACCCCCCGATCGGCGCCGATCTGATCGTCGATAGTCTTACGAACTTCCTCTAACTGACAGTGGCTCTCTTTGGCATTCCACCTCCCCCCGCGTAATGAAGCCGGCCCCTCTTTTAGACGGCCGCCCCTTTCTTTTTTCACTGGTCCGCCCCCATCGAGTACCACTCTCCTTCTCGCGGTTCGCGGAATTCCCTGATATGGCTCATCCTCTCAGGGCACCAGGATAAAGTATCCGTTCAGCACCTTGTCTCCCTTCCCAATCCTTGCTGTCTCATTACAATCTGTCACTTTTTTTTCCTCGAGCTGGTCTGTTCATCTGGCTCAAACATCACTTCTCCCCCTATCGGAAATGACACGACATTCCGACCCTGACGTCGGCGTTTTCATCCCCCTGGATACAATCCTCCCTCCCTGCGTCGTTGAAATACCAGGGGGATCTTTTCTCCCGATTCCGTGTAAGAGCCCCACATTCGTTGAATTGCCCGACGACCTTCCCATTCGCGCCTTGCGGTCCCGTTCAACCGCTTCCACCCAATCGGCTAGCATCTACCGCGGGAGTTCGGTATATCCGCCCGTATCTTCTACTTTCCCTCCCCCATCCGTGAGAAGAGCTACCTTTCTACTGCAAAGACTGCACGTACTCCCCCTTTGTGGTTCTTGCTTTTCCGATGCTGCGCTGCATTGCATCGCTGCTCGAGCGACTCGGTTCACCCCTTTTCTCGATCCTACGAAGTTAACCTTCCCGCGATCCGAGTGGATTTTTTTCGACCTTCCCCCGAGAGGTTGGTTTTTTGAGCTGGTATGAATTTCCCGTAGTTCTTTTTTAGAGGTTTTGATTTTTCCTCCCCCCCTCTTGGGAGCGGAAATTATGCGGACTGCCAAGATTGTGTGTTCGTGTCCACCTCCTACGGGGCTCATCTGCCAGATACTTATCTTTGCCATGTTCCCCTATTACCCATAGGACGAGCTGGGCGAAGATGCTGCGTGGCTGTCCTTTGTTCCAAACAGTTCGGTCTTTTATTTGCCGCACACAGTGATGCGGCAGTTCTACTTCCACTGGTTTTGGCTTGTGTTAAAGCCCCTCTAGTAGTCCCTGTCTTTCTGAGGTGTAGATCTACGCAGTCCACCGCTTCGAGAAGGTCCCTCTTCGCCTTTTGCAAGAAGCCGTCTTTGATTTTATCTTTACCTCGTTCTCGGTGAGTCATTTAGAGGACTGGTAGAGCGACGTCACCGTTAGGTTGTCACCTTCCCCCCTCGGTATTTTTTCCTTGTGGCCACGAGGTAGTGTACGCTGTTATGACGATGCATCCCCCCGGAAGGACTTACTCCCCCTCAAGATCACGTCATATTTCCATGCCTTTATGATTGTTCGTTCCCCCCCCCTATCTTTGTCCTTTTAAGACCCTCATCGTCTGAGAGCGTTGTTACAAAGTTTGAGCTTATTATCTACATTGAGTGACCCGGCCGAGTTCTTCTTCCCTTAGGATGGGCTTCCAGGTCGCCTCTCCGTAACTCGGCCTTCCTCTGAGCGATTTGTGGTATTTCAACTCGTTGTTCATCGCGTTTGACCGCGCAAATTGCCTAGTGCTAAACCCTTTGCAACCCCCCCCAGGTGAACTTTTGGTTCTCCCTATAAGGACCCAGGATACACCTAGCCTTTCTCAGATCCTACCACCGATCTCCAAAACACCCGCGGGTCCCCTCCCATCTTCTGGATTTTACTAGCATCCCCTCCTGATGATATCCTTTCGACGATAATTCATCAACCGTGGGGGATGCCGAGCGCGTTCTCTTTTGATTTTGGCTGCTAGAACATTAATAGGTATTTCAGCGACGCCCCTTTTTCCCTCCGAGAAGACGTTCCGTCCTCTGGGGCTTTGAAGGCTCGCCACAAAGCATGTTTTTTTAAGGTCCCCCTTTCCACATATTTTTTCGAACACCCCCAGTTTTTTACATCCCCTTTTCCGACATTACCCTTGGTATCATCGCAGCGAAGATCAAAGATTTCTTTTTTCCAATTAACTTTCCCCTCACGTCATCCAGCCCAAATAAGAAAAGCGTGACCGTTGCCTTAAGCAGAAACAAGAGGCTCCCTCTTAGGATTCCCCCCCCAAAGCGTCCGGAGATGCATGCATCTTTAAAATTACTCCAACATCCCCCCGGCGGCTGCACGGGTACCGAACAGCCCCACTTTGCGGTCTTCCTCGTGCCATTCATCTCCGACTTTCAGTACATTGGATGTGGTCCAAGCCCTTCGGAGATCGTGTTCAGCCAACAGTCTACGTGGCTAGGAGATCCCCGTCATTCACCCAGCCAGATGTAGTGCCTGAACCGATCACGCATGGGTTCCAGCTCTTTTCTCAAGTCCCTATCCGCCCCAGACCCCTCCCCCTTTGATGCAAACATCGCCTTACAGCATTCCGCGTCAACCCGCGGGCCGTTCCTTTGTCTCTTTTCTCACCCTTGTTCCCCCTTGCATTTCTTTTCTTCGTTTGAACAGATAGGTCGGGGTGGCTGTTGCTTTGGTGTGACCTTTCAATTTTCTGGACCCCTGCCTTAATTCAACTCCCCTGATTCCCCTTCAGAAGACTGTTCCCCCACTATTAGGATTGCGGTTTCCTCCAAACTCCTTCGTCCTCTTTTCTTGAACTTTTATTTCCCCAGGGAACCCAGCTGATTCCGTGGCTTTGTAGGGCTGCCATGCCATTTTTCAATTGAACCTTTTCTTTTTCAAGAAAGGACAAGTACCTTGGCTATCGTGAGGTCGCGTTACCGCACAAGCGGTCTCCTGCCGGCCCGTGTTTGTTACCTTTGCCCTGTTTGCAGCGTAAGTAAGGTTTTTGGTCCGCCATGTTCCCTCAAATCACCCGTATGTGCATGGCGTGGACGTGATACTGATTCCTATCACGCACCCCCCCTCGACGCATTGCGTTCACTTCCTTTTTCGTATCCTTATACTTTTTTATTTCATCCCTTCGCCGCGGCAGCTAACCGTGTGGAAGGGTTACCAATCCCTTCCCCGCATTCTCCTCTAGCCGCCACCTCGAAAGGCGACCCAATTTTTTCTCCTTAACGGATAATAAACCCCTTCTTTTTTTCTTTGCTCTGCCCTTTACAAGTGTTAAGTTACCGCCCTTCTCCTCAATGAGGAAACCACAGAGAGCGACGAGTCATTTCTTTCCTCCTTGTACTTGTGTCATTTTCTTCTGTTTCCTTGTTTAATAATTAACCTGTGGCGGACTGCGAAAACACGTTTCACGACAATCTTTTTTTTTATGAGCCTAGATCGTTTTTTATTAAACCGCCTTAAGGCCCCCCGTCGGTCCATTCTTCTAGAACCTCCCCCGTAGCACTCCTTTTTTGTTTTCTACAGCTGTGTCCGATGGCCACGGCATCATT
>Ga0179593_1735657_pt1 | contig 24366 bp, 15 predicted proteins | sample CZODoug2_1_08_16_FD_185931 | JGI IMG/M metagenome (GOLD analysis project Ga0179593, IMG submission 185931) | Vadose zone soil fungal communities from Angelo Coast Range Reserve, California, USA - CZODoug2_1_08_16fungal (PacBio error correction) | ecosystem: Environmental > Terrestrial > Soil >... | reverse complement strand
TCCTATGAGGTCCTTCCCTCCTTGGATTTTCTCTCTCTTCCATATCAGTCAATAGCCCAACCCCCTATGCGCACTAGGCTCCTCCCCCCACCACCCCAACCCACCATTTCTTTCTGGTCCTTTTCCGCTATGACTTAGAAGGCGGCCGGCCTATATTCATCATCCTCCGTCTTTATTTTTATATTATGTGATTTTTCCAGGAAATTTTTTCTCCCCGCGACTCCCCTCCTTTTCGAGCCTTTTTCAACTTTGTTGCTGAGCTTTCTTTAAGAGCGGCAGGTCTCAATATGCTCTTCAGGACCTCCTTAGTTTTTTTCCTTCCTTGAACTTTTTTTCCCCCAGAGATTCGGTTGTACATCCCATAGATTGAGTCTTCCAGTAAGACTTGGAATTTTATCCCCCTCGCTCTGCAAGGGGCACCTTAAATAGACTCCTCCATTTCTCCCCCCTTGAACCACCTCAAGCCGCTCCGGACCTTGCGTCAGGTTTCTAGACCACAGGCCCCTTCTAAACTATCCTCGACAGGTATTTAGAGATTATCCAAGCCTGCTTTGAAATCTCTCTGACCCCTTCCCTTCTGAGCGATGGATGACATCGGATGCCACTTTTAGCCCCCTCTGTTTTTTTCTCACTTTTTTTCAGAGAGCCTTTCCCCTTCCTCTCACGAATTAACCTTTTTTGTTACATAAGTTCGTTAGAAATTTTCCCCCAAGAGCCCCCTTTTTTCGTTTCTTTTTGTTCCCCAGATTTTCCACTTACTAGGAGGACTAGTAATTTCGACCGACTTCTCTTAGCCTCCTTTGAGTTCAGCCCGAGAGACGAGGCACTTTTTATAGAAATTTTCCTTTTCCCTTTAAGCCTCCAGGATTCCCTCCCCATCGCCCCCACTTCCCTCTGTCAGGAGAGCCTATTTCAGGGAAGTGATCGCTGTTTATACTTCCGCAAGTTTTTCTCCTCTCCTATAACGTCACGGGACCCCCAAAATAGCAACCCGGCCGACTCGCTTGATCCCCCGAAACCCTAAGATCCGGCAGTCTTCAGCATGTTCTTCCAGAGCTTCCCTTTTTCTTTCCCACGAAAAAGTAAGCACGACGTACCCCCAAAACTCCCTGGCCTATCAAGCTGATATGTAGTGCTCTTTTTCTACTGTGGCGTTGCTTCCATCTTTTTGCAGCCTCCCCTGGCCTACGTATGATCGTAGTGCCGATTAGCTAGTCTCCCCGTTTCCTCAAGGCGCAGCAGCTGAGAGTGAACGGGTCGGTACTCGCCTTTCTCTCTGTGACGTTTCCTGAGATTGTCATGTCAGATCCCCCTGAGACGTGGACCTCCCGTTTTTAATTGATTGAGTTTCGTTTGGTTCCCTTGCAGTAGAAGTTTACCGCCCGGTAAGGACCCCCCCTTGGATCTTTTTGGTTCCTGTGAAGACCGCTTCTCCCGGCAATGACAGTCTTTTCCCTGAGAATTCGGATAAGTCCCTGTGAGCCTATACAAAAATGGTTATTTTTCTGCATCTGGCGGTGTTCTTTCTCGACCCCTAGTACCCTCAGTTCCTTTCGTCTCTCTGGTCGCCAGCCGGCGCACGTCGAGTCGGACGTTACTGTCTCATATCATTTGGTCCCCCTGTATTTCAACCTCCTCCCCTCTCAACGAGCCGTTGTTGAAGTAGTCACGTCTCCGCCGTATGTTCTGACGGGTTATCTTAGCTTCGTCTTCCTTCCCCCCAAAAATCTCTCGGTAGCCTGCACCAAGCGCGCCCTCCAAGACTCTTCTACAGTCCTTCCCAGTAGTTTCCCCCCCCGGTCCCGAGTCACACGTCCTCGCAGAATGGACTACTTCAGATCATGAGTTTTCCTTCTCCGACGAATTTTTTCCCCCCGTTGTGAACTATCCTTTTGCGGTCGGGGCATCGGATAAAGTCATTTCCCTCCGTCCTCCGTGGAAGGCCCCTAGTATCTTTCATGTTTTCAGTCGTACCTTGATGCCTCTTTTATCCTCGTCGTTTTCTGACGCTTCCTTTTCCAGGAACTTCCCCTCATGAGGTCCCCTCCCATTCTGAGATACCAAGCGACCAGGGCTCAAGCCATCGGAACCCTCTACCTTTTTCCTCCCCGAGTGGCCCCCCTTCTGGATTTCCCTGTCACGGCCGACCTTCCAGAACGGCGAGAGAAGATACTTTTTCCACATAGCTCCTCTTAGTTGTCCGCCCCCAGAATCTTCCCCTTCCCGCGCGAAGCTTAGACCGCCCCCCCCCCCCCTCCTAAGAGCAGTCCACCCTACTCTTTTCCAGGGAAGGTCAGCGCGACCTAGACTGTGCCGTCCTTTTTTCTTTCAAAGCAGACCTGATGAGAAAGTTACCTTACCCTCGTTATTTTCTCTTTTTCTGAAGAGTCCTTTGATGTAACACGGTTGTCGAGCTGCCGTTTATCAGTAATATTCCACTCAAGAAGTTTTCTTAGCCAAGTCCTTTTCCCAACAAATATCTTGATCCCCTTTCGTTCGACTCCCCCAGGACGGAGCCGTCACGCTCGACGCTTGCAAGCAGGTGCGGTCGGAGCCCTCTTCCTTCAGAATACGTTGTTTTTCCTTATTGTCTCCCCCAGGTTCTTCTTTTTAGAGGCCTTCCTTTTGACTCTTTTTTTCTACGAGCCTTTTCCTAAGACTTTTCTGTTCTCCATTTGCTGTCGTGTCGCTCTCTGCGATGATGAGAAGGGCGCGTTTTGTTTACACGAGCTCCTCCTCCGTTATAAGGGCCCCCAGAATTCCCAAGCGCTCGGATTCGTCTCTCTCTTGCGCAGTTCGTATTCTGGCTACAGGTGTCCCCTTGCTCTCCCCCCTGAGTCTTGTATAGTCCCCTTCCCGTTCCAATTCTTCTTCTTTTTTTTCGTTTTCTTACGTCGAAGACGCCCTTTGAGAGGGCGCCTTTTCGTCTTGTTTTCTTGAAGTCTCGGAGTATGTCTTCCCCCCTCTAGCCCCCTTTCCAGTGACCTTTTCCGGATGTTTTTCCTGGCTTTCCCCGTTCCTGTTCTAGGATGCTAGACGGTTATCTGTGTTTGTTGAGGCCACGCTCTGTCCCTTTGAGTTCGGTGTTTCCTTTTTCGGTTTCGCACCTTTCTCATTTTCGTGGCTACGCCTTCTGGATCACCTACTCCCTGTATATTGACTTCCCCTAGACTTTAAGACTCTTTTTTTTTTCCGATCTTTCCCCCTCCTTTTCTAAGGCTTTCCCTACCTTGAAACCGTAGATACTACGACCCTAGTGCGAATCTATTGAGTAGTATTCCCTTATGACCCCCCCCTCCTTTTTTCCTAAGACTGTTTTTGGAAGCGAGACCCCCCTGTCGACGGTGGACCTAGAAGACACGACGAAGTTCCTCCCCTTCATCCCTTTCTTGTGTTTTACTTAGCTGTTACTACTTTTCCCCAGACGACCTTTCCGACTAAGAGCGGAAATGTGCAACTTCCAGACGCACGCACGGCGTCGTGATTTCCTGTTTAATTCTTCTTTTCAGGAACCCCCTCTTAAATAGTCCCCCTCCCGGTCCGACTCTTCTTCCCCCGACCCTTCTCAAGCGTGCGATGTACGCTTTTTTTAAACACGCGCGTCTCCTTTCTTTGGATCCTTCTAAAACCCTACTTCTCTCCCTTCCACTGTCCGGCCACGAGGCACTTCCCCTATGGATTGATAGTCCAGCGGCGCCCCCCCCTATGAAAGCCCCCCCTTAGAATTTTTCCCTTAACTTTTTTCTCCTACTCCCTTATATGCGATTACATAACTTGTCCTCGGAGGCTTCTCCTTTCTAAGAAGAATTCCTTCCCTTCCCCTTAGAGGGAAACGTAATGGGACGCCGATTTCCTCCTCCCTCCCAGTCCCCCCTTTTCGAAAGTTCTAGCTCCTGGATCATTCTTTTCAGAATTGACGCCTCCTGCCCCTTAGCATCCCCCTACCTTTCTCCCGAACCCCCCATCCTTCCGTGGCCGCCCCCTTCGATAGTACTTAAGAAGCAAGCAATTATTGTATTCCATGTTTGAACTATTCTTAGTGTTCCCGTTAATGGTTTTTATTTGCCTGAAAGGCGAGTATAACGGCCTGTTTTCTTTGACGATCCTTGCCTCAGATGGCCGGAGCCTTGTCTTAGCGACGTTTCACTGGCTGTTTTTTTTCCTCGGAGAAATTCCCTTCAGGAAGCCCCCCCCTTTTCAGCTACTTTTTTTTTAAGGGATCTCCCCTTTCCCTTTTTTCTCTGTATGCGCAGTTATCGATTTTCACCTTTTTCCTCACCCCGTTTCCCGTTCACTCGCGAATTCCGGTTTGAGCCTTTTCCCAGATTTTTCTTTTTTTTCGCTTTTTATTGTTCTCTCCGATGACTTTTTTTCCTATTCCGTTTTCACCCCTCTCCAGAAAATGAAGCGTAGACGGGTATACTCTACTCTGGTCAATAGTAGCTACTTTCGGACCCAACTTCTCTTTTCGAATGTGGGCCTCCGAATTCTGAGTCAAAAGAAGTGGTCTCCTAAGATTCCCGCTTAGTTCTTTTCCTAGTTTCCCTGTCTTTTCTATTCCTCTCACAGGCGCGTCGAGCTTTCCCCCTTAAGATGGGTAGACGCCTCTTCCAGTTTCATAGTCGACTTGGGTGGGGTCGGGTTTCTAGAACTGCCTTAAAGTGCATATCTTTCTTTTTTTCCGGAGGGATCTCTCCCCCTCCAAGGCTTTTTTCTGGAGCGCTTGAACCTCCTATGAAAAGTTCATCTTAGATTTGACATAGTAACCTGACTTTTCTTTTTTTTCAAGGTCCCCTCCGAAAGATGTCGAAGTTTTATCCTTCCTACTTCTCGCTATTCTTGAATCCTTCTCTAACCCCCCCCCATGTTTCAGAAGCCACGAGCTCAGACCCTTAATTTGGAGCGTCCTTCTCTTTTTTGACTCTTTAGCCCCCCCCTTCTCTTTTATCCTTTTGTGTTGTCCCTGATTGTGATCATTCGTGTCGGATCTATGTTCTTTAGAAACGTCGTGTCTGCGCGTGGATTCCGTTTAGCTAGATTCCGTCCCTCGCGCCCCCTTCGGAACCCCCTTGAGGTAACCCAGCTCGCTTGATCATTTTAGTTTTTTCCCCATTTTTCTCCGTGACCCCGGGGCGTGGTAACTCGCTTCTCAAAGTCCTGAGCTTTTTTTCAGGAACTGGTGGAAGCTTCAGACAGAATTGCCCCGCCTTTATTTCCCCCCTTCCCCCCTTTTAAGTCCCCCTTTTCAGTCCCCCCCCCAACCCTCCCCTGCGACTCGTCGGGGTCGTGGCGTAAGTACTCTATAAGTTGCAATTTCCTAAGCGCTTGCCCTCTCTCCTTTAGTTGACTAGCAATTATAAGCTCTGAATTCACTCTAGCTTCTTTTAGAATCCCTTTTTCTTTAACGCTTTTAGAGCATCCCTCGTCGGGCATGTCCGAGGCGCAGGTCGCCTACCGCCTTCTCCCCCCCCGGGTCTTCGCGAAAATAATTCGTTATTTTCTCCTTTTTCTTTCCTCGAGCTCTTTTCTTTGAGAGGGCGCGACCCCCCCAGGAGAAGACCGGAAGAGCGAGCTTACTAGACTCAAACCCCTCTTCTTGCCCCCTTCCCCCCTCTCTCTAGGAAATTCGCGTTCCCAGGGTTTTTTTTCTTTGACCCTTTCTCGTATTGGCAGCCCGCCGCTCGGCGAAGAAAGCCCTGATTAGTTTTCTCCCCCTCTCCCAGACTTTCGGCAGTGAGATTTTTAACCACTCCCCCCTCCCATTTAGCCTTGACGCTCAACTAGGTTTGAAAGAGCCCCCTAAGGCTCTAGGCCCTTCTTCCCGGATTCCAAAAGAAGAAGTGAGATTTTCCTCCTCCTCTTTGGCAACTAAAAAGACGAAAAAGGGACCACACGTGTTCCCCTGCCCTTTTTGACCCGCGCTTAGTGCAGAATATAGTTTTTTTCCCTAACATGTTCTCCGGACTGGAGGTACTAGTTTGTTTTCTCTTAGATTTGGGACTTTCCGGAAAGTGTCCTTCCCTGCTTCCGATTCAGTGTTACTTTGTCCCCTTTTCTATTTTTCCCAGTATTCTATTGACGTTACCCTCCCCAGGTCCTTCACTCGAAAGCGAGGTGCAGAGAGAGTTGATGCCACTTAGAATCTCACTGGAATGCCCTTTCCTTCTCTTTCAAGGGCCTTTGGCTAAAAGGACGGCTGAGGCCAGTTTCCTTCCAGAATCTCCCACGTTTTTATTGATTTCTTTCTTATTTCCCCAGTGGGAATTTAAAGGACGTTAGTTCCAAAAAAAAATTTTTTTGGATTTTTTGCATCTGCGGTGGCGCAGCTCAGAGGAAGCGCCGTAGAAAGTCGCCTTGTGTTCTCCTCACTAGCCCGGACGATATTCGGGAACTATTGCATAACAGATAGGCCTGGAAGCCGACTCCCGTCTTCCCCCAGACTTCCGCCTTTTTTTCTAAGAGTTGAATCATGCATCATTACCCTCGGTTAGAATTTGTCGGCTCTTGAATTTCCAAGAGAATAGAATGAACTTCCCTGAAGACATTTTAGTAGCTGATCGCCTTCTTCCCCCAGGCTCTAGCCTTCCCACCTAGAAAGATAGCCTCCGGGCAAACGCTAAGTTATCCTCGCGACTTTTCGGATGATCCTCCTCTCCCCTGAAGTTTCTCCCTCTTGATAGAGTAAGTTTCGTTCGGCCGTTCCTCTTTGTAGCCCCTTTTTTTTTAGGTCCTCTTCTTTTTGTTTTTTGGTACATTTTTTTCCCCCGGTTTCCATGGGGTCTTCTCCGCCTCTTTTATATTTTTTTCCTCAGTTCCCAGTCCGTTACTCCCCCTCTTTCAGGTCCGCGACAGGCGCGAGCCTGAGACCCCTGCCCTTTTTTTTTTTCTCAGACCCTTTCCCAGGGAATTTTCCCTCCCTCTTTTCCCCCCCCTTTATATCGGCTGTCACTTTCGACTTCTTCGTAATCCCCCCTCCTCTCCCCTGAGATGCTAAGAAGAGCTCTCTTTAGCGCCCGCGCGCCCTCCAGTGCGTCACTTCTTCTAGCTGTTCCGCATTCCCACCTCCCTGACGACTTTTCTTTAGATCCCGGTCTTTGACTCTGTCCTTTTCCCTCAGAACGCGTTGTACACCCCCCCCCTTCTCCTAGAAACTTTTTTCTCCTCCCTTTTTCCCATTCGAGGGCGACGGCCTTCCCCCGTTTTGATCCTTTCGTAGGTCTCCACAGCGTATCCTCCTTTTTTTTTTCCCCTCTCGACACTTTCTTAGAAACGAGAACGGCCTGTCCCCGCGACTTAGCGCTCCCTCCTTTCTTACTCCGACCACGCCGGCGCCTCACGATGCGTCTCCCCCCCTCAGTCATCTCTCTCTTCTTGTTGTTGAGCCCCTTCTTTGCCCGCTCTTGGGAGATTCCCCGCTCCCCCCGAGGCGTTGCCCGCGTCTGTGCTGGTTGGGAAGCGCAGGAGTGGGTGTTCCAGTACTCCCCTCAATGAGATTTTACGAGATTCTTTTCCTTTTTGGGAGCCCCTCCCTCTCTCTTACAGGTGAAAGGCTAAACATAACTCCCTCCACGGCCTTAAGTTTCCTTGCTTTGGATCCCCTTCTGGACTATTCTGGGTCCACTACGTTTTAAGAGATTTTTCCAGTTAAAGTCTTTCCCCTTTTCCGGAGACTGTCTGCCTCTCTGTCTTCCGATCCTTTTTTCCTTCCTTTTTGAGCCCCTTTATTCTTCTGGGGTGATACTTAATCTTTCCTCTCTCTTGAAAAGTGAATCTTATATAGAGGTATGCCTTTATTTTTTGAGAGCTCCTGACTTTAAAATCCCCCCCCCTTTCTTCTTCTCTTAGATACTGACCTCAGAGTTCGATGATTTTATAGATGGCCTGTGAGTAGTTTCCGTACTGTTTTATAGCTTCTTTTCCCGATTCCGAAGTCCCTCCTGTTTCTCTGAAGATGGATTTTAGGACCTTCCCAGAGTCTTCTTATTAATACGCAGGGTCCCGTCTTCCGAATTCCTTTTCGGCACGTAGCCTCCCCTCCTCACGCCTCCGCCGCTTTGCTGCGGTCGTCGTCGCATTCCTCTCCTCCTTCCTCTCCTTTATTTTCGGTCCCTGGCTTTCCGGCCCTTTGACCGGATATTCGCCCGACGCAGACAGGGCAACTGAACTTTTTTTTTCTTAGATTGCCTCTCATTGAATTCTTCTTTTGGGCCTCCCTTCCCCACCCCCCGAATAGCTATAAACACTTCGTGACCATTTTTTCCCCCTTCGTCCCCTTTCCCTTCCATTCCCCTCCCCTTTGGGGTCTTCTAAGTTCTTCTTCCTTTGCACTGTCTTTAGTTCGGATTGCCTGTTTCTTTCCTTCCAAGCGTCCGACCTCTACTTGCGGAGGCCGAGAACCCCTCAGAGATTCGTAGTCCTCTTTCCTCGGTTTGTTGATCTCTTCCAATTAGGAATTCCCAGAGACAGGTTTTCCCTGAGCCTAAGGTTTCTCAAGCAAAATGGCTCTCCCGTTAATCCTTAAGATTGGATATTCCTCTCCTCAGTGTAACTAAATGTCCCAGAGAAGTCTTGGGATGGTTTTTTTTTTATTTTTGGTGTGTTGGGGTTTCCCTTCAGACTTCCAAGCTTTTTGGAATGAACGGTTTCCCCCCTCCGCTAACCCCGCCTTTTCCATCTTGCGCTTCACACTTTCGACCTTTCGAAGGTAAGGTCCAGTCTTGTCCCAGCCCAGGTAGATTCTTAATTACTCAACAATTTAAAGGACGCGGCGAGCCGCTTCCCTCCGCAACTTTCCTAGAAGAGCCCTTACTTCCTCCTTTGAACTCTCCCAGGAGTTGAGTTCCCAGAAGAGTCTGTTATCCCATCCAACGACGTAAGTGGAGATTTAGTCCCCCCTTTTTCGTGTTTTATTCCTCACTGAAATCCTCCCCCCCGCCCTTCCTTAGGGTTCCCTCCCTCCTAATGATGCCGTCTTTTCCTCCGTGAGTGAGAGCGCCTTCTAGTTTCGAGAAGTCTTCCTATTGCCGACTTCTCATTTCCCTCCCCCGAGTCTTCTCCCTTTTCAGGCTTCTATTCTTCTCTTTTTTCTTTCTGATACCGGTCGAGACCCCTGTCGAGACGCCTTCTCCTTCGGAGTCTTTGGCCTTTTTTAACTCCCCCGCTTTTAGTTCGCTCGTCGCTATGGTCGTTTTCCTTTAGATCCCCCCCCCTACAACCCGACGCGCGCTTGTTTGCTTTTTTTTTTTGTCCCTCGAAGGTTTTTTCGCGACCGCCCCCCCTTCCCCCCCCTTAATTCTCTCCTCTCCCGTCCGGCTCCCTCCTTTCATTTTTCCGCCCGCCGAGATGCTTTTTTCGAAAAGACGTGGAATCCCTCCACCGCTTTTTTTTCATTTAGTTTCTTTTCCCTCTTTTCCCCTCGTAATCATACGACGCCTCTTGAGCGGCGAGCTTTTTTTTTGGGTAGAGCCCTCTCTCTCAAGTCCCCGTTTTTTTTTTGCTGCGGAGTCTTTTTTCCTCCCGTGTCCTTGCAGGAGCGAGTTGCCTTCTTGCTTTCAATGCCACCGGCGGACTTGAACCTCCGAGTCCCTTTCGTTGCGACTCCACAGCCCTGGCCTCTGGACAGTCCTACCTTCGTCTTGAGTTCTTACCAGCCCTTGTCCGCCTTTTCCTGCAGAAGACGCATTTTCGCAAAAAGTTTCCTTAACACCCCCCCCAGACTCTTTTGGAGACCCTTTGACCACCCCCCCACCACAAGGAAATGCTTCTTCCCCCCCTCCATCCTGTTTTGGTGTTTTAAGACTCCTTCTTTTGACGTTTACCTCGTTTTCTACTTTTCCCTGAGTGGTAGGCTTTAAATTGGGCTTATTCCCCCTGACTTTTTGTCTTTTTTTCCGCGCCTTAGGACCTCTCTGTCCCCTCATCTTTTCTTCCAGAATCGTCGCCTTTGCCGGCTAAGTGCACCGTGGTCTTTCTGAATAGTTGTCGGCGACCTTCTTCGTGGCATTTTTCCCGTTCCTTCAACTTGATAATGGCGTTCCCGCTCAAATTCCCCGCCCCCCGCGTTAACGCTTTTTTACTACGTCATTCTCCCTTTCCCGACGTCCCCTACTTTTTTCAGGTCGCCTCCTTTTTTGAAGCTTTTTTCAGTCTTTTTACTAAGTCCTCTTTAGCGGCTCTCTCCCTTTTGACCAACGTTAGTGTCCGCAGTTTTCTTGCATATAGGCGGGCTCACCCGCCTGTATCGGAGACTCCCTCGTAAATCCCTCCAGAACCCTTTCTCGTCACTTTCTGAGCGTTCGGGTTTTTTTTCGCGAGAGGGATGCGACATTCTCCCCCCAAAAAGGCATCCTTCTTACCTCCTTCTCTGAACGTGATCGCCTTAGCGCAGAGGCACTTCTCGTCCTTTCTAGGTAATCTGTTCTTTAGCCAGTTCCCTTTTAGGAGACATCTTCCAAACCGTTTCCCCCCGAAGAGAGGAGTCGCTCCGCAGGAGTTCTTTCTTCGATAAACTTCGCCCTCTTTCCCGAAAGCCTCGGCATCATGCCGTATTTAGAATGGTAGTTTCTCACAACGAAGATTATTTGGGTCATACGCTTTAGTTTTTTTTTTTTTTACCCCCCTAACTCCCCCCCATCAGAGCCCCCCTCTCTTTCAAAAGATCACTTCCCGATCTTCGGTTTCCCCTCCTATCTTTGATTTTGCGTCTTTAATCGCAGTGGAGGGAATTTAGCGAATGACTCGTCGCCGTTTTCACTTTTATGGGACCCAATCCTCCCCTTAATTTTTACGATTTTGTGAAGTAGTCTTCCGTTATCTCTTCTGATAGTAGATTAGTTCCTGACCGGAGTCCTCCTTTGTTTTTCTCGCAATTCAGCGTTGAAGGAAGCGTTCTTGAATCCGACGGGGCCCCCTTTAGTCTTTTTCCCTGCCTTCTCTACCGACCACTTTCGAGGGGAGACTTGCAACCTTTTCTCCCCCAGACAGCTTTGCTCGTGACTTCTCCCGGACTTCGAGTTTAAGTAGGTACGATAACATCGATTTTCTGCCCCCTCTCCCGTTTCCTTTGGGCGCTCGAAAAGTCGTCGAGTCCTAACTTAGCGATTTATCCAGACTTCCCTTAACTTCTTTACACTTTCCCCTGTCCGAAGCAAAAATCCGGCAGCCCCCCCAAAGATAGACATCACCCTCCTCGACGTCTTCCACTCCTAGTTGACCTTAGTAGAAGACGTCTTGTTTTGATCTTTTGGTTCCCCGCTGAGGTTTTTTTTTGAGTAGCCAAAGGGAACCAAGGAGAAGGCCGCTACTTCTAGAGCCCCTAAGGAGTAGGTATCCGTGAAGGTTTAGGGGATATCATAGCCCCCAGAGACGCGCTTTACAAGTACGACGAACGCCAGGCTCCCCAGCGCGTCCTCCTCGTTCCCCCAGTCGGCCAATCTCACTTAGAGTAGTGAAAGGATGAAGGTGAGTTTCTTAAGAAGCTTTCGTCAGTAGATCGCTTGAGGGAAGTCCTTAAATAGTCTCTCAATCTTTGGGATTGACTTTTCGAAGAGAGTAGGGGTGAACTCGTTTTCGCACCCCCCCCTCTTGCAAGACCTCTCCCCCTCCCCGGTCCGCCGCAACCTTTTCTTAGCCGCCTCGTCCCCATTTTATAGCTCCCATCTGGCCTTTTTTCTTCGGACTCTACGAGTGGTCCCTTTAATGCTCCCGTTTTTTCTGTTCCGATCTGTTGTCTCCCAGAAGATCTTCTCCCTTTTTTTTTCAGGCATCAGTAGGGATTCCTCCCCCGCCCGTTTTCCCTTAAGGAATGGACCCTCGCGATCCTTCTTTTTTTTCAGAGTCCCTAGGTTTTTCTTCCCCATTCAGGAGCACGATCTCCAGAGAAGACTCAGACCAGTTGATTGGGTTTTCTGTAGGTTCGCACCCCTCGCTGCTCGCTCCTGGACGATCTTTTCGTAGAACGCCCCAGCCTTCTAACCCTTTTCAACAGATCTCTGAGCCATCCTTTTTCAGAAAGCCCTCGGCAGACGTAAATCTCTCCCACACGATTCCGATCCAGACCTTACCTTCATTCTCTCCCTCAATTTGTTTGTCTCTCATGGCTCTTCTTTTTCCCTACATCGCTCGTGTTTCCCGCGGCGTGACGGCGCCGTGCTTAGAAGGGGTTCGGTTAATTCGTGGCCTCCCTGTTGTTAGCGATCCCTTCCTCTTCGAAGGGCGGATCGTCCGGTTTTTAATCCCCCTAATTTCCCGTTGCCAGCCGCCGTCCTTCTACGCTTCTTCTGTATCGCATTCTCGTTCTTCATGATGGGGCTTCCCAAAAGAGGTAGTAGATATACGCTCACCGTAGTTCTCCCTCTTTCGCGTTCTTCTTCTTTTCCATCCCTCGCAGAGAAACGGGAGATCTTTGGATGGGGAGAAACAACGTCCCGGGCTCGGACGTAAGACCCGGTAGAAGTCTTCTTGCTTTTCTTAGATTAGTCTAAGAGTGTTTCCTTAAAGTATCTGTTTTTCCTTTGAGGTGCTTTTTCGCTTTTCAGATTCCTTTACCATTAAGTTCGTCACTAGGGCGAACCCCCTATGAGTATTTTTCCCGACGATGATTTTAAACCTTTTCGGACTAAACAGACTTTTTATCATTCCCCGAAGAGTTACTTCCCGCAATTTCGATCGATCTCCTAGGTAGGCCGATCCCCCCTCGACTTCCAATAGATCCACTAACGAGCAATTTTTAGTTGCTTAGGTAGAAGGAGAGATTTCCATAAGGAATCCTTCTGTTCCTCTCGGGTCCTGGTCTGTCTTTCTTCGACAGGGTGCAAGGCTATGTAGGGCGCCCGTATTTCCTTACTACGAATTCCTTGATTTCTCTCTTGGAAGGCTACCGTAGCGGTGGGAGACCTTCCCAACCTTTCCGCCGCGTTCACGTTTTTAGTTGAAATGTTACGTTCCCTGAAGATCTGGCCCCTTTTTTTTGCAAGACCTTTTGAACTTTCTTTCCTTTCCCCTTCTATTTCTGCGACCACTGCAATAGTTACCTAATTCGAATCCGGATCCAATTCGCTTCTCTTTTTCTTTCCCTAAGAGTGCTTCAGCAACAGAGGAGGTCCCAGGGTGGGGATTGCCTTTTCAACCCCCCCCCTTTTGCAGGCAGCCTTAAACTAATAAGAATAAGCGTCATCCTTTTTGGTTCCTCGGTCTTATTGTCACAGCACTTCTGCCCGAAATGGGGAGGACCTTTTAGAAGACTCCCCTAAGGGAATTTCCCCCCCTTGAAAAAGTACCTCCTTACCCTTCCAGCGTCGCTTAAGAACCTAGAGGGTACATGCCAGGCATTCCCCCCTTAGAATGCAGCTCCATGACCACTCCTCGAACCCGGAACTCCCCCTCTGACAGTCTTTTTAGGGAACTGTCCATCTTGCCAGCTTAGAAGGAGAAGCGACCCAGTTTCTGCCTCAATTATCCCCACGAGGCGTGTCGAACCCTTTTAGCCCTAGAGAGCCCTCCCCTTATTCTCGTGCTAAGCGGAAAAATCCCGTGGAGAGTCGGAGGGGGGAGTCTTGTTTACGTCCCCCCGGGAAACTGAAATTTTTTTTCCTAGGGTGAGGAAGAAATTTACTTTTTTTTCTATTCCACCTAGATTGATTTTTTTTCCCTCTACAAGAAGTTTTCCCTTTCCAAGGGAGACTTTTTGCGTCGATGCCGTTCTCTTCGCTTGGCGCCCCGTATGCAAGAAGTTCGGATCGTATTAACCTTTCCCGTACTTTTTTTGCAGATCTCCTCCTCTTTCTTGAGTCCTTCCTCCTTTACGAGTTAGTCGAGTCTGCTTTAGGAGGAGTTCCCCGAGATGGAAGTTATTCCCTCTTTTTTACTCTTTCGACCCCTCGCAATTGCTCTTTTGGTTCTCTCCGACTTTTTTTCAGGTCGAGCCAATGGGACGGCAGGACCGTGGGCCCCATGCAAGCACATGAGCCCGCTACAATCTTTTCTGCGAGAGGGAGCAAACAGACGGCGGGAATCTCTTATTCGCGCTTCTTTTTTGTTCAATTTTAAGTAGCCCTTCTTCGAGCGAAGTTTGTGGTGAGGAATTTTTTTGACATTGCACCACCCCAACCATTTACCCTCGTCTTTGTGTGCCGGCGGGCGTATTAATGAAAAGGTTCTTTTAATGAAGCGAGAACTATTCTCTGGTCGTTTTCTTGTTTCGGAGCCGTATTCCGGACTCAAATTCGAAGTAATATCTTGAAGCCGATCCTGGTCCTCTTTTTTTCTTTGATTAGTACATAATCTCATCTCTCCCCCTTGAAGAGACTAGAGAACAAGACCGTGCCATTTTCTTTGAGGCTTCCCCATGATCTGCTTCTGAAACTTGAGAGTGTAAGATACCCTTTTTTTTTTTTTAGAGACCCTTTCTTTTGCAGGTCCCTGGCGCCGGCCCCGCACTTTAGACAGTTGAACCCTTTTGCGCTATTCCTTTTCTCAGCTACTATGATACTATTTTTTTTTTTGGGGCGCCTCCGAGGAAAAGTAGCTGTATAGGCCCTTCTTCTCTTGAAATACTTGGGCAGTGGTAAACGTCGAAAGGTATCCTTTTAATTAAGTATGCTTTCAGTTAGAATCAGTTCTTTTTTTTCCCTCCCGGAAAACCCCCCCTCCGATAATTCGTAAAGTGAAATTTCTCCCCCACTCACGATTCCCCAGAACCTTCCTTTACGCTACGTTCGTCAGTATTGGCTCGCAGTACGGAACTCAAGATAGGAAGAGCGGTAGCAGTTCCCTTGCCGACGCTTGACTTTCGATCGACCTCCGACGCTATCTTTGTTCCTTTCTTCACTCTTCTTTTCCCCAGTGGTGTCCTCATTATCGGATTTCTCCCCTCGGGATCCCCGCGAAGATTGACTGAGACGACGGCCAGTCCGAGAGTCCCCTTCCAATATCGCGACCCAGAGCCTCTTCTCAGTCGGGTTTGGTCACTGATCTCTGCTGAGACGACCTTGAATGAAACGACGACTCCTGACATTCCCGTCCCTCCCCTCCCCTCCTGCGCCTCGAGCGAAGCTTCAATGCCGAGATGTTCTTTTTTATTTCCATAGCTCACTCCGCAGTCCTTTGCCGCCCCTACCACAGATATTTCCCGGAAGATAACCTTTCTTGAGGTCCCCCAACAGAGAGATATTTGATGTCGAACTTTCTGAGACCTATAAAATGAGAACCCCCACGAGAGAGATAACTCAGGACTAGAGGCCCTTATATTCTCTCCTTAACGAACCGACGTCGGAAGGCGTCCCATTATGGGTGGCGACCCAAAACGAAGAAAACCCCATTCAAGATTCTGAACCCTTAAGCCGCCCCCTCGGAATAATATATTTAGAAGGTGAAGGCCCTGTTTTCGTGGCGGGCCCGTTCTAGTCCTTTTTAAGCGAGCTTCACTGTTCATCCCTCCCTGGCTTCCTTCCTCTTCAGGGTGCCTCGTAGAGCGAATTTTTCTTTACCGTGCCAACCTCGCTTCGATACGCGCTTTGGGCGCTGAATCTTCCCCCCCCCCCAAGTTTTTGACTTGGACTTCTCTCCCTACCTACAAGTTCGTTCATTCTCCTAGTTAAATTTCAGGAGAAACTTGTTTTCGGCTTCTTTTAATATTCCCGTAATTATCCTCCTCATGGAGTAAGGGTCGTTTCTTTCGATGGTAGTTTTTCGGCCAGTCTTTTTTATGACCCCCACGGTCGCTTTTCCAGAGAGGAGGTGGCTCCTCTACGGACCTCCATGTTAATATTTCCGTCGCGTAGTGTTTCGAAAGCCGTTGAAAGCTGACTCTGAAGTATTGGTCCCTATTCCCCTCGCCACAGAGGCCCTGGCTTTAAGAACTGACGCGCTGACCACCCCCCCTCGCATCAAGTCGTCAAGAAGAGTTGTGCCCTTTCGACGGCCCTTTTTCATTTTTTTCCGCGGAAGTACGGAGGGGAAGCCTCCCCCCCCTTGCCGGCAGCCGATTTCCCGACTGTCGGCTTTCTCAGTCCAGTCGGTTGAAATTACATCTCCATCTCCTTCCGCGCTTTCGCCGATAGTATTTTTCTTTTCTCGATACGACGAAATCAGCATCTTTTTACTAGAGTCGTTATTCCAGTGATATTTTGAGTGTGTTCATCCCCTATTCAAGAAGTGAAGGGTCCGCCTTTTTTTTGTGTCGTTCGTATCCCTTTTTTGACGTCCTTCTCGCCGCGAGGGGATACTCGCTTTGTCGCGCCCCCAGACGCCTCCGTCGTTGCTGGTACTCTTCCTCCCCGCGCCCCCGAACCTGCCCCTCCGCATCGAAAAAAGGATTCCGTCTTTCTTGGGGAACTTGCTCAATCGGCCCACCTGACTTCCGGACACCGTACGATGCGAGAGACGTATTTTACCCCGTTCATAGAATCTACGAGTCCCCCAGTTCCCCGTGGTCTCAGAAGGCCTGAAGACCGAAGAGAAGTCCACCCGAAGAAGGGAAAAGGGAATCTTTATAACTTTTCGTGGATTTCTCGAAAGATTTTCCCACAGATACTGCCTTTTGCTTTTTCCCCTCTTCCCGCAATCCGCCCCTTTCTCTCAGTGTGAGTGACTTTATAAATGTTTCTTAGTACCTGGATACTCTTCTCTCTCTCGTGTATGCACGCAGGCAGAGACGAAAAGCGAATGTTCGTTAAGATAATTTTTTTTTTCCCGTAGCTTTCGCAACTTTTCTTTCCAGCACCAGGACGGCGCGTCCTCGTCCCGCGCCCGAGTGATCTCCCCGTAGTGAAGTCAGACCCCCCTGTTCCTAATAATAACAGTTTTTTTTCTCTAGTGGCCTTCCTTATTTCGCTCTTAGTTTCTTCTTATGTGCTGGGGCTTCCCTTAAGGTAGAGGATGAATTTTCCGAAAGGGGATGAATGGTTCCTCTTTCGACATGATTTCTTTTGAGAAGGCGTCTATTTTGAGCGCCCCCAGAGCGCCGACTCATTGCTAACCCCGCCCCCCCTCCCTTTTTCTTAGTTCCGTCGCGGCATTCCCGTAGCTTTCTTTTTTTTTAGACCCAATTTCGGTAGGCGAGTTCCAGACAGTGTGCGACCCCTTATGTCGTGTTGAGATCACATCTTTCAGACGAAGAACATGAGTCTGCGAGAAAAGTGTGTTTTTACCGGTTTCCCCAAAGTCTCGTGCCGTGATGCTACTTCTATGTACGTCTCTCGCCTTTAGAAGTAGTGTGAAAGAAGATTACTATGACGTCCCTCAGTTCGTATTCCTTTTTTCATGAGGTATAGCGGCTATGGTGATGATCCTTCCTTCAGGCCCCCAAGTCAGGGACTTCCCGGTGGAGGAATAGATTGTGTGAAGGACTACGAGAGTTACCCCCAACCCCATCCCCATTTGACGTACAGATATATTTTTTGACCACTTCCGGGCACGACTTAAGTCCTGTTACCGACAGATTCACGAACCCCTACTACCATTTCACGGCCCGAGGCGTGTAGAAGTCACCCTGAAATTCTGACCTCTACCCCTAAGTCATGAGACCCTAGGACGTCGCAGGTCTGACTCGGCGGTGTCAGTTTTATGTCTTAGAACCAAGTCCCCCGACGAATTCTTTTTTTCTTATTAGATTTTTGTAAGTCCCCGCACGGGTTGTCCGACTTTCCCCCCCGCCGACTCCCCTCTCTCTAAATCCCTAGGAACTGTTTTCCCTTCGCTTCGCGTTTTCCCTGAGTCGGGCCTTTTTTTCCTTCGTCGTTTCGGACATCATCTGTTCATGCTGACTGATGCCTTCCTCTCATCCGTATGGCGCATGCTTCGAAAAAATAAGGTAGAGGACCTTTGAATTTCTAGGACATCCCTTCCGCTGTAAATTTTTTTTTTCAACGAGAAAGTTGTGCCTCGGATCCTTTCCCTTAGGCGCCAGGGATATAAGTAGACCCAGGTAAGAAGGCTTAGGTTTGGACGATGTTTTCTCAAGGCATCTCTCACGTCCCATGGTTTTCCGCCCCCGCCGGCCTTGAAGACTGTCACACCCTCATCGGCGTCCCCTAAGTTACTTTCAAGAGGGAAGCGCCCAAATTTTCTAAGCGATTTGGGTCTCCCCTGTACGCGATGCCGAAGAATCAAATTTCCCTCCCAATTTCTCCTATGAACCCTAGTGAGGAATGCCCATAATCCTGACACCTCAGAAGTATAGAGAATAGACTGAAAGAAGGAAAATCCTCCGAGTTCCCTCAACGCCACCCCTCTGAGGAGTCCAGAGAACGAAGACGGATGATGACCTTAAAGAAACCTATCGGAGAGTAGTCTTTAGGGGTAGTGTCCATAGTCGGAGGACTAAAGCTAGAGGTGAGTACCTAGCGATTTTGATTCCGCTTCTAGCGTGCGTCCATTCGCGCTAATGGAGATCTCGGCCCTCCACCTTCCTTATTCCGTCTTACTTTTGCGTCTTTGATCGGCGCCTTTTCGGACGAATATGACCTGGCTATCTGACAAAGTAGCTACCTCCTCTCAGGCTCAGGGGCCTTTCTCATAGTTCTTTCTTCTTTTGTCGTTTCAGAGTGACGCTTTCCCCAGTTTTTTCGTTTTTTTTCTTGCCCCCCCCCCGACGCGTGAGCTGGGTCGAAGGGCGACTCCTGTTTCCCTGCGACCCGTTTTTTATTTTTGGTCGTAGACAAGGGACCAACCGGAGACTGTTCTCCGTGGTGCAACTTGAGATTTTTTCTTTTACAATCTTGGCTCGCCCCCAAGCTTGCTTTTTCTAAAACTAGATATTAGTGAGTTAGATGGCTTCCACCCACCGATGGATCCCCTATCCCCGGTCGCTCCCCTTTAGTCCTCTTTCGAGAAAGGCTACCGATCGCGCCACCTTTCAGTGTTTTTCCCTTCTGAGGGTTCCGATCACAAGTGCAGGTTCACTCCACATGGTAGGTGGGAGTAATTCTGGGACGTTTTTTCGACGACGCACTTCGGAAGAGGTTGACCCTCTTTGACCCCCTGAGATTTGACTACGGCCTTCGACGAAGAATACGTACTCTCAAGGCCTAGGAGAGAGACTCTTCCAAGAAAAACAAAGGAAGTAGTCCCACGAGCCCACGAATTGGAGGATTCAGGGAGGGCCCTCTAGTGAAGAGAAGTCTGTGTACATCCTAACCCCCTTGTTAGAGATGTGACTACCCTTTGATAAGTTAATAGGAAAGGGTCCGCCGACTCTTATTCCTCTGCGGGCTTTGGAGATTTAAAGTGGTTCTTCGATATGTTGCGACTTCCCCCGATCCCCGAGCTTTTCCTTTAGAAATCCTAAGTGAAGTTCGTGCTCTTTTTTTTCCCCCCTCGTGGCAGGCGTAAAAGTCTACTAGACCCCCCCGTCTCTCGAGAGCAGCAGTAAGAATTTTGCCGCATTCTTAAATCGTCTCCTTCTCTTTCCCTTCACTTTTCCCCCTCCCCTCAGAAGCACCCCCCGACACTGGCCTCATTCCGTCCCCATGAGGCCTCAGCGACCCCGAGGACCTGAAAGCCCTGCAGCAGGTTTCCTTATTCCTACCCCTCATGACTTCCCGAAGATGCGAAGCCAGAAGATCTTTGGCGCTGAGTCCACCGCTTTTTTTCTCCTCGGCTGAGGGTCTTTGAAACTAGTAGCCCTTAGAAGGACTGTTTTCAATCCTCCCTGCAGGCCCCACCTCATTCAATTTCCATTTTCGCCCCAAAAGAGAAATTCTCCCTGGCGTTCGGTTTTTGGAGCGGCTGTTTCACACCGACCCCAATTCTGAACGTCCCATGAGCGACCGCCCCCCTGCAGAGAAGAGAAGTGACCCCAGAGGCCAATTCTCCTCCTCCCCAGGTTACATCCGTCCAACGAGCTCTCTGAGACTTACGACAAAGAGCCCACCGAGCCGACCCCCTTCTTTCAGATACTCCCTTGCAGGGACGTTCGTGCTCGATACTTCCATGTATCGTCGCACCTCAGAAAGGATATTATCTTGCCGTACAATTAAAATCCGTGAAGGACTCTCCCCCTAAGCTTTGAACCCCTCACCTAAGAGACCCCTTAGTGTGAACCTTTACGCCAAGTTAGTGTTTACCTCGGTGGAATCGCATCTTCCAACTCCGTGTTGAGCGAAGTGTTTGGAACTCTTTTTAGAGATTGATCTAGACCGGCCTCTCTGATTTCGGAATCCGGAGCTATGCATTCACGCTTTTTGAAAGAGGTGCCTCTTTCCTCCTATTAGTCTAGGCTCCCGGGAAGTTCCACGAGATTAGGAATGACCGTTCGTCCTCTAGTCATCTAGATTTTACCTTTCACGGCCTTCGCATCTTCCTTCAAAATGTTTAGTAATCGTAGTTCTCTGCTTTTTCCGGTCGGACTAGGCAGTCTTGATTTTCCTGTTATTTTTGCCGAACGGGAGATTCAGAGGAAGCCCCCAGCCTTAAATTGTTGGCGAGCCTTTTTTTTTAAGGCGCTTCAAGTCAGGTGTGTACTCCGTTTTTTTTGTTTTTCGCTTTGCCCTTTCGGTTTTTCAGCCGTCCCCCTTCGTTGGACATTCTGAGTGGCGTGATTTCCCGAAGACGTCGGCCTCCTTTTACCTTTAACCCTTGTGTCATTCCTAAGGAACAGAAGCATGGCCGTCACCTCCGAGACCTTTTGCAACTGAAGAAGAATTCGTCCCCTTTCTACCGCAGTTTTTTCCCCCTTCCTCCCTTGAAGGTTTTCCTTCCTGACTATAGGATCGTGTTCTTCGTTTCTCGACTCCCCGTCTCGGCACAGAGCGCACGTCTACGCTCCCTGCTTTAGTCTCGGCTTCGAAATATCCGGTTCCACTCTCTTTCGTCGAATTTTTCTTCCGAATCCCCCCAGTATTCCCTTCCCCCGAAGAATTTCCATACGACCAGACCTCAATCCCGTTTCTATTCGTGCCCTATCGACTAGGTGAGGGCTGGCAGAAGGAGTCTTCTCTCTGATCTTTTTGGTATCGGTCCTTAGTCTCCTGTAGAGTAGAGTAGCTGGAGTGGATCTTTAGTTTTATTCTAGAGTAGTAGTTCACCACGACTATCATCGTCTTTGGCCGCTGTTTTTTCCCCAGTCCCTCTGAGCCTAAAAGCGACAGAGAGGCCCATCCGCGACCATTATTTTTTATTGCGGTTCTGCTGACGCTTCGGTAACTTAAAGAAGACTTCCCGGAGATCGTCGTCCTCCGAGCTGTCCCTTTCTCTCACCCGCCTACCTCTAAAAGCTGGCTCCGAGACTTCGTAGGCGACTTGGACGCAGCCTTTACCCTCCTGGGAACGGTGCTGGCGCGCCTTTAGTGAAGTAGCCTTCTACGGAAGACTTATCACCCCCATACGTCTCAGATGCTTCCGCCCCTCTCCCGAATTTTCGAGTGATGAGGGCTCTTTCGGTGATCCAGGTCTTCTTCGGCGCGATTAGGAACAATCTCCCCCCTCCCGAGCGATCTCTACACCTTCGTACAAGATTCGCCCGTAGAGGAGAAGCACGCTACCGGCGAGTAGACACCTACAGACTTTTTCGCCAGCTCTTATTTTTCGCGAAATCCCTTCGAGTCGAAATCTCTCTATTCATAATAAGTTTTTTGAGAGAGATTCTCTTACTGATTCTTCGTTGCGCGGCTCCCTTTTTCTGAGCCGGGGTCTTTTCCCTCCTTCTCCTCTCTGGATGATAAGTCTACTTGTTGAAGGGTTAATAGTGGCAGCCCTCTCCGCCCATTTCGTTGTCTCTTCCTCGTATGTTGGATCTCTCGCAGCGCTTACGCCGGTGCTTTCTCCCCTTGACGCCCATACATCCCCCGAGCTCCTTGGAATTCTCTTTAGAGCAATAGGGAGCCTTCGGGACCCCAGGATTCTCCTAAGCACGGACTTTCCAGAGCTTGGGGAAATTCCTTTAGGGTGTCCGGGTCCCGAGGAGTCCTCTCCTTTCGCTCTTTTGCCAAACGTCTTCGAGTCTGATGGGTAAAAAATTGAATAGCGTCCCCCCATAGGCCTTAAGTCCTTCTCCTCTGCTTGCCTTGGTCCTCAGCGTAAGCATTCGGAAGATTGTCCGAAGTTTGTATACGATAATTTTTTTATACTTATTGGTTTGATCTCGTTTTTACGTGAGGAGGTACCTTAGAGGAATGGAGTACGGAAGGGTTCTTGTCATAGTTCGGGTGCCCCTCAGAGGATAAACTCATAAGGATAAGTAAGTACGCTCATATTACTCCTTAAGCTTCCGTGCCCCTGCTCTACTCTTCAGATAGAGTCGGTACTTTCTCACTGACCCCTCCCCCCCTCCTATATAGATTACACTCGCGTCCCGTCGTTTTTAGCATTGATTCCAGGCTTAGACTACATAGCTTCCTAGTAGACCAAGGGTTTAGAGCCTTTCTCCCTGGGATATGTCCTCTGCCTAAGAATAAGGCATTTTCTATTCCTACGTGCGACTGAGTGTCCCCGATGCATGGAAGTTAAGGAGGGGGGGGTTCCTGAATGTCCACCCTCGACTTCCCCTTTCCTACACGTTTGAGGACCTGTTGAGGCGACGACCCGAAATGCTTTGGAAGACAGGTCTTGCCGGCTTTTTTTCGTTCTCGGCCATCTCTTTATGCGCATGATTGCATCTCCATAAGTCAGTCCGACGTGCGACGGCTTCTTAACCTGATCTTCCCTTGATTCCTATCCCCCCTCCACAACTAAAACACTACCCAACGGACGAGGAAGACTTTAGGCAATCCCCGAGACTATACAATTAGATTTCCACTCTGGGGGGGACCCCGAGTACCCAACCCGTTGACCCCCATAGAACGTACAAGGGATGAAGGACCGAGAAAGGCAGCTCCTGACGTTGATCGTATCTCAGAGCATTCAGGAAGAGACCGAGACCTCCTCAGGGGGGCCCTAGGTAGGAAAGAGGAGACTTTAATTCCGTTTCCCCCACTTCTTTTCTCAATCCCTAAGTGAACGTCTAAGCGAGATTCTCTCAGAGCGGCGAAGCCTTTTAATGAAGCCCTTTTTTAAACACATAGATGATAGACTTACTGAGCTCTTTTTCCTAAGTGGCTAATGACTTTCCCCCTCCTCCTTTTTTCTTAACGGCAAGACATGCCTTTCCATCGCTGCCTCCGCCCTAAACTTGATAAACCCCCGAGGCGTTTTTCCCCCGTCCGCATTATTCTTCCCGCACGCCTGCGGCTGCTTCTTCAGTTGCCCTCCGAGCGTTTTTTGGCGGGCGTCTTGTAGTTGCCCCCCTCCCGGAGGTTAGAAAGCTTGAAAATTGTCTCGACAGTAGTGAAGCTAACGGCATTCCCTGAAAGTCTTTCGAGCCTTGATGCTCCTGAATAAATGGTTTTATAGAAGAACCCCGAAGCAACTGAAGTCTTTTTCTTTTTTTCTTTGGACTTCCAGAAGAGAGCTTCCCTTCTATTCGACCTTTTTGGATAGGGAGCAGATTCTTCGTCTTTCCTGTCAACGTCTATGCAACATGGGCAGAAGCTCCCGTTGCCCAGGATTTTTTTGGCCCGCCATCGTTCGCGATCCTTCTAGGCGTGACGATGCAAGTTCTCCGGGGTCGTCATTTTTTTCACCTTCTTTACCAAAACGTCCTCGCTCTTGGGGGCGCGATCTACTGCCTGCTGTTCCGAAGGAAAAGGGCCTTTTTCGAAGAGAAGGAAACCGTCGGTTCTTTTTGCGCGAGTTTTGACCGCCGCCTTTATTCCTCCTCCGACTTTGTCGAGTGAGCGCCCACGCAGATTATTTTTTCCTTTCTTGAGGTTCCTGACGTCCTTCAGAGGCATCACTCTCTCCTGAAGAGGACACTTTAGTTTCCTGGGGGTGCGCTTCCTAGTTTTCTCAGTCGACGCTCTTTACTTAGGAGGCTGGTTCGAGCAAGGTACGTGACGCGCCTCTCGTTGAGCCGCACTTTTCCCCCCGAGGCCGCTGCGAAGAACCTTAAGAATTAGTTTTGAACCGGCATTTGACCCCAGTAGGGTCACGGAAGTAAGGGACGGACGACGAACGTCTGCCTTCCTTACCCTCTCTGGTAAGCGGCGGAGAGACTTTCGCAGAGTTCCGGCGCCACTTTTCTTTCCCGGGCCCCGAGCCGCAAGCCTAGAACGTTAGGTTTGCCAGAAGTCTTACGAGAAGGACTTGCGTCAATTATATATCCCCACTAAGAATAAGTTGTTGTTAGAGAGTGTTTCCTCAGACTAGTATTGCCCCCCTTCCCCGCAGTCCGACCAGGAATAGCCTCTCCCTCGTGCTTGGAGGCGATTTCTGGGAGAGACCCCTATTTATGATCCCGAGATGCCTCCTCTAGGAAAAGGTTCCGGACGATCTCGTAGAATTTTTTTTCCACCCTCCCCGTGGCCCCGTTCGTGGTCCCATGTCCTTAGAAAG
>Ga0179593_1687052_pt1 | contig 24366 bp, 24 predicted proteins | sample CZODoug2_1_08_16_FD_185931 | JGI IMG/M metagenome (GOLD analysis project Ga0179593, IMG submission 185931) | Vadose zone soil fungal communities from Angelo Coast Range Reserve, California, USA - CZODoug2_1_08_16fungal (PacBio error correction) | ecosystem: Environmental > Terrestrial > Soil >... | reverse complement strand
CCCTTTGGCAAACGTTTTCCTCGGTTTTTGACAACTTCGTGAGAACCCAATATTTCGCCGTTTTCATTAAGTCTTCTCCTGATAGATGTTACGCCCTTGTAGAATCCCGCCCCCTTCCGACCAAAGGGACCAGCCTCAGAGATTCCCTACCAAGTCGCGCCCTCAACAGACAAGCTCTTCCCTTGACCTCGTGCGACCCTTCCCCCCGGTCTCCTTTTCCCCATTCACACGCCCCCTTTCCTTACGTGTCGACGCCGCCGACTGAAGCAGACAGTTCCTGCCAGCGAAATCTTCCCCTCACACTTGAACATCCCCCCCGCCTACCCCGTTTTTAATAAAAGCTCCCCCACCCGACAATGCTCTATTCTTCCGGCCCGACCGCACCTGAGCTTACAGATGTGACAACCGCCTCTATTCCGCCCCTTACCGCGCAGTCCCTTTTAGCGGGCCTAACATAGATTGATCTTGGGAGGTCTGTAGTTTCTCTTGCCTTTTTCCGATCCCGACAAACCTTGCATGCAAGCTTTACTTTTGGGGTTCTAGACGGACACCCCCTTTACTGGACACTTCTGCCACTCCTCCAAGACTCCACATTAGTCCGTTTTTTGGCTGATTTTCTCCTTCCAGCTGCATCTCTCCCGAGGAGCATTTTCCGTGTTGTCGCGTCCGAGGCTGAAGCAGGCTTTAGCCCGCGCGTTCAGGGTTTTTCCAACTGTCCAAAAAGTGTTCTCTATCTTCCCCCGACCATGTCCCTTCTTGTGCTCGCGGTCTGAGGCAGATCCTTTTTCTGTCGGGTTCTTGGTCTTGCCTTTAGTTCGCAGTCGTCGATCACAGTTACAATGTGTCGTTCCTTGATACTTGTCTGACCACCTTCCTACGACTTTGTCGTAACGTTGCAAGCTCCAGTGAACCCTGCACGTGAGTTCCCTTCTCTGACTTCCCGTCTTTTAGTGTATTTAGTTTTTGTCCTTCATACCCCTTTTCTCCTCCTACCTACGGTGTTGTTTACTCTGTATTTTTGACCCCCCCCCCCCGCGGCTTCATCCCCCTGACGAAAGCTTTGAATACATCTCCCTCCTCCCTTCCCTCGGTTCATGAAGTCAAGTTGCTGGTACCCCTGTGACGTCCGAGGCTGCAATCCCTCTGCTTACAAACCATGTAGGCAGACTATTCCGTGACACCTCCCTCCCAAACCCAATCACCTTTCATGCGTCATTATGCCCGTCCGACTTTTCGCCATTGCGTTTTTTCTTGGTTCCCTCCAGCCTTTTCCAAGCGGCATTCTTTGGAAAAACCATCTGCCCCTTCGCGGCTGCTGATGTACTTCGCCACCAGACCTACGTTCTACCTTCCTTTCTCTGAGCCCTCATCTGACACAAATCCCCCCGAACCCCCCAAATGGTGGATCCCCCCCTATTGGCTGGAAAGTTCCCTATCCTGCTTTACCCTTGAGTCCCGTCGAGCAACACCCCCTCTTGCACGAGTTAGCCTTGTGTCTGAGTGCCGTTTTTCTTTCTGCCTTTCATAACCTCCTCCCCATCCCCCCGTCTTTCCCGCCCCTTGCCCCTTCGGGTTCAGATCTCTGTCATGCGGTCTATCTTTCCCTGCTGTTTGGTATTTCCTCCTCGTCTGTGATGTCTTTTTTTGGTGTGGTTCTTTCCATGTTTCCGTTTCTGCCAGTCTGGTCCTGCCCTTCTGTCCTTTTTGCAGCCCAGCGGGTTTTCACTTCTTATTCAAAACGTCCTTTGCTCCCGTCTGTCTTTTTCATGTCGATACTGGTTGCCCAGTTTCTTGCTCCGATCGCTGCTTGTCTTGATTTGCTGGTCTTTGCCCATGGAGTTTTGCTTTTCATGTCGGCCTTCTGAATATCCCCCCTGCGGACTATCCCACTCCCCCTCGAAAACCCTCCCCGCCAAGGATATCGATCCGTTAATAGCTTTTTTCCCCCTTTTCTCCTATTGTTATTGGCCACGTCCTTTCTTTTATCCAGCCTCTTTCACCCCAGCGGCTTTCTGCCTAATGAAACACGGACACACCCTGGAAACTTTTCTTTGTTTGGACAATCGGTGTCGTGGAAGTGGGGAGCGATTGTCCAGGCAAGGGCCATCTTGCGCCACGAGCGGCCAGTGAACTCGTGCACGCCCGGGTGCCTTTTCCTGAGTACTTTCTTCGGTTGAAAATCCCGATCCGGAACCGGGCCTCAATGCTCAGAGTCGAGCGCTGTCGATTGAGGTGGAATAAAGTCGACTGTTTCGCCCTCTTGCAACATTCAACCTATCCCCGTACCCCTACCCCTATTACTCTCCACTGCATTTTCTTCCTTTTAGGCAATCTCCTCTGACATTTTCGATTTTCTTACTATCTTCTGCTCAGTAGGATCCCGTCCAAGCCTTCCGGGAAACTGCGGTCCCTCACTTGTGAAAGGGAGCGCTTCTTTCCTTGTAACACCTTTGTTCTGAGGTCTTGTCGGTCCCCAGAGGAGGCCGGCTTGCGTTCAATCAGGTGTCCCTCCGGTCTCCACCCACGCTTTACGGTCCCTTCGACCTGCACCCCCACAGTTCCAATGCCGTTCCCCAAAGCATGCTTTCCACGACCAGTCTACCAATTCTCGTCCCCCAGCGCTTGTGGTAAGACGCTTCTTGCACCCCATGGTCTCGGAATTCTTTTCCGCCGAAAGCCCTGCACCCTCGTCCCGACCAAACTTGGCCTTGCTCCAGACTTGTCCTCCCCAATGTTTTACCACCGGCACCCCCGTTGCCGGCGCTCCCCCGTCCCCTTTATCCCTTCTGTCTGGCGGTAGTTTGTCCCCATGCGACCGTTCAATCACTTTTTCAACTGATGCGCCCCGCGCCGCGAAGGCAGATTTCAAGGTAAAGAGTGGATCTCAGATAGCCCACACGGACCCTTATCGAAAATTCAGTGACGGACCCCTGTGAGGCTAATGTTTTTCAGTTGCGGTCAAGTTTACAACACGCAACCTTGAGATGCCCTACGGTCTGGATCTTACCTTTCCTCTCATGCTTTGCGCCGCATGCGAGTCTAAATAATTTTCTCCCCCTTCCCTCGATCCGACAAATCACCCGGAATGGCCTCCTCATCTAACAGCTCTCCCCCCTGGTCATTTGAGTGCACTGAGCTCCGGATCCTGCCTGCCGAAATCTTTCTCGTCTTGGACCATTTCCTTTGCCCCAGCTGTCTTGCGTCTTCCCCCGCCACCCCTTTTCCATTTCTGACTCGGCAACCCGGCTGCACAGATGCTTTGCGGTCGACTCCGGTTTAGTATCGGATGACACACATGCGTTGCCTTTCCCTTACCATGCGACAGCATCTTTTTATGCAACCCTGAAAGTAATGGGATTACCAAGAACCGGCCTGGTCACATTCGCGAAAACAGCCCCTTTTTCCCTTTCCTGTTAGGGACCCCTGGCGGGATGCGACTTCAGGAGTTCCCCACTTTGGGCATTTGAGATACTCGCCCTTATTGGCTGTTTTCAGTTGCATATCGTTTGAGCTCAAGCGCACCCAGAAGTCTTTTTCAGCTTTCTTAGATTGAGGGCGAAGATCGTTAGCTTGAGAATTTACCCTTTCCTGGCGCCTTAACTCCTGCTTTGAAGCCTTTATTTCAACCCCCGTTTCGGCCCCCCCGGGGCGATATTCGTCAATTCCAGGTTTAGTAGTCCAGCTTATGGTCGTCGGAACCGCGGGCACGTCTTTTGGCTCCGTAGGTTCATTTGAAGGCTTGAGAGACAGAGGACAGGGTTTTTTTTTCCTTCTTTTCGCCGACCTCTCGATCGCTAATGTCCCGCAAGTCCGGTCCTCGCTTAATCTCTCATGCGCCTTCTGTTACTCGCGATCCTGCCCCCCAAACGTTACCTTTCGGATCAAAAGTCTCCTTCTTAACGTCTTTAGTACATCCGGTTTTGGTAGATGTTTCCCGACGTTTCTTTCGCGTTAACCATTCTTGTCATCCTATTATTTCGGTGCCAAGTTTTTTACCCCGCTCGTCGTCCCCCCACGTACCATTTCTAAACTTGGTTTCCGTCGGATGAGATTTTTCTGAGTCTCGATGCCTTCTTGACTTGCGCCGATTATCTAAACTTCCTGTTCGGCCTCCTTGAGTTGGCTCCCGACGGATCCACCCCCTGTGCTTCACGTCCCCTGATCTCATTGCAGGATGCTGGTCTGTCAAACTAGGTTCGCCCATGACCCGAGGCCGTAGCTAAGAGTCCGGCCTCCAATTCCTTTTGTGAAAAGCCAAATTTCGTGATCCGGAACTTTTCGTTTGACGTTGAGGACAATACTCCGGAAGGTCCTCACCCCCCCAGTCATCCCTCTTTTCTCTCTTCTTGCCGTTGGTTTTTTCCTATACCGAGTTTTACCCACAGTGGTCTCTTACGTTCTCTAAAAACTACTTTCGACGGTCCTCCCAATTCGTCTTTGCCCCTTTCCCCCCCCTTCTTACGTCAAATGAGATGCATCTATATTCCTCATCCTGTCGAGTGCACACACATTATGCCCCCCCCAACTCATCATGCAAATGACATTCTTTTGTCGTTAAGCACCGATGCATCATCTGACCAGCGAAAGTCTGTCGCTAAAGGTTTGATAACGTTTTTTGCGCGTCCTCTCCCGGCGCACTCTCCACGCGACATCCCCCTCTCAAACCCTAGAGGCTCAACTCGTTACTAGTGCCCTTTGAGTCAACGCCCCCACCTCTGGATGTTTTCCTATCGTCTTTCCTCACCCTCTCTATGGTAGGCACAGGCCGAGCGCTGGATTGAATCTTTTGTTTGCCCTCTCCCTCTCTCTTGGACTCCCCGACTCGTTGCTCTGCCTTATCCTGGCTATTCCAACTACGTATTGTTTTTCCGCGAGATCGGTCCAGTGGCTTTTCCTTCTAGGGTAGTGTTCCTTTATGCTTCTCATGCATCGCTCATAGATAGGTTTGCGTCATTTGCCTTTTTCATGGACCAATCCTTAAGCCCTTTTTTTATCCGCCTTCTCCAATACTTGGGAATCCCTCGATTCCCCGCGGTTCATCGGACCCCTCCCGGATTTTTTCCTCACTGCGAACCCACTTTTATTAGGCCAGTTTGTTGTCCTGCCCTTCCCGTCCTTGCCTTCCTGACTTTAAGTCGAGCTCGCGAAATCTTATTCCCTTTTTTACTGCCGATACCTCATCCATCAGCCCGCTCAACCGCCAAACCCTGTATGTGTTTTCATTCTTAGCCGCCCGCCAAAATTCGTCTCTCCTGTTTCTCTCGCCGTGAGTTCCCTCCGCTCCTTTTTGATACACGTACTCATGATTGCCCTGCCGCCCTTAACTTTCCTTTCTTTTACCATTGGAATGTCCGTTCCAAGGTGCAGGTGACCCCAGTCTCTCTTGACAGGGCCGGTTAACGCTTGTTTAATGATTACTCCCTCTTGGTGCCGACTTGTCATTCCCTCGTGCAGTACGCAGACTTTCTTCTCTCGTAACGACAAGCAGGTCTTTGGTCAGCATGCTATGCCCCCTGCGGTTGGTGTCCAGCCATCCAACGCCGTCCTTCTCATGGTCAGTCTTCTTTCGCTCACAGAACAATGGAGGATGCTTGATTCCCTCTTTTTCCCCCGTCAGTATGAATTTCTGACTGATTCGGTTGGCTCCATCATGTTTTTCTATCGCCATCGTGCAGGGACCAGCTCCCGTTGAATCGCTGTGACCCTCTCAACGTTCTTGGCCCTAACTTCGCCCCGGTTACGGTAGACCAGTGGCCCTTCCCAGCATAAAGAGGTCCCCAGTGTGACCAATCTGCTCGACGATTTTCGCATTCTTTTTCCACAATCGTGACGTCCACTGTACATGCTTTTCTGCGAGCTACCTGTTCTTAATCTTGCGGATCCATCCTTTGGCGTTTAGATAAGCGTCACTTGTTATGGCTCTCCATTTCGCGATTAACTTATCTCTTGTTGTCGATGCCCTGAATTTCCCTCATCTGGGGTGCCATTTTTTATTGTGTCCGCCCTTCGTGTTGATCAAGGGTCTCCTTTGCCTTCTACTCCCTTTTTGGGGGTGTTTCTTCTGAGGCGAGGACCCTTTCCAGAGGTGGTTGCCTGTCCTTTACCGGCGTTTTTGGAATGTTTTTCGACTCCCCTTGCATGTCTTCCACAGCCCACTGCCCGCGCGTGGTTCTGTCAGCGCCCTCACTGAGTCACCGTGTTGCCTGGCCTGCTGCTTCCCGATTTGTCACACTCCCGTATGTCCTTGCCGGCGAACTGAGTTGACCTGCAAACTGGCGCTCCTCCCCATTTAATTGGATTTTGCGTGGTCTTTTCGGGCTCACTCATATTAGACCACCTAAGTCTTTTTCCTTGTCCCGCTTCCCTTTTCTCCCAGACGCGCTCTTCTAATCTATCATTTTGCCCGTCCTTCTCTCGCTCCGTTTTTTTTCACATGTCAGCTCCCTCACTCGCCCCAGCGAGGTTGGAGTTTTTAACGTTTACGTTCCAAAGTTAAACCTATTGTTTAGCTAGTCCTTATTGTACACCCTGTTCACTTCCCACTATCTTCTCCGATTCCGAACCCCTCCTTCTTCCTCTGATGAGACAAGTGCTTCTTCCTTCCGGGATCCGTTTCTAACGACGACCCTTGCCATCACCAGAGGTCCAAACCTGTCACTCATTCACATCTGCTTTTCCTATCCCCTGACCTTGATGCTAAGACTTCCTCGTGATATTCGGTCCCTCACCTTCCCAGACCGCCGCTGTCAGAAGACACTTGCTCCCCCCACACTCCCAAGTTTCCGGCCGCCCTCTGGAAAAAAACCAGGTCTCAGATTCCCTCACCACGACTGTGTTCAAAGGACCGTTTCGCTCGCACTTCCACCGACTTTTGCCCAAGCCTGCCACACCTCTCTTCTTTTTCACTGGACGAATGCAATGCTTTACACCCCTCTCCGCGCCTTACGACCAACGCGACATCCAACCCTACCCCCCTTTTTCCTTGCCGCTGGTTTTTTTGCGAACCCCTTCCCCTGGACCGATCTACACCCTTTCCTCCCCGCGACCGCAACTTTCTTCTCGGGCCCCCATCGATTGTCCTGGGCTGATTATTTTTTTGCCATTTGGTACTGCCCGCCCCACAAACCCGTGCTTTGCCCTTTCCTTTTGGGGTTCGCTCCTCCCCTACGCCGAGTCTGTTACGTTTTTCCTTTCCAGACTCCTCCCTCCCCCCCTTTTGGTCGTTCGCATCTTTCAGGAATCGATCCCCCCTTTCTCTTGCATCTCCACTTAGAATCTGCCGAGTTGGCTAAGTTTACTCATTCTTAGCCCAGCGCTGACTGTCTTGTTTTCAAAGCTTACTCCGCCCTTGAGATTCAACTTACATATTTCTCTCTGGGTGCTCCCTTCAGAATCTTCTGCCCCTCTCTGTAGCTTGGTTGATGCATTTTTCCTGATAGTCCGTTGCTGAAGGTTTCGGAGCTCCTATAATTATTTTCCTCATCCCTCTCACCCTTACTTTTGTAGTATCCAAAGGACCTCTCCTTTTTAACAAAACCTACCTCTGTAGTAGTCCTTTCTTCGGATCAGAGCGCTTTGTATACATCCTCTTATTTTAGTTTTTGTTGAGCTAGATATTCCATGCCCCCAAAACCCTTTCCACCTGCTGACAGTTGGCATCAATCGTCCCCGAAGTCCTTTTTTTCAAGTTCGTTGTGCCCGTCCAGTCTGGGTCCTCTGAAATTTTTTGACTGTCCCCAATTCCATTTGCTCCCCTCCCCCTGTATTCGCGTGACGGAATCTTTCACCCACCATCTCCCTGCCTTTTTCTTTCAATTTTGTAGGCTTCCTTCCTTTCGCACCAGTCTAATGTCGGATGGTCAGGGTGCTCTCTAATCGCCCATACGGAATTTTTCACACCCCCATTACGGCTTTGGCTCAGCCTTCCCCGCACCTGTCTCAAAACGTCCTCCTCGGCTATTTCGCCTTAGCATCTACTATCTCCCCTCCTGCGACCCGACCCCATTTTCGATTCGTCGGTGAAGTCCTTCGACCTTGCTTAACCTTTGCCTTCGATATAGCCCCACCCACTAATTCCCTTTCTTTTGTCAAACGGGGGGCAGGTTATCCCCCTTGATTTAATTGCTTTGCCAGATCTCCTGCACCGGATTCATATCTTGGATCCTTAAATTCCCCCTACCACCATAGCGTTTGTAATTCAGTATACTTTCTATGTGTTTTCGGTCGGCAACTTTCAGTCGATGCGTTTTTTTTTTATTTAGGTGAGTGTTTTGACCCTCTTCCCCTGTTTTTTTTTTTCTTAGCATTTTTGTCTCTTGTCGTCCTAATGTCTCGTGACCTGGCACCTCTTTTTGTGCCTTTTCTTCCAGTTGTCTCAAGGTTCCTTGTGGATATTTTTTTACTGTAGTGGTTACTTTCCTCTGAACGTTTCCCCCCCCGGTCATGGTGAGTGCAATCTAGCCTGCTTATTTTTTCCGCTTCTTGACGGGTTTTCTCACCATGAGGTTCCGTCCACCGGGGACTCTCCTTGCTGCTTACCCATGTAGGTTTAAACCTCCTTTCAAGATTTTCAGACCCTTTATTTTATCTTCTTGTTTTTTTCCACGTCCGACTGTTTCTCCGCCTCGTGGATGAAGAAAGCGCTTCGCCTCAGGAGTGCCCCCCGGGCCAAGTTTCGCTTTCCACGGTGTCAGTAACCTGGTATCCCCTTTTTCTGTCCTACCGTTCGGACTGGATTGCCCCAACGTCCAATTTGACCCCCTACTTCGGGCATCCCCCCCTCGGGTTGCAGCCGTTCTTTCCCAATCTTCCTGTTCATATCTCTGCGAGTAACAGGTCCCTTCCCAGTCTTCTAGCCTTTTTGAGAGTCCGGTGACTCCCCCTTCGGATCTTCCCTCCGACTAACGACCCCTGCCACCCCCATTAACCAAATCAGGTAACCCCCGCCGCTCTCTTCCTTTCACTCTCACCTGTTAAATTCCCTCTCTTAGATCCTACGGTCCACCCCCCCCCCCCTTTCACGGAATAGTTTTGCTCCCCGAACTAGGACAAGTTCCCCTGCACCTTGTCTCTAAGTTCGAGAATATCTCCCGCCCCCCCCGCTTGGCGGATTTTGTTCCTTTTTCAGTAGTTTCAGTCATAGTCTTCCCATCGTTTCGACGGTTCATCCCAACCCGCTGTAGTGATGCCCGCCTCCAGGAGACCTGTTTCCAAGCTCACCAACCTCGGATTTCTTCCCCGTCCTTCGGCTACGTGCCTAGCATAAAGGTTTAGGGCAAAAAGCCCGACCTCTCCCACACCGGGGTCTCTCCGTCGCAAGTACCATTCACCTTCGCATTACGGTCCTTAGCAGACTAGTACAATCAACCCCCCTTCGATATCTAACTAACCACGCTTGAGCTCCCTTAGCTCAGGACTTCAATTTTCTCTCCTCATCGCGAACCTATGTACCTTTCATTCAGGTCTATTGTTTCCCAAACGAAGTGCTCGAGGCCGAATTTCCCTGCAGTGGCCCCTTAAGAAGGAGACACAAGTTTACTATCAGTCCCCCGTGGTAAGAAATTGGCAACCTTCCCAGTCAGCATCGAGATGGACGGCGGCTAGTCACAATATGGGTCTATGCCATTAGTGCCTCTTCTCGCGAGAACCCCCGTGTCTACCTAGGCTTAGCGACTGGGTTAATCGCCTGGAGCCCCTCAATCACTTACTGACTGGACTACCCAGTTCCCGACTAATACTCCTTTTATTCGGTGAGCGACTAGCGTCACCCGGTCACTATTTCCTCACCTTATCGTTCGGTCTTCGCCCGGACAGAAGCATGTTGGTTCGACGTTTTCGGCACCCTACCCCATCATTTATTTTAGCTTCCACTGCCCCAATATGCTATTACCTGAACCATTTTTTCTTTTTGCACCTCTCTTCTGTGTAGTTTCCTTCCCATTTCCACCTGTGTTTGCCTGGCCGGCGTTCCTTCTCTGTGCCCCCAATCCTCATACCTCTTTTATGACTCAGAGACGGCCACTTAGTTTTTGTCAAAATATTCCTCATGTGGAGTTCTTTTTTTTGTATATCTTTCTTGGAGTGCTGAGCTACCCGGCTCGAGATGCCCTTGAGACCTTTCACTATTTGGTTTTTCTGGCTCTTTACTATAGTCTCACATAGCACTGATTCCCTGTGAGCGGTGTGAGTTATGTCCGGGCGCGCTGCCTCTTTTTTAGGACTTTCGCGTTCGGCCTTGATCTTGAATCCTGCATGACTGGGCAGTTGTTTTTCGGAATTTCCCCCCCTTTTCTCCAGTGGTGTTCTCTCGATTTTCTCCACACTCGCTGGTAGTGAATAGAACTTGGCGCACACTATTCATTTGCATGCTGGATGCGTTGACATGGTGTGTTTTGACGGCTGACGCCTCCTCGTCGATCCAGATTCATTTATTCCCCGCCCGAGTTCCCATGTGGGGGGTGCTTGTGCGCATCTGTCTCTCGCTACTTCAAAAAAACGTAGATGAATGAGCGCCCAGACCTCAGCGTAGTAGGAGTCCCCAATAAGTTGCGGTTGCTTCACTCCCAAAAGATGTTTTCGTACTCTGCTTTTTTCCCCCCTTCACTCACGGTGGTTTCGAGGCAGTTCATCTTTATTCAAAAGTCATCTCTGTCACGCCTGTCATTTCCCGTCTCCGCGCTGTGCTTATTGCTTCGACCGTGCGGAGACAGTCCCGTATCTAAGGTCCCTGTTTTTCCAATTTTTTCTCTCCTTTTCGTTCTCCTCCTCCCCACTCACCGACCCCCCCCCTCTCCCTCTGACTTGGCCCCCTGTGTTTCGTCGTACCTCGATGGACTTGCTGTACTGCATCTATGTTACTACTCTTGGCAAGCAGCGATCCCTACTCCCTGGTACCTTGTCCCCCTTCGAGTTTTCCTATGCCAATGAATCTCCCCTGTGGAAATCTACGTGTATCCCCCCCCCCCCCCTCCTCCAGGTGGTCGTTTCTATAACTTCCATTGGTCGAGTCCCCTCGAGAACCCTCTCCCTCCCAGACTGGCATCCCGTTAGTTTAACGGTGATTGTGCTGTCCCCTCATGTCGTATATTATCGCCTTCAGTCTAACAGTCCGGCTAAGACCCCTTAAGTCTCCACTTTCCCCCCCTCAGTAGGCTGTGTCACCGCCAGAGGCGTCCTTTTATACGGCGGCCTCGCGCCCCTTCGGATCAGGTTCCCCATTCCTGTTTCGCTCTCATCTTTCCGCTCTCACCCTATCGCAACCATCGCGGCCCAGAGATAAGAGTCTTAACCTTCCATGAGACATAACTTTCCTTTTGTTTTTGCCTTTCACTTGCCCCTATTTCCCTGTCTAGGTCGGAAAAGTAGGTAAGGGCGTCCCACATAAGCATCTACCTCGCCCTTAGGTTCCTGAATCCTCTGCTCTTGGCGATACATCGTCCCGTGTTTTTGTCGAGATTAGAGAGTAGCCCTTGGGATGATCTTAATCCCCTTTTTTTACTGGCAGACTCGATCGATTTTGTCAATTGAGTCACTTGCCCCACAATGTCATCTCTCTTTTCCATGCGAACCCCCCCATACTAATCCCCCCTTTCTCCAAGAGGTTACGACTTTCTAAACTCCTAGTAACCACCCCCTTCGACTGGCATATGCCGAGCGTTTTTTACTTAAGCAACTGTTTCCCATTTCATGCTATACGTCAATTAGAGAGCCCCCTTCTTCACCAGAACAGACCTCTTATCCCACATCCACTCCTGCCCCATGTATTCCGTTCCATTCGCTTGACACGTATTGTGATCCTCTCGCTAGATCCCGGCCTCGATTTCTCTGCCTCGCCGGTGATGATCCTACCCCTCCCGAACGGTCCAATGCCCCACATTTCCCCTGACACATGGGTGCCCCTCCCGCTTACACATTTTTTCTGAGTTCATACCCCAGTTTCCTTCCTTGAATTGAGGTGCGCCAATTGTTACGTCCCATGGGCCCCCTTTTTGGACCCGCTGTGTGCCTTCACCCCAATGCCAGTTTTTGATCCCCGTTTAGGTTTCGCGTAAAGCCCTCCCCATATTTGATGTGCAGCTTTCGCGACAACTTTCCTTTTTTTTTTCCTCCAAGCCCCCCTCAAAAAAACCCCCCAACAGACCCCCAACTTTGTAATTCCCATCACGAGCGCGTGCATAGGCTTAACTTCTCTCGTTCCCCTTTCTAAGGGCCCCGCTGTTAGATGAACTCGGCCAGACATCCGTTCTTGGCGGGGCTCTCCGTTTTTTCTTCTCCCCAGGCCGTTCGAGCGTCGACATCGACTTTTCCGCTGCTCCCGAAACCCCCGATGGCATCCCGTTCCTTTTCACATTCCACGTCAAAGCATTGATCCCGAAGAAATTCCCTCTACCCCACTGGTCTGAAACGGTCGTTCTATCGGGCCCCCCGTTTGCCAAGCTTTTTTTTTGTTTTTTTTCCTTGCGGGTTTCTTTTTGCACAGAAGGACTTCAAGCAAGGACGTTTTGATCCGTCCTCTCATTGATTGATAGTGCGCCTGTCGCCCATCCTCGGGTAAGGTGGTTAATATCGGTAAATTTGGTTTTCTCAAGTCGCATGCACCGTCGCCCCCCTCTCGCTGGTGTCAGGAATTGCGTGCGAAGTCCACAAGAAACTGTTTTTGAGATTGCTCACGAGATGTGAGCCCTAATCGAGCCTGAATGGCGTCCATCCTTGTTTGGGTATGGCCCGATGATGCTTGGCAGTCCCCCCCTTAAAGTGTTGACTTTTCAGGAGGGCCCCCAGACGAGTACGTACCCTGTGGCTCTCGCTCCTCGAGTCAGCGTTACCTGCGATGCGTCCTCCCTAATGTACCCGCGTTCCTTTGGTCCTTGCTGGGATTAGTCTTCCCGCGAGTTTTTTTTTCCCTGCGATTACTCCCCTTACTTCATGTTTAGTCGAGTTCCGTGCCAACCCCGGAGACGCTTTTTCAGTGTTCCGGACTTATTGGTACGGTTGCCAGTCGTTTTTTCACATCACTAGTCGGAGGAATCTGAAGTGTCACTCGTCAATATACCTCCTCGAACCGCATTTTTTTTTTCGAACTCATGTACTTCTGAGCTAGTTTTTGAGAGCCTATCATGATGGTTTTCAAAAGCTTATTAACCACCCCCCCAACCCAACCAAAAAACCAAAACCCCCCCCACCCACACCAAAAAACCCAACCCCCCCCCCCCAAACCCCCCCCGGAGTCCAGCTCTTTCCTGCTATATAGTGAAGTAAGACCCAAGATCAATCCCGCCAGAGTTACCGCCACTCTTCCCCTTACAGAAATCTTGAATGTGTGGCTATGTCGCCTCGCTTTCTCCCTCCCCTCGGAGTTCCCCTTCGCCGCTTTGACAACCGAACCCACCCTATTCGTATCGTCCAGTCCCTCTTTGTATTGCCGTTAGAGCTTTCAAGCGCCTTCCGCCCCGTACGACCGTGACCTGGACGACCCCCCCCCCCCCCCCACCCCCCCAACCTTTTTTCCTGCACGAACCTCTCCCTCAACCCATACAAGCCTTCCCGCTTGCCCGGGACTAGGGGCATTCCACCGCAAAGAAGCCTCCAAGGCAGTCGATCTTCCCTTAGACCTTAAGACCAACAACGCACAGTTCCAAACGTCAATTAATAACCCCTCCCATCGCGACAGTTGACTCAACCCCGTCCCACGCATAAAATTACCGCTACTATCTTGTCAAGACGGGTTTCCTGAAAAACGGCCCGGAAAAGAACAGTCACCTCCCGCTTTCCCCCGCTACGCCGTTTAGGGGAACGACTATAATCGATGAGTTCCTGTCTCCCAGCCCCGTTTCATAAAATACACGAAAACCTTTCATTGCCACCATCGCTATTGTGGGTTCGCCCTTATTTTCCTGTTACCGTCCCGTTCGTAGGGAACGTCGCAAAGAATCTCCCAAGTTCGTTCGCTGGTGCTTATTCGATCTCTTCGATCTCCTCCCACGTTTCGAGAGTTTGTCTCCTAGGGACGTATTCGTGACGTCATCCCCTCGCCTCCCCCCAGACATGGTCCGCTTTTTTTTTCCAAAGCTGCCCTCCCCCACGTTTCTAGAGATGCCATTGACCCAGTACCTTCGCTTGGTCATCTGAAGCTGCTGCACTCAGTTGCGTCTTGAGCGTTGATTCAGTGCATCGGTTCCTCCGCACGCGGTTTCGCAAAATTGATTCTCATTGCAGCGTCACCGACGAGCGGTCCAGGGTAAAGATCCTAGACCCCTGGCGACATTTCGTCTTTATGGTAGTACTTTCTCGTGATCAGGAGAGTTTTTGTTTCATTTAATCTCTTCCTTCGTTCACTACTCCCCCTGACCGTTTATGACCAACCCCCCCGCTCTTTTCCCCTGCCCAAGCGTGCCCCCCCATCACCTCGGTGGTCAGTTTTTTTTCAACTGGTTGTTGTTTGCGGTGTTGAAGAGTAATTGAATATTGCGTGCCGCTTCGACAACTTCTGCTGTGCCAAATAATATGGACCCGGACCCATCCTCACGGCTGGCGAACTTATCAGGCCATGTTAGAATTTCGCGCAAACGTGTTCCTGTGTTTTCATTCATTCTGAGAACTTGTTCCATTCAGATTTGGCCCCCCCCAACGCTTTGGCCCTCGGCGTGTCTCCGCATTCTCCGCACATCGGACATCTCTCTTCTTTAGCCCGAGAGAACCTTTTGCTAGAATCTTTCCTTCCTCCCACACCACATTGGCATGTTGGTTCCCGTCCTCACCCTTTCCTGATAAACTTGATTTTTAGGAGATCGATACCACAACGGTCAATGATGGCCAGGTGTTTGTGGGGGCCTTTTTATTAAACGGGTAACTGATTCAGCCATGACACCTCTGAACAATTTTAAATCTGGACGTCGTAAATTGCTTGCGGTTGATCATTCGCGTTTGGCAATTGCATATCTTTTCTCAGGACATGTTTGATCCCCCCGTTCTTTTCGCAGATCGATTTTGAGTGATCTCTTTGGTAGGGTTTGGTCCAGGAATTTTCATGACGCGCTTGTCTGCATCTTACTCGAGTTTTCATCACCCGTTGGTGTCCTTCTTTGCTTGCGCTCCAGGTTTTTTGTGGATCCGCTGTCCTGTGAATGGATCCCTGGTCTTCCCATTTCATGGCGCACCGCCGCTTCTTTTTAGGGCTGAGATTTGATCTTCTTGCGTTCCATCAGCGGGTATTGTTGCCTCTTTCGGTTCCGGACGATCACCTTAGGAAGGCGAGCCCACGCTCAAGGAGGTCCCGAGGACTACTCGAGCGTTTCATAGACTGCTTTTAGTGTTTCTCCTTGTTGCTTGTCCCTCCTTTGGTTCAACTTACGTCCTTGGTTCATCCCCATTTTCCCTGACCGACTGTTTCAAAAACCCCTTCCCTTTTCTCTTCACTCGGGTCGGAAGCACCATTTACTTTCGAGTTGTACTAAGAGAACTTTGCCCGGTGCTGCACAGATGACAGGTCACCGGCCTGTCCAAAAATCCGATGGTTTCCAGTTCAAGAAGGTGTCACCAAATATTTCTTTGCTAGTTCTTCTAAAGGCTCGTCAGATAGTCGTCGTTTCGTTTTGATGTCATCCGTCGATCCGGACAAGGACCTTCCACCCGATGATTCCCAGCAAACCAAGCATTTCGCTTTTGATAGTCCTCAGTTTTATTTTTCTAGGCCATTCCGACCCGCACAAATTCCGAGCGTCCTCGCCACGCTCGTTTTCGAGTCTTGGCCCCCTTCCGATCCCAGCAACCCTGTTTTTCAGGTGATGACTTTACCGATTCCCAAAGAGTGGCTTTGATTTCGGAACGACAATTCATTGGTAGGAATAATCTTTCCTACTTCATCCTAACCCAGCAGATTTAATTCCGGGTTTTCCCCCTCACCCGTTTTCCAATCTCATCCCCCACTTTGTCCAGCCTTCGGCTGTCCTTTCCGCATCCCGCGCTTGGCCAACTAACTCCAACGCTGCCCCACACTTGGCGTCGCCGGGAACTTCGTTCAACTCAATCATCCCCGGTCGAGCACAAGTTCGACTTTCAGATTTGTCGATCCCCATGCCCCCCCGGAAAACTGCTTGGCCTGGCCTCTACTTTTCACTTCTTCGAAGGTACTTCCTCTGATGAAGTGCTTTCCTTGTGCACACCCACACACCAGAAATTCTGCCCTTCAGCCTCGTCAGATTCCCGGGACTCTGGGATCGCCTTTTTTTCCCCCGCGACCCAAACGCTTCTTTTCCCCAGTCAAGTTGCCGTTGTCTCGGATCAAATTGACTTGCGGCCTCGTTTACCTCACGGGATCCATTTTTTTCCTTTGTATTAACTGTATTGCACTCTGACGCTGGGTCCCCCTCACAGAACCGTCCATCACTTCAACCTTTGGAATACGTGGCCAGCCGATCTCTACACTTATTCTTGTGGTCTGGCTACTATGTCATATTCTAATCCGAGTTATGCTGATCCAGTCCCCAAGCCGATTATGCTTTTAGGCCCACCGCACCAATTAGTCTGCACTTAGGACCTGCCGGTTCACTGCATCTGACCGTCTGATTCCTACTTTTTTTTTTTTCTGGCCCATGAAACCCCGCTGCTTGACACCTCGCATTATGTGCTGACACCTGACATCCTGCTGATGACCGCAAGACCTTTTACCATAGTTCCCATTCGCCCCCCTGGGCCCGTGCTATGGTCCTTTTCTTCAGGTGCGTCCTTAGCCCTGTCTAGACACGGTTCGATCTAGACTTTGTAGGCGCGTTGTATCCAATACTCGTTACTAGTCACCCATTTAAATGGTAATTTTCCCTTATCGCGGCTGATTATCGGGGCACTTTGTCGTCTTATGTCCTTCTTGCGCTGACATAGAACTTCGCTATCTCAATGTGTGGAGAGGTGCCCGGCAAATTATTCGCAAATGGAATTTTTTTCGACTGTGCCCCCCGAAATCTCTGGTCCGAATTTGGTATTTCCCCTCAAGTCTCTCTCCAAGTAATTTTCCTAGTATGAGAAGAGCCGCTTGACAGGGTTCTGACGTTCTTTTACTCTCCTCCTCGTTAACGCTCATAGACGGAACTCCTCTCCCCCGCGCCATCTTTACTTCTCTACGCGTTTGACCCCCCCCCCCGGAACATGACTAAATCGAATTAATTTTCACTAGTCGTAGTCAAGAGCGCTGCAGTTGGGTCTTTCTTCCGCATGTGACTTCAACGGCCTGGGACATCGTCGTTCGTCCCTCGTCGTAAAACCCTTTACAAGTGCGTGATGACTCAATGTTACGTAGGATATCGGATTCCTCTAGGCGTCGAGCGACGTCGGTGAGCCTGCCCCGAGTCTGCCAACCGGCCTTCTTTTCAACATGATTCTATTTTGCGCGGAGTCCCAGCCTCGTTCTCACCCCCTACCGCATTAAATCATTCTTCTGATGGGGATGCCCAATTAAGGGTTGTCTGACCCTGGACTGTTAGCTGCCGATAGTTGCCATCGGAATAATGGACCTCATTTTGAAAGAAACCTCAGCTCGATAATACCTGGCGGCACCCCTAGGTGACCCCCTGAGTTTCTAGTACCCCGAACTCCTGATCCTTTTATCCTTTTCTTTCGAATCACTAAGTTGTGTTGGAGATCAACAGCGATACCTTTCCATTCCCTTTGAGCCGTTTCCTCCCAACAACTTTCTGCCACAGCGGTAGCCATCCCGGTCTCGCTTTGATCCAGCGCGACCATGATTATGCGTTCTTCCAGCTTCTAACCCGCCCCTGTCGCTGTCGACCCAACACCCCCCTTCCCCCAGAAGACTGCACTTTAAGGAGGGAGGTGTCTGACGCTGCGCTTGGGTCGGTCAGACATTAGCCCTTTGAAACGATACCCCTTTTTTTGCGCATTCCACTCGCGCCGCAGATTATCTGACGCCACCATCGCGCCCCCCAGTCCTTTCCTATAAAAGAATTTTCCTCACCCGCTATTGTGGTCATTTCGTAGTTTACTCCGTGCTTCCTTTCTTGTCTAGGGCAGAAGGCGCCCTTCCCCCTCCACTTTTTGCGGCTTCCGTCTATGCCCTCCACATGGCCCCTCTGACGCTTGATTTTTGTGTCTCAATTCATAGTACCATTTTTTTTTGTACCGACTGGTATCTCATTGCGAGTTCTGCTCCTTCGTGCGATCCTCAGTCGCCCCCCGATCGAGACGGGTAAAGGATCAATTCCCCCCCTGCACCCTGTTACAGACCTCTTGGAAGCCTTACTCTACCCTCGTGTAAGCGACCTTTTATCCGCCCCTATAGCGAACCCCCAATGTAGTGCAGCCTTGCACTTCACCGCCCCCGAATTTTCATCCGAAGTTCGATCCCTCCGCAATTCTTCTTCAATCGTATCTTCATTTCCTCCGTCGCTCACACAGGACTGTACCTCTCACTAAGATTATTTAGAAGATCCCTCCTCCCTAAAGTGATTCCGCCCTTTGCTCTCGCCGGGAGTCGCCCGCCCTCTGACGGTGTACAAGTTCCCTATCACCAGGTGCGATGCGCGCATTTTTCCCATTCCCTTGAGGTCCGCGTAGTCCGAACTGCCTTCTTGCCTTCTTGCTTGACGTTTCTGGGCCTTTTTTACAAGTGCCGATACTCCTCCCCCCAGTTGTTGCTTATACTGGTCATCTTCGTGCAGCCCCAATTCCGCTTCATCTTCTCCCGAATTCTGCGCACCCGCACTCCCACACATCTTTTGCCGGCTGGTCAATTTCACGCGAGTGTTCGCCATACGGCCCCTTTTCCGGCTACTCACCTGATAAACTCCGCTTCTATTAGCAAGCCCATCTTTCTACCGGGTGTGAAGGATTCCGGGTTTTCTGGGGTCATCGGCCTTTCTGCGAATTTCCCCCCCGGCGAGTCAGTACTTTACATCGATGCGCCCCCGGCTCCACTCCGCCCCCGGCTCCCGTTCCTTTTCACCGTCCCAATTCCATCTCTGCCGCCGACACGTGTGGTTCTAGTATTTTACTTTGGTGCGGGATTATGGCCATTTGGTCGCACTTGTTTTTGGATGTTAACCGACGCGTCGAGGTTCTGGTTGAAAATGTGCACTTCTGGCCTGTTCCTTTGGGACGTCTGATGTCGCACTAGCTGCCGAAAGGGACACAGCAAGCTCACAGACCTTTCTTTCGATACATTCTCTTTGAGACGCGGAGCGGCCGCCCCAGAAAGCGGTGTCCTTTGACTAGCTGACCTGTCAGTGGGTCGTTTGATCTTCCAGTAGGCATGGACGCCCCTACGGTGATGGTATGGTGGTGGGAGGCTCTCTAGGGCTGCCTCCAAGTGCAGAAACTAATGGTCGGGCAACTCGGTTTTTTTTCCGCTTGTGCCCCCTCCCATATGGCGAAAGCATAGTGCGTTGCAAGTCGCGCGCAATTGTGTGTAATGCGCATTCCCGTCCTTTTCTCTGAGGTGAAAAAAGTTTTTTTTTGGGTTTTTTCCCCACTTGGTTAGGCCGTTGGACCCCGTCTTTTCTTTGAGACTACTTTTTGGACCGACTCAGCGTGTTCTTTCTAGACCTCCCTTGTCGTACACGAGTTTGCCATGCGTTATGGGCTCCTTCCGAGAGTTACGCCTCCGGTACTGGCCGTCGAGTTTTCCGACAAAGCGCCGTGACGAGCAGTCCAGTCGCTTCATTCTTGGAAGGATTTGCTTTTCTTTTCGGTCAAATTTTTAGTTGACCGGACTCTTTCTTCCAGGCCTCTCATCCTCCCTTAGAAGTATGTCCCTTTTTTTTTTTGATCCTGCCTTTTGAAAGAAGTCTGGATTTTCAGATGACTTCCCCCTTGCGTGCCCTAGTTCCATAGGCTTTTCCCCCACCTTTTCCTGCTTCCATCATGCCAAATGTTACTCGACCCGTTTAAGCACGATCTTTTCTTGTTTCCTCCATTTAGGGCCTTGCTTCTCCCTCCCCGTAGGAGAACCATTTGGCATTGAACGTTACCCAGTCGACCCCCTGACGTTACACGCTGATCTCGTATCCTCCTCGTCTCTCTCTACCCCTTCCCTCCCGTTCGGGATCTTCCGCCGCATTTCCTTCATGACCCACAGCTACCACGCCCTACCCCCCAGACCAAATTCGAGTCTGGCGCCGCAGCGGGCCCGCAAAACCTCTTTTCACTTAGGGACATTCCCCCCAACTTTCTATACACCACTTTTTTTGCCCTTTTTCCTCTCGCAAACTAAGAAGGCCACCACCCCCAGAGCGTGAACAGGTCGCGATAGTCTATACACTCACAGTTCCCAAATAGCCCGCACGCCCCTCCCAACCCCTTCCCCTCTCTCAACCCGACAGCTGTGATTGGTCCCAGAGACTCCCGAGTAAAAGGAAATGGGACCTTAGGGACAATACACGCATATTCCAAGACCGGAAGGGAAGTAGTATCCTTCTGTTCTAGCAGCACTTCCTCCGCTTGCGACATAAAAGGGACGTCGTGTGGATTAGAGGAAGTCTGAAGCATACCACGGCAGCTCCACGCCCCAACCTCCACAAATAAGGAGTGAAGGTAATCAGTACCCTGGTAATACTTTGTTCGACCCGTACCTGTTGGGATTAGGTCCCTGACGAGATTAAGGGGGGAAGAGCTCCAAATAGGTGGATGTCAACGTTGCCTGTGGCGGGAGCTGGGGGGTGGTTCGCAAGAAAGAAGGTATGGGGTCGTCAGAAAATTCCGTCCATGAACACATAGTGTACAATTTTTGGTTCGTTCGGGGCCGGTGGCCATCTAATCGCCGACTATTTCTTTTCCGCTGCAGTCAGTAGTTGACTTCAGGGAAGCCATGCTTGAGAACTCTAATGAAGAGCTGAACTGATTCCCTCTTGTCCCCAAATTTACCGATATCCCCTGGACCCCTTCTATGAGCCCAGAGTCGACTCTGCTTAATATTTCGCTTCTGGCCTTTTTCTTGTATTTTCTAATTTCGGCTAGCAGTAACTGTGTCTAGTGTCGTCTGGAACGCCTCACCCGCCCAGTATTTGTGTCAAAAGGTGCTTTATCCAGGGAACCTTCCCAGTGACTTCCTTCCTATTTACTTCCCGTTTTTCCCCTCCAATCCGGTTTGTAAATGGAAAATTTCTTCTATAGTTTAATTAATACTGTGGAGTGGATTCCTTTCGAAAAAACGTGACCTGACAAAGCGGGACTCCATCTGCCTCCCCTCCCCCCCCGTAAGGTGTCATTTTTCACTCTGGCACCCGGATGTCAACTTTTGAAGATGCATGCCCATTCGAAGGTACTTTTTTCCCCGTAATGCACGAATTACACTACGGTCTCACAATCCCCCCTGAGCGCACTTCTGTCCCTCCTATGAGAATTGGACCCCCCCTCGGAAGGTCCTTTCATCCTCAGCTTGGTTACTGGTTGGAAAACGCAATCTACGGCTGTGCTGGAACAACGGCATTCGCCCTAAGAGCCAAATACTCCCCTTCTTCCCTTTCCAGAGCTGGATCGTATTTCCCTATCCATCCCCCCATGCCTGAACCGAACCCTTTCGATGGAGAGGAACCCCTCCCTCGCTCCGAAGGTCCCCTTTGAGTCCGTAGCGAACACCGGAAGGAAGGTTTGGCTGGCTGGTTTCGGAGTGCCTCCCGTTCCCCATGAGGGGGAAACCCCCCACTCCCTTATTCCCACTCGTTTCACTAAATCTTTGTGACAGCGTGTGTCTCGATATCTCGTGTGTTTCTTTCCGGATTTCTTCTGCATATCTCCTTTTTTCTCTTTTGATGTCGCGTTGTTTGATGGTCTCCCGAGACGCTGTCCGTTTTTTCCCGATTTGGCAGAAGAGGTTGGCCGTCTTCATTCTGCTCCCCCCCCTCCCGTCTGTGGGTTCTGAATAGTTCCCCTTGGTTGCTTCCCCCTCGTTATGCGGCGAAGATCTCAATTGTTTGGTTGACGTCGCTTTCCTTTCCATTCGCGGTATTGGCTAGGTACGGCCGTTAATACCCCTCCGCGCTCTGCTCAACTCTCGCCCCAGACGAGGTCAGTCTTATACTCCTATTCCCGCCCGTTAATTTGCGTTTCCTTTTTCTCTCGTTTCCCTTGACAAAACTCCCTTGGGCTGTAAAACTTTCGCTAGCATTTCCCCCCGGAACAAATGACAGTCCCCCGGGAAAATCGGCTTCCTCCCGTGAATAACTCATTTGGATCCTAGGCCCCCCCCCCGACCGAAGCCGCCACCCGAGTAGAGGTTGGTGTCCGGATTGCCGCCCTGCCCGACGTCATGATCCTTCCCACGTGGAAAACCCTCTCCTCTGACATGGGAGCCACTGACATTAGTCGAGCTCCGGAGGGTGAAGAGTTCGCTGGACCAGCCTCTTCCTTCGAAATCTGACCTCCACCTCCCCCCATCCTTTCACGAAACCCCCCCCCTCCTAAGCGAATGCCTGATCGCTTTTCCTGAGGTTCAACCTCTGAGAACGCCTTTCCCGATATCTCACACCCAATGGCGACGAGTCGTGGGATCACCACGCTATCTTTAACTGGGCGTAAGGGGACTGAACTTTTTTGGACTTATATTAATCAAGGTGGATTGCTTTGAGTCAGTTGTGAAGGACAGTTTTTCTTCTTCCTACTAAGATGTGCAGCCGTTCACCTTCCCCCACATTTTGCCGTCCTAAGTGAATTTCGTTAGCCCCCTCCCCCCCGCCCCTGAGGATCGGCCGCCACTTTTCCCTTGATGCCCAGTCTTTGCTCCGCTCTCTCCCCCACCCCGCGGGAGGCATTCGGAAGCCGCAATCAACTCGCCCGTTTCCGCACTTCGGTTCCTTCCAGCCTATGCCACACTGTTTTCCGATACCCCCTTTAACACGCTGATTGACTCCTGCTCCCTGTATTCAGGATCGCACCCTGTGACAACCCCATTTCCCCCCTCTTTTTCTTTCTAGGGTGAAAAAAGGCGCCCCGATTCGTTCCTCTTTACCGGTTGGTCGGACCCTGCCACCACAATGGCATCTCCCCCCCCAGTCCTTTTTTATCCAGGCAAGTTCTGAGGCCCCTTCATGAGTTTGGCCTCGGCCTTCTTCAATTCCTTATGCCATAGTCTCTGGGATGCGCGCCTCGATTTCTTGAAGATCTGGAGATTGACTTACGCCCATCCTTAGAGAACTAATTCATACCGCGCCTGTTGCAATAGTTCCCCTCATCATTTGCACATGGTCGCTTGCGCCCTCACGTAATCTGGCCTAGGGTCCAATTTCTTTTCCCCGGCTCGACTGCCCTTCCCCAGATGTTGTCTCGGCCCCACCCGAAATTTCGTATCTCTAGATGCCGGGAAATATGGATTCAGAGTCCCTTTTTTTCCCACGCTGCATCTTCTTTCCCAATGAAAAACAGCGTTGCCGGGTAGGCCCATGACCTTCCACCTGCACGGACTTCACGCTGGGAGCACTGAACAAGGAACTGTGTAAACCTTCCGGAATAGCACCGTGTCTCTGTACTTGTTCCTTCCGGGCGGTCTCTGCATTTTTAGGACTATGTTTCCTCTCCTTCTTTTTATGGAGAGGTCTGACTTCTCATGGCGTTAGGACCTTTCCTATTTTTTTTTGCTTTTTGAGTTTTCTGCTGAGGGGCGCCATATTCCGCTTGAAATGCGCGGCAGTACTTCCCGTCGCATTGGAGAGGGAGATTAGTTCCCTCCCCCCAAAATGGCAGTTTTCATCCAAGCTCTTTTTTGCTGGCTTCTTCGCCGCTATGAAGGCTCTAGGTAGAAATAGAACTCGGCTCGCCACGCCCTGTAGAAGACCCCCCCCACCGCTCGACAGGTGTTTCCCCTCCCGCCTCTTGCCGCCTACCAATAGTCCTCGCCCCCCTTCCTCGTGATCACGAAGGAACCTCCAGACTACCTCATCTGTTAGACCGGTGCACGGGTCTATACTGATCGCAAGATCCTTCCTGAAAAGAGTCCTCCACCGGTCGGCTTTGGGCAGCCCCATTTGAGTTCCCCGTACGACTCTGATCACCATAGACACGTTCTTTTGGTCACAAAGAGTTCGAGGACACCCTTCCCCCCCCCTCCCTTTTGTTGCTCCCAATTTTTTAGTACCCTTTTGTTGCCTGTATCGCCTGACTTCTTCGGCCGGTAGTTCGAGTTACTGCGCAAGGCTTGGCGTTAACCCCCTTTGATCTAGACTGTCGCTCTCCGCGTATCCACCTCTTCCCTGCCCCCCCAGAATTAACATCATGGGGTTTTTACTTTCGGGATTTTCCGACACTGAAGGGACCTTACCCCTCAGTCTTCAAATGGCAACGCCGGGGCCCCTTCCCACACGTAACGCCTCGTCCTTGATGGTAACCCTCCTTCCCCTTAAGAGTTTCCTCCCGCTTCCCGACCTTTGA
>Ga0179593_1603234_pt1 | contig 24366 bp, 25 predicted proteins | sample CZODoug2_1_08_16_FD_185931 | JGI IMG/M metagenome (GOLD analysis project Ga0179593, IMG submission 185931) | Vadose zone soil fungal communities from Angelo Coast Range Reserve, California, USA - CZODoug2_1_08_16fungal (PacBio error correction) | ecosystem: Environmental > Terrestrial > Soil >... | reverse complement strand
GCCACTAACAAATATAACACGCGAGTCCGCACGGCATCGATTGTAAGAGACTCCCCCCCCTCCGCCAGACGCACGCACGCACTTTTCCCCCCCCCCCCGTCTAGGGGGCAACGCAGCTCCTGCTTTTAATTAATAGTGATACGTCCCCTTCAGGCCCCCCCCTCTCCGGCCTCGATCTTGCCGGGTCGTTCCTGAGTCAGACCGGCTCAGTCGGTCGCGCCTTTAGACCTTTCCCCGGGATAAAGGGTTCCGCATTTCCCCCCCTCCATTTTTTTTTTCCTATGTTTTGAAAGGAACCTGCCCCTTTACGTTCGCGGAGCGGGCGGGAGGAGGCAAATCTCGGACCCCCTTCATGGTGGTGAACTCCTTATGGGAGAGTAATTGTCCTTTTTTTTCCTCCCCACTCCTGTCCCCCCCAAAAGTATTTTTTCCTGGTGCCGGATAGCGAGGAGTTTTAACCTGAAGCGCACCGCCGGACCTAGATGTGAATGATACCCTGAAGCCTTCTTTCTCTTCGCTTCACTGGTCGCCCTCGAAACCCGTTGGGACAAATTTACGCCGACTCTCTCTCTCGCGACGTTGCGATAGCCAATCTTCTCTCCCCTCACTCTATGACTCTCCGGGAATCCTCGGCACTTCTCCCCCGTTCGCGCCCTTATTAGGAAAACGCGTTTTTTTTTTCCCCCCATCCAAGTTTAGAACCGTTTCTTGGGTTGGGTTTTTTTTTGGGGGAAAAGCCGATAGTATTGTTCTTCCTCCTTCCACCCGCCTCGGTTATCTTTCTGAGCATTTCTCTCCCAGCCCCGCTCCCGCCCCGAGCCCGCAGAAGAGGGTTGAAGGCGATCAGCTCCCTCCGGCCGCGATCACCACTTGATCCCCCCTCTTCTCCTTTTTTTTTATTAACTCTGACCCCCAGGCTTTAGAGTTCTTCCCCTTTTTTCCTCTCTGATTCGCTTTGGCTTAAACCTAAACGGATACAGGTTCCTTGGTTTTTTTTTTCTGAATGGCGAAGGAGTATAAGACCTAGTCAGGATTGGGATCCTCTTCCGGTATGTTCCCCCCTATGTATTCAGCGTAAGGCCGAATTAGCTTCCCCCTCTTTTTTTCCTCCCCTTTTTCCCCCAGCGATACTTTCTTAAAGATAGAAGCGACGTCCGAATCTCCTCCGTCGAAGGGTCCGAAAAAGTGGGGACCCGAAGGCCGAAACTCTTCCTCCAAAACCGTCGAGTCTGCTCAAGGCCCCTTTCTCCTGCTATTTTTTCACCCCCACAGGGTTGGTGTAGATTGTTATTATCTCCTCCCCTGCCGCCGCGGCTGGGCCCTCAAACCCACACAAGTCTGTCCCCCACTCTTTTCCCCGCTACCGTAAAAACCGGTCTATCTTATTTACTGGCCCGTTTTTTTCCCCTCTCCCTCCTCCTCGCAAAGTCTAACCCGGTGCCCCTGACCGTCTTGTGCCTGGACAAATCCCGGGACATGAAGTTCTCAATGCTGGGTTCACAACTCCCCCCCTTTCATCTAACCTATACTCCCAGATCGCCGGGACCAATCCCGGCAGATTGCTGTCGCTGTCACTGACTGCCCATTCCCACCCAGCTACCGAGATCGTTTATCGAGGCGTCTCCCCCCCCCCCCCCCTCTCCTCTTGTGTCTCGTCCGCCCTTTTCGACTGGACCCAGGCGGCCAGCTGGCAAGAATGAACCCTTTGTTGCTTTGCCGTTTTCTCCCCCTTCTGCAGCACATTCCCAGATTGCGGTCCTAGATGTCTCCTCCCCCTTCGGCAAGAGGGTGTGAGCGACCCCCGTCCTTTTTCCTCCGCGTTTATCGTGCAATACTTTTGTAGAAGATATCCCCTCCCTGAGAGATATATCCTCCTAGTGTCTCTTACTCTCAGCGATATTTTGAAGCCCCGCGCTTTTCCCCTTTTTTTTCCTCCCTCTTCCCACCTCCCTAGGCCCAGATCAAATGACGGAAGGTGCCAACTAATTGGTTGAAACCATCGTCCTTTCACCCCCTCGGAAGCTTCTAAAGTCTTAATTCCCCCCTCCACCTCTGTCCTTTAAATAGACGAAAAACCCTGCAAGTCGACCCTGTTGAGGGATATGGGCGCCGCTCATTTTTCCCCTACCTAGCTGTAGCAAGATTTTTTCTTCCCTCCCCCCCCCCCGCTGACCATCTCCTTCCGATCCCGGAGTGGAAAGATAGAAGAAATCCTTTGTCACTTTCTTCAGCATGCCAGGATGAACTCCCTTTTCCCATAATCAGGTTCCTCGGTTCAATCAGGTCCCTGACTCTGGGGGGAGAGTTCAAACTTCCTTTCCTTTTTTCTTTTTGTTGCCCCCCCTCATATTTCCTAATCCCCTTTTGGTTGTGAGAGAGGGGAGATAGGAAGGGGGTGATGCCGGCCTGACCCCCCCTCCGGTGGACGCTGAACCCAAGTACTACCTACCTCCCCCCCCCCCCCTGTTCCCGAAGGACACCGTACCTTACTTGCTTTTTTCTGGCATCGCAAATGGCCAATGAGTCGCGGCGAGCTTGCCAGCGCCGATGGATCTAAGTCCTTCTGCAGGTTGCTAGATTCAGAGCCTTCAATCCCTTTTTTCCTCTCTCCTTCCAACCATTGATCGTCACTCCGAATGAGGTCATGAGCGACTTGTGTTGGAGGAAGATGTGCCTTTCCTTTTCCTCCCTCTTTCCCTCTTTTTTTGGAGACTTCATCATTGACTACAAATGCCGGAATTCTCCCTCCGTTTCAGAGACTGAAGCTGGGCGGTGAGCGGATTGTACCCTAGAAAGAGATTGGCACCCCCTCCCTTTCCCTCTTCCTCCCTTCTCTAGTCGAATCCTCCTCTTAATGAGCCCTCTCACCCCTCCCAGAGCGCGAAATCTTCTTAAGAGTCTTGTACCGCATTCTTGAAGCCCCGCCCCCCCCCAAAAAACGAACTTGCCTAAGGCCCCATTTTTTTTCCCCTTCGTTCCTCCATTCTTTCACATACGACAGGGAATGATTTTCCTCTGACAAAGGATGTTAGTTCCCCCTCCGATGGCTATGTTTTTTAGGCAAGCCAGAAAGCCCATTATCCTCTTTATTTGATTTGCGGCCTGCAATTTTCTTTAAGCACCGTTGCGAGGGGGTGTGACCTTGGACCACATCTTTTCCCCAGTTCAGCGTTTCTTTTTTTTTCCCTCTAGCCCTCAGGGTTTCAGGGACCAGGTGTAAGCAGCCCGATTGCAGGGTTGAACCTCGATTCCGTGGCCCCTCCCTCCCTAAGTCGATTTTTGGCCGATTTTTTTTTCTACCGCCTGTCTTCTCCAGGTTCTCCTTTTTCCCATTCCTCCGTCCAGAATTCCGGACGGAACTCTGAACAAACAAGGCCGATGAAATACGCTCGGGTAGCTGCGGAATACTTTTGTTTTTCTCCTGTACAGTGTTAGTGGCCCACGCGGCACGGCATTCTCCGCTCGCCAATCTCCGCCCCGGGAATTATTTCCGAGTCCCTTCCTTCTTTCCTTCTTTACTTGTTTTCCCTCCGGAGGATTAGGACCTCTCCAAACGTGGTCGTGACCCGTTCGCCGAAGCGCATCGGCGCTTCGCTTGCTTGCTTCTTTCTTCTTCTCGCGAATGCTTTCGTAGTATGCCCCGATCGTAAATCAAACCGTGACCGCCCGTAGGAGCCGCCGATGTTGTCGTCGACTTTTTCGCCCCCCCTCCTTTCCAGGTCCCAAGCATCCCTTTCTTGGTGATCGGAAATTTCACATCGATTCGGCTCTGTAACTCCCGATGAACGGCCCCCTCTTAACAGGGGAGGGCGACTTAGTAGACGTGGAGCCGCTTCGGATTATTCTCCCCTCCCCCAGTGTTTGGAAAAAAATAAGGCGTAACCTATCTGCCCTAGGTTCCGCCTGGCCTTTACGGCCATTCTTCCTGATTTATCCCAAAGTCGCAGGGTGATTTCTTGCTTTTATTCTTTCAAACCAATGTATCGAAAGTTTCCCCCTCCTGTTTAGTGAAAAACATTGATTGTTTCCGAATTCCGTACCTGAAAAGTGCAGCGGACCACAGAAGCGGCCCCGAGGCGGCGGCGCCCGCCTTTTTTTTTCTAGTTCCCGCCTCACGTTAGAGGAATGAAATAATATGTACAATTTGATCGCCTTGTATCGAAATCTTCGGAAATTCGGCGAATCACTTATATCCCCCCTCCCCCTTCTTCTCTCGGAGGTGCGACACCGAAGAAGATCTCCTTCCAGTTCAGGACTGTACGGTGGACTCGGGTTTTTTTTCCCCCTGTAGCAAAGAGTTCCGTATACTTTTCCTCCCCCCCCCCCTAGCTGGCCTGACCAGTTCCTTCATCCCCGCCTCGCCCGCGAACGAGGTCTGCTTGTTCATTGCCCCCCCTTCGTGGTCTTGAGGCGGTCCCTTTCCTGTGATACCGGGTCTACTGGCGCGAACGGAGCCGGTCTGGTTTCGCCGATGCCGGCAGACTTCGGTCTTCTTTTCTGGCTAAGATTCTTCAAATCGGCTTTGCCCTTTTTTCGCTCTTTTTTTTTGATTTGAGCGTGTCTTTGCTGAACGGGAGTTCTGGGATGAGGTGAGTCTCTGGACACCACGATGACGTTAGACACTCGCGTGGTCTATGGTTTTTTTCGTTTTCCATTCTCTCTTTTCCTCCTTTGAGATTTTGAGGGCCAAAAAAGCAATATTTCTTCCCCTTTTTTCAGGTTTTTTGACTCACTTTTTCTTCAATGAAAGAAATCCCCTTTCCTTGCCCGCCCAAAGACCACCGGGGCCTAACTGAAGAGGCCTGGCGACGTCCTATGTTCCTATTTCTCCAAGCGAGCGCTTGACGCAAGAGAGCCTTATCCCCCGACACGGCTCCGTCTTAGAGAACGTTCCCCTCTCCCAGGTCTTCCCCGGGAGGACCCCCTACAGTGGTTTCTACTTTTTGTGAAAGACAATAACTTGAGGTCCCTGTCTCCCCGGCGTCGGAGGCAATCCCTCGGGTAGTCCTTTGCAATTGTGTGGCGGCGATTTCCCGATAGGCGAGATTCCCTGGGCGCCCTCTCCCCCAAAACTCAACTCTACTTTTCTGATTTCCTTTTTTCTCAGTTGTCGTCCGAGAAACGTCCCCCGCGCCGAGCGTTGCATGAAGAGTGTGCCGCGCTAACGCGATCTTTGGACCAACCTGCAGTCCAGGTCAAAATCGTCCCCGCGCCACAGTCTCCGCGATTTGCTTCCCTCTCCGAATTCGTTAGAGCCGACCTCCTGACCGCGCCTCATGCCTTGGCATCTGGCAACTCCCCCGTAGAGAGTTCGGAAAACAATCGCAGCGTTCCTTCCCCTTATAAAAGAGTCCGACCCTTTTCTCTATCCTCTCAACTACAATCCTTTTCTCCTCCGGCTCGTCCCGTCCAGCCCTTCTCCTCGCCCCTAGTGAGTAGAAGATGGTTGCCTGACTCGTTCAGACTCGAGTCGTCCCCGCGACTACGTGTCGCGCCTTTCCCTTTTTTCCCCTCTTCTTTTCGCTTTATCGGATAGTGATAACGATGTGCCCGGTCAAAAGCTTAACCCGTCAGTGGTACTTCTGCCTTTTCCTTTCGACGCCCTAATGAACTAGTTTCCTGGGAAGCGACTGTACCTGTTTCTTTCTCGATCGTCAGACAAATCAATTTCCTAGTCATCCCCAACGAAGCGAACTGAGCCCATAGATCTTCCCTATGAGACTATGCGACCGGTCCCCGTGTTCTGGAGCCAGCCCCTCTTTCCCCCCCGTAGATGCCCTATGCAGACCCTTTTCCTGTCCGCGGCCCTTCCCCCTCCCAAAGGCTCCCCCCCTGGTGAGCGGCGTTCCTCCCCTTTTTTGGGCCATGAAGCTTCCTCCCCCCTAGCCTGGCTAAACAGAGTCCCGGCGCGCGTATTTTCATACTTCTTTTTTGTGCTCTATGAATTAGTGCGTGAAAAGTGTAGAACTGTCGCCTCTTCCCTTTCCCCCCCCTCCCCTCTCTTCACTTTTCTTAGGTGTAAGGAAACTGGACCTCCCTTGTTCCCCACATGGCAACAACGACAGCGTATGAATTTCCTAGATTCCCCCCCCAGCACCGGTATCTTCCTTTCCCCAGAGGTTAAATAACAACCCTGTCTTTTTTCTTCCGTCTTTATTTCCATCCCCCGATGATGTGGTCCCTTTGACCCATTGCCGGCCAGCGCGGCACGAAGGAATTACGTTGTCGCGGAGTTCCTTCTCTCCCGATGAAATCTGGCCCTCTGACTCCATTGTCGGACCCCTTTTTTTCTTTGGTTTGTATTTTGTTTCTCCCCATGTCTGGCGCAAGCGCTGCTACGGCAGATGTAGCATGAGATAGGCTGTCAGATGTACTCGCAAGACGCTGAGTCCTGATATTCTCCATTCTTTCTACTGGGAGAGTCCCGTCGTCTTTTTTTTTCCCCCCTTTCTTTCCACTCTCCCTCCTCTTACGGTATAGAATTTTGGAGCTGCGAAGGCCAAAGGTCCGGGCATGAGTTACCCCTTTTCTCTTTATCAACGTCCCTCTCCCATCTCCCCCTTTGATAAAACATCGTCACAAAACAAGTAGAATTTATGAGGGGCGGTGCGTCCCTTCTGTGTGTTCCTCTCCGTACCAGACTGCATTAACTCTTTTCTCTCCCCTTCCCCCCCCCGGCTTTCTACCATCGCCTTTAGGGTCCCCCCCCCCTATATCACTTCACAGATCCCTTTCATGTGCATGAGGCACATTGCCAGAAAAGGCAAAAGCAGATCCTTTACGGTGACTCGCCCCCTTCTTTGTACGTTAAGAGGAGGCTTGCAATATCTCCCACCCCCCTTCCCATTTAGAATGTTGGTGAGGGGGAGGGTTTTCCCCCCCTCCCTATATACTCTCTTGTCACCTTAAGTTTTGGTTCTAAGGAAGGGGGGTGTCCAGATCCTACCCCAACAGGCAGAATATTTTTTTCCCTCCTACGATTTTCACTCCACTTCCTTCCGTAACGTACCCAGGAGTGTTGAAAACGCTGAAACGCGGCTTACGTTGTGTCTTTTCTTGGATTGCTCCCGCCAGGATGCTTTCTGGTCCTTCCTTTTCTCTCTCAGCCGCCGATGGAAGCCTTTCTTGTCGCGACGGGTGGCACTTCCGATGAGTGCCCTCCCCGTGGACGAGTCCCTGGCGGGAACAACGCAGTTGTCCTATTCCTTGGTTTTTTTGACTGTAGACCCAGATAGTGTTTGGCCCCTCGGTTGAGATTGCTGGCCGATTTTTTCAAGAGGCAGTTCACCAATTGCCGTTTTGACCTTTTTTGGTGACAGGGCGTGAGATCTTTCTTTCCTCCCTTCCTAGCGGCCGTCCCGGTTCCCCCCCCCCTCTGCCTTATCAGACATTGGAGAAGGAGATACTGAGAGTACACGCGCCGGCCGAGCGTGGAGAACAGTTTTCTTGCCGAGCCGCCCATTTTTTTTCCTTTTTGAACGCCGCGCCACCACAAACGCACCCTCTTGAGAAAGGGCCTGGAGACATCGAATCGGGCGATCAGGAATGAAGTTTGCGATTGCCCCTTCTTTCCTTCTTTGCGAGATGTCTTTAAGTAGCGCCTTCTGAACAGCAAGACAAGATAAGATATTGTTTTCCCTCCTAAGTGTCAGCACCTAGTGTTTTTGGTTCCCTTTTCCCTCGTTCTCCGATACGACCGTGCTTTTTTTTCCTTTCCGCAGTTGTATACCGTTCTGAAGATGCATTGGGTGACCCCTCTCTGCATTGGCTGTACGTCAGAAATCATGCTAACCGATGGCAGAGAGGAGGGACTCGCAGGCGGCGACTTTGTTAGACTTCCCCCTGATCCCCTTCCCCCTCTTTAGGAAAGAACACAAAAGGCACCCTTTTCCTTCCCCCTCTCGACCAAGGTTTCCCCCCCCCCCTCTAGAGGTGGTGACGTGATAGGTGAATACACGCCTCGGCGGCTTCCTCCCCCCGCTCGAAACACATACCATTTGGATTTTGAAATCTTCCCCGTGGCCCGACGGCGAGATGCAGCGCTTTTCAGAAGATGGGGTTCGCTTCGGCACGAAGAGTTGTACGATACCAGCTATGACGATCTTTCATCCTCTCCGTGCGCGGCGCTGAAGTTCTCTTTCCCTTTGGGATCTGGCCGCGACTGCGGATTGTTGACAGTTGTAACCCTCGGCAACTTCCCTTCCTACACAGTTCCTATTTCCTTCCTCGTCTCCCCTTTGCATTACCAGATGAAAGACCCTCTTTTTTTTCCCGGGGCACATGATTCGGCACGTGCCCTATAATTTTTCCCCCTGCCCAGCAGATCTAAAAGGGCGAGTTTTTTTCTCTCCGGTATTCCCGTGGTGATCTCGGTCAAGGATTATGCTCCCTCTAACTTTCCTGCCCAACCATTCGTATAAGGCCGTCTAGTAGGAGAAGAGGTTGTACGCGCCCCTTTGGGTCTTCTTCCTGTTGCTGAGGGTTGGTCTCCCAACTTATATCGTCCTCCCTCCCCCCCCCCTTGCCCCAGTGAAAGTGTTTTCAGTTGCCCCCCCAACCCCGCCTTCGATGTTTCCGAAGGCACCCCTCCCCTGAAAGTGCCCCCGGGATGTCCAAGCCAGCGGACTCGAGCCTCTCTTCCCTTCTCTGCGAACTTGTTTCGGCCCTCTTCGAAAAAGCGGCTCTTAATACTCCCTGGCATCGTGTATTTCTTCCTTCCCCCCTTTGCAGAGGCTGATCACGCGTAATTCAACGCGCTCGGCCTCCGCGGTCCCCTCAGAACCCACGCCGCGGAACCCCTTCCCTTCCCCTGCATTGGACTTGCGTAGGAGTTTTTTAATCTCCCCCCCCCCTCCCAATGCGATTTCGACTAGTAGGTAGAAGACCCGCGCTGGCCGCCGCGTACTGCTCCTCTTCCGAAGCGGGCCTAAGGTTTCCCCCCCCCCTCTTCCACCCCCTGCGTGACGGCGGCTCAAATTGAAGAAAGAGGCTTTACTGGTTCTGGCGCGACACGACGGATCTGTAGAAGTCGAGAGAGCGCCAGATCGATTCTATTTCTTTTTTCATTATTTACCAGCATTACCTTGTTCCCCTTTTTTCCTCGGACGGGTATTACGGTGAGATTGGCGTTCGCCGCGGAGCGTCTGGGAGATTGATAGGTTCACTCCTTTTTCCTAGCGTCTATTTTTCCCATATAGATTACCATTTTGTTTTGTTCTCCTCTTCTCCCCCCCCCTCCCCCCCCCTCTGACGCGATTCCGAGGAATAGATGGTTCAGAGTCCCTTCGCCATCACGCTCGGCGGCGCGAGAAAAACAGGTGGATGATCCCCCCGTCCTCCCCCCGCTGGCGACTTGAATTTTCGAGAATATCTAACTAGTTATTCTTTTCTGCTCCCCCAGACCGGCTCACTTTCCTAAGGACCAACTTTCTTTCCCCTCCTCGGGCCCCTGGCTCGCCGTCCACGATTGTTAAGAGTTCCGCCCTGGCGACCTTGAGTCTCAGTTGGCGCGGGAGGAAAGGCCTGGAGTAGTTTTTTCCTTCTCCCTTGGACAGATTCTAGACCCCCCTTTTTGCTTTTTTTGTTTCCGCCGTACTCCACCGTACCGTACGCAAGTTCATTTTTTTGGTGTTTCTCCCCGTCCCTGAGCGCCAGTCGTATAGTTGCGAGCTGCTTCTTTTTTTTTCGCGCTTCGGGCGAAGCCGTATTGTCTCCCACAACCCCATTTTGGCAAATAGTATTCCCGACTTTCGCGTCGTAGCCACGTTGCGCTACCGACTTCTCCTTGAAGCGATGCACCCGTTTCCTTCTTCTTTGCCCAGGAAACACCGGAGTTTTTGTTAACTCCGTTCCGTGTTGCGCCGACTGAATCATTGCTACATTTTTCCCCACCCAAAAAGCCATGCGCTATAATCGCTCTCCTTTGCTCCGTACCCTCGCCCGAAAGTCCGCAGATGGTGACCCTTGCACTTGTAGAGTCCTCCCTCTTCCCCTCTCCTCCCCTCCTCACCACGGCGGACTCTTCCGTTAGTCCGATCCCTGCATACTCGGTTCCGAGTTCATCGGAAGCCTGAGCGCGAATAGATGTCCCACACGACTTCACCCGTTGTCTTTTTTTTTTTATGAATCGAAGACGAAATGGTTTTTCTCTCGTTTAGTGCCGGTACCGAGAGAGTTAAGATAGTCCCTCACTCCCCGCAGTCGAGGCCGATATAAAGAGCGAGAATTCGCGCCCGAGCCAGATGACTGTTTTTTTTTTCTTTATAAAAGATTTTTTCAGTAGGCTCCTACCCCCCCCCTCTATCCAAAAGTAGCATGACAGCGCGGGGTATTGGAGAGGCCCGATTCCCCCACTTTTCGAATTGGTGCGGTCCGCCCCCCCCTTTTGCCCCCCCGGCCCACCCCACGTCCCCCCCCTAGCTGGCCGCCTCAAGTCAAACGTAACGGGCGAGCGTATTTTCCTCCTGTGTTGTGCGAAACCTTGTTCTTTTTCTGAGAATGAATCGTTTTGACCTTGCTTGTCATCTCTCCCTTCCCCCCCCCCTCGTGTGAGGGTTGGTTTTTTGGGGGTGTGAGAATGACTTTTATGAAGTTTAAGCAAGGGACTCGAGTACTTCACCAAGACTCTCTCGCTTTCTTCCCCTTAGATGGGCAATCCCGTCGAGATGGCCTTTCTTTCCTGATTTTTCCACCCCCCACCGAGGTGCTGATGCATCTAGGCGGCGCCCATAATCCTTCTCTGGCTTGCTTGTCTCGGGCCTACCCATGACCTTCATCTCTGTACAAGAGGAGTCTTGGCCCCCCTGCCCTCACCTCTTCTTTGAAAAAGCCTTTTGCAAAGCTTCCTGATGTTCCCCCATGCCCTTCGGGCAAAGGAGGGTGGGGGTGTTGTGCTTCCTTACTTTCGTCCCCCTTTCAGAGCTGCCTCGGCAAGGCGTTTTTTAGCTTTTTTTCTCTCTTCCTCTCCCTCTTATGCGTTTGCCTTTGCAAATCTCTCTTCCCCGGCTTGCCTTTCGGCGCGGCGCTAGTCCTAGTATCTCTCCCGCCCCGTTATTCTTTTTCCCTACTGCGGTGGACCCGATTCCCTCTGCCGCCCAACAGGACAGATTTTTTTCCACCAATTTGCCTACCACGATAGAATGGACTCGTCCCCGTAGCCGGATTGGGTCTCTCCCCCTTTTTCCAATTCGATCCCTAAACAATTAGGAATCTTCATAGAGGCATTCGAACAGGCGAGAACTCCCCCCCCCCCTCCTGAGTCAGGACATAGAATGTTCTTTGGCACCCTTTCCCCTCCCTTTTTCACTCAGTCAGAGTACAGGTCTCTTTTTTCCCCCCAGGCAGGTGGTACGTTTACGGGCTCGCAGGCTTCCTCGACCTTAAGCTTCGGTGTCCTTTTTTTCGGGGGTGGCCCCCCCTCCTCCCCCTTTTCCTAATAAGTGTTCTGAGATCTGACGGGGTTGACTCCAGGCCGACCCCACAGGACATAACTGTAAATTCCGGTTGAGCCTCTAGGACAGTCATTGCACCCCCCCCCTTTCCCAAAAGAGGAGGAACCCCCAGCCGGGAAGGAGGCGGACTCCACCCCACTCCTTTGCGCCCCGCACCCCTCCCCCCCCTCTACACCGTATCTCCTCCCTTTTCTTCTACCCCTTCCACTTTTCACTTCCCACCCCCCTTCTCCCTCCCTACCCCTTTTTCCCTTCTCTCTCCCCTACCCCCCCCCCTACTCTCCCCCGCTCTCTCTCCACCTCACTTTCTCTCCCCCCTTTCTTCTCCTACCTCTTACTTCCCTCTCCTTTGCCACTTTCCCCTTTTCCGGTCTCCTTGTCCCTCCTTCCCCGTCCGTTTTGCCCCTCCTTTCATTCCCCCATCCTCCGCACATCCCTCCTCCCCCCCACCCCCCTTCTCCTCCCTCTCCCATTCTCCTTCCTGATCCCCTCCTCTGTCCCCCCTCCCCCCCCACACCCCATTACTCCTCCTGTACCCCGCCTCATCTACTTCCTTCCCTCTTCCCCCTCCTTCCCCCTCCCCCCACTCCCCCTCCCCCCCCTCTTTCCTGTTCTCTCTCCACCTCCCCCCTCCCCCGCCCCCTCCTCTCTCCCCCAACGCCCCCAATCTCCCTCCCCCCCTCCTCCCCCCCTCTCCCCTTTAATGTAATGGTAATCCAATTTTGATCCTTTTTTCTTTTTGTTCAGGCGATGGGCAAGTTGGCTCACACTCGATGACACGAGGGCATTAGCTTTCACATCGACTGCATAACTGACATTTTTTTTGGTTGCGGGAGGTTCGGGCTCTGGTCCCCCACTGTCCTCTTTTCGGTTGATGTACTGACGTTCATTTTACAATGCCGTGTGGCGCCCGCTCTGTCTCGTCCATGAGTTTCTGGTTCTTCTTATTTACGACTTCCTACTTGCCAGTAGCCCACCCCCCGGGTCTTCTCCTTCCTTCGAGCGACACGCAGACCCCGCTGCGATACTAGTACTCTCGCCGCCGAGACAGAGGGCCTTCTTTTTCCTCGAATCTTTGACTAAATCGTTTTTTACACCAACCCTGCAATTCTTGCATGGAGAATCTTAAAGATGCCGCCCATGTTTTCACGCATCGGTGGGAAGGGTGCCCCTTCCAATCTTCCCTTTTTCCCTCGATGCCTTTGTTTCGTGGAAGGTAGAACAGCCCCAGAAATCCCGATGTTCTGATGTTCTTCTTTCTAAGACCTCGTTTGGAGGGGTTTTTAGTCCTCGTTTCAGCGACAGTTACAGAACAGGTTATTTTGACCAGCGAGTTCCTTTTCCCCTTCCTGTGCCCCTCCGTTTTTCACAATTTCAGTACTTACGTCCCCCCGAACTTCCCTTTTTTCCTTAGAGGGGAGACAATGCAGTGACGGGTAGACTTTCCATTCTTCGTTCCCTGAATACGGACGCAAAGGTCGCACAACACAGTTCCTCTCCCTTTTCCCTGAAGACGACGGTCGATGTCGGGGACTTCTCTTAGTGTGGCGGCGATGGCCGGCGGCGTCCGCAATAGCACGTTTTGCTGGCAGCTTCCGCACAGCCTTTTCTGAATTTTTGCTCCTCTGTTTTCTCCGTGCACAGCCAACACGTTTTCTCGTTTCGCCCGAATCGCTTCTCGCGTAGCGTTGATGGGAGAGTCTCGCTTCGTGAGATAGCCTCTCTCTTCTTTTTGAATTTCTAAAAATTCCATTTTCCTTTTCCCCCTTAGGTCTCGACGTCTTTTCCGACATAACTGAAGGCCTCAACGCCCCTCTCTTGGATCGTGTTGACCGGAGGCAAATCGTCTCCCTCGCCCCCCCAGATAAGATTGAAACGGTTTCTCTGGAAGTACGTTCCTCTTCTCGGTTATAGAGGACGAATCTTTTCCTTAACAAGTTTCCGGGCAAACCTTCTCCTCGTAATATGGGGAGGAGAAGGGGTTGAGGACAGTGATCTCCTCACCCCCCCCCTTCTTTTTGAAAGTGAGGTTCTGTTGACTACCGATATTTTTTCCTCCGGTTCCTATGTCGACAACACCGCCTGCGATCTTAAGCCCCCTGCTCCCTGAAAGGGAGGATGCCAAGCAGCGGAGCTTTGATGTTTTTTCCTATTCTCTCTTTTCCGGCGTCGCGAAAAGTGAGTGCGCTACGCGAACGCGTCGGGCATACTATTTGCCCAGCCTGTCGCGTTTTTTCTTCCCTTAGACCTCCCAGAGTTTCCCCGCTCACTCGCCTCCAAATGCTTTTGCCTACAAAAAACGACGAGGAACTCTCCACCAGGCATCATGACTTTCACGGGTGGACGGCGTGGAGGTTGGTTCCCTCCAATTTCGATTTATACCCTTTCAACTGTTACCACAATTTTTTTTAAGTGCTCTTCCGCCAACGCGAACGTCAAATTTTTCCATTGTGCGGTCACCTCGGAACCCTGTCGGGGACGGCGGAGGACTTTCTCTTTTGTCTGGGATCACGGCGAGCCCCCTACGTTCCTTTATGGTAGTTCATTCCTCCCGCAGAGCGAGGACTCTTAGATCCGATCGACGATTTCCTTCGTTCGAAAGAGTTTGAAGGAAGTTTTGAGATCCGGTGGTCTTTCAGGTTTCTCCTTTCTTTGTGCAGGGCCAAACCCTATCTTTTTGCGATATCGTTCTATTTTTTCTGGTGGCAATCTCTTTATCTTCCGTTGTTGTTGTTTGATGATGGCCACCACGTCACAAAAATAGCACACTGATGATGAGGCTTCCCGCTTTTTTTCTTCCCTCCCTACCCACTCACGAAACTCCTCCTGAAAGTTTTTGAACTCTTCACCACCCCAGTACCGCTTTCTCGCCGTTGACAATCGTAGATACTACCATGAGGAGTCAGCGCCTCGTCTTGTTTTTCCTCTCGCGCCTGCGACAAGCACCAGTCGGTCGCGAAGTCCCGACCTTTCCCTCTCTGATTTTTGCTACCTTCCGTCACCCTTTGGGTGAATTGCGCCCTCCTCCCCTTTTTAGCGGCGGACGGCGGGCGGAGTTGACAGCTGACGCGGCGAAGCGGTGGCGTTTCCCCCTTTATGACTTCCTGATAAACTCAATTTTCGATTTGTGTCGCCGTCTAAAAATCACCCACAGTCCGTCCGTATGATTTTCCCTTTCGGCGTTTTTGTGCCTGCAAATTGAAGGATAGCACGATGTCTTTTTCTTACTTCTTCTAGACAGAGCTTTTCTAAGTCTAACACCCCACGTCCAGGCAGTTGGGGCACCCTGTTCGCGAACGATTTAGAGTACTCCGTGCCCGCGACGCCGCCCGTTTTTCCGAAGCACTGAGAGCGAATCTCATTTTCCCCTTCACTTTAGTTAACCCAAATAGCAGGGGGTCCCGTTCTGCCCCCTTTTTGATATTGTTGGAGACCTTAAACCCCCAGCCCTGCGCCTTGGTCTGCAGATCAATTGCCGACGTTAAAGCAATAAGAGCTTTTTTTTTACCCGTGACGTCTTTTGCCTTTCCCTTTTCTCTTGGATCAATCTCCTTCGAAAAAGGGATCTCTCTGAAAGTGCTCTCCCTTCTCCCCTAGAGTTTCTTTTTACGCGCATCTAGTGCACTGTCCCCCCCTCTCACAGCTCAGGGTCGGTGCGACATTTAATCGGTACGACTTTACTTCTTTTTTTCTTTGAATGTTTTTCTTTGCTCTGGACGTCCCCCCTCTTTTTTTCTCAGTAAAGGCCGACCCAGTTCTCACCCTCTTCTCAAAGAAGCTCCCCAGCTCCGTCTCCCTCCCCGATTGAAGGATCTTCTCACGTTTCTCTCCCCCCCATTGGTTTTTCGCACGCTCCCTCTTTCCCTGCCGTCGCATGCAAACTGCGTCGGTCGCGCCTCTCTTTACAAGACCACACTTCTTTTTCTTGAGTGACTTTTCGCCCCGAGCCGTTCTTTCGGCCTGCCACGATCTTCCGAAAGAGCTTTGAACACCTCAAGTCACTAGCCGCCGGGCATCGGTCTTCTGTTGTTTTTCCAATTCCTTCTTTTCCAAGTTTCCCCTTCCTCCGACGGTTGCGCGGCCAAAGATTTTATTTTTTTCCGTTAAGTTACCCTTCTAGTACACAATTTCAAAGTTCCCCCTCCCGGACAAGTTTTCCCTTTTTGCTTAGATAAATTAACTGTTCCTGCTGTCTCTTTTAATTCCCCGATGTGCTTTGATCGCCGGCGGCCGGCGCCATCAATCCCTTGTCTTTTTCCTTGATGTTGAAGGTTTCCTCCCTTGAAATTTTTAGAGGCCTGCCATCCGTTTTTCCTTGCCCCGCACCCCCTGCCGAATTCGGCCAGATGTATATTCCTCGTTAACGAGGGTGCGTTGTTGTATCTCTTCGGTTTCGTACCTCTCCCCCTTTCTTCCCAAACTCTGACTCAAGTTTTGATAGAGGCCCCCTCTTTTTTCTAGCAGATGCTCGCAATGTTGTACTTTTGGGCCGCGGACGGCTGCAGTCACGTTCAAAGCGATAAAATCTCTTTTCCCCTTCCTTCGATGACCTTTTCTTCTCCACATTCTCCCTTCTTACTCTTTTTCCCCATATTTTTCAAGCCGCCACAACATCCCCTGAGTAAACCTCCCCTCTCCCCAAAAGACAAAGTCGAAACTCGTTCCCCCTCTTTTTGCTCCCGTCATTTTTTTTCTTTTCCATGTTTCTTCCCCCCCATTTCCTGACTAACGGCGCGACCTCCTTCAGATGAAATAGGAGCGGGATCCACAAGACCCGTGCATGTGAGGAACCCCGACCTCCCACTCTCCCTTTTTTTTTCTACTGCGCCTGAAGCTGTCTTCTGGGACTTGTCTTGGCCCGATTCTAAGTAAGTTAGGAATTGAGGTTTTCGGGGGCTTGGTGGTTAACAATCAATCCTCTTTCTTCCTAATCTTTCTGAGAGCTTCCTTCCACTAAGCCCCCATCCAAAAACTGGCTCGATCCTGCTCCCCCCGTCCTCCTTACCGCTGATTGTGAAGGGCCGTAACTCTTCTGTAATGTCTTATCTTTTAATGGCGACCACTCGGGAATGTTCCGCGAGCTTTCCGGCATCGAAGGAGATGTTTCCGTGTTTTTCGGTCAATTGACAGCTCTCTCCCTTCCGATTTTTTATCCCATCATGAGTTCTCGTAGGTTTCTATAACGACAACACCCCCCCCCCCATTGTCTGCAGACATTTTTTTTTTGTGTTTTTTTTTCTCCTTTCTTTTTTTTTTTTTTTTGCCAGAGAACCCCCCGTTTCGTGCGGGTGCGTATGCCAATAGTTTCTTAGCGATGTTTTCAGCGTCCCATTAGTGTGCACCAAGGTGTTGTCCCTTTTTCTCCCTCTCATCTGACAATGAAGAGGTATTGTGCCTTTTTCCGGCAGAAGCCCCTTTCGTTGCCCCTCCCTTCATCCTAAGCCCAGAAAAGAAGCTATCGTTTCCTCGCGGCCTGCCGTTCCCTTCGGGAGACAGTCCTTCCTCTCTTTTGCGTACGAGACCCTCAACCCTCCCTCACCCCACCCGCACCCATCGTTTCTCTTCTCGACATCGATGAAGCCATGATTTTCATTTCCCGCTGTCCCGTAAGTTCCCTTCCCTTTATCGATGGCCTTAGTTTCTCCCGACAGCAAGAATTCAAGAGGTTGATGGGCGCCTTATGATAAGAATCTTGTCTGTTTTTTTTCATGTTCCCCAGTTCCTAGGGACAGCCCATCTTTCCCCTTTTATTGAAAGCGCAAATCCTCCCCCCCGATTAATCCTCGGTCCCGAGCCCAGGGCTAATTGTGCTAACTTTGAGAGGAGCGTCTTTCAAGCTTCCTGTCAAGGTTGTCATTTCCATCTTAGCGAATTCACTGAAGAAAAGGTTAGCCCCCCCCCCCTCTAGATCATGACAGAATCTTCCGTTTCAGCCGGTTGGGCACGATCTCTTGAAAGATGGACCATCAGTTGTGGTGGCAATGGTGGACAGGGGTCGTGGGGGGGGGTCGTGGGGGGGATACTGAAATCCTCCAGTTTGAGGGACCCCCCCCTCTTCCCCGCGACCTAACGGCGATGGGGGGTTTTTTTTTCGTTTCCTTTTTTTAAGACGGCTGTTACTGAATCACGTTTGCCGGAAGCGCTGGTCGACGGAGATGGTTGCTTCCCCTTTTTATAGGTCGATTCTTCTTATGTATACCGGTTCGTACCCCCCCCTCACATTGTCCCGTAGAACCAAGGCCGGCCGATGTCGTCGCAATTTCGTCGGCCCAGGACGCACCGACCCTTTCGTTTTTATCTTTTTTCTGGGAACCTCCTTCTTGACTCTTCACAGATAAGTCCTTCCCTTTTCAGATGCGGACTCTTTCCGCTTCGCCGTGCTCGCGGCGCTCGTTTCTGAGCCCTACAATTTCCGTCAACCATCGTCTCCGGCGCGTCCTCTGGGCGCTTTGTTTCTTTACTTAGGAAACCCTTTCGCTTTTTTTCCCCACATTAGCTGAGATTTTTTATTTTCGGCGCCGGGGCAGCCCGGTTTTTCCTGAGCCTCCTTTTGTTTCTCCTCACTCCTGGGAGGATGCACACTTCCCCGTCTTTTTCTTAGAGTCGTAGATTAGGCTAACGTGGCCGCTACTTGCACAGGGTTCGTTCTACTATTGAAAAAGGTTTTTTCTTCTCTTTTTTTCTCCCTTATTTTCCATCTTCCGATATCTCCCCCCTATTACCAGATCTCGGGCCCCTGCTGCGCTCACCACCCATGAGTTTTACCTTCACTTCCCTCTTTCATTGGGGAGGTGCGGGTTGTTGTCTTTGGAGTGGCTCGCGACCATAGAAACTTCGATTTTTCTCCCACTTTCCAAGGTCTGATCCCACCCCAATGAGAGGCCGAAGTTTCTAGGGACCTAAGAGCTGCTCCTACAGAGAAGTACAATTTTGTTTTCCCTTCCGGTTTACAAAAATTTGTCCTTCTGAAAACTTTGAGAGCTAACCGGGAATGGCGCGACAAGGGGTTTGGTAGCATTCGGCTCGATTTTTAAGTCGTCGTCCTCTTCCCTTTCTACCTGATATTCTCTTTCCCCCTTACGGAGTCTCCCACATTTTTTGGAAGGTTTTGAGAGCCCTTTTTTTTCGGTTTCCGATTTTTTCCATTGAGTGAGTCTATGAAAACATCTATGCCGAGCCTTGAATATGGGTGGAAATGATTCTTTTCTCCTTTCCTTTTTTTGATAGTTTTGTCTTTTTGGTCTCTCAAACCACACTCTCACCAGTCTTCTCAAGGATCAGATGTTTTCATTCCTACTCCCTTCGCCCTAAGTACCAGCCCACAGGTATCCAACCCGTCCTCCGGTCCTGATGGAGACGCCAGAATGTGAGATCTCTTTCGAAATCTACTCCTTTTTTGAATGCTTTGCCAGTCCTCCCAGCATGATCCCAGATTCGCGCGTAGGACCCGGTATCCCAAGTCCGGATAAAAGCTCCAAGTCCTCACCCTTTGGGTTGCCTTCTTAACCAGAACCCTGAGAACCTTCTCTTCCCTTTAGGGCGGCGTAAATGAGTTAAGCGTGTTTCTGCGACTTGGAGATTCTGAAAGATGTAGGTAGGACGTTCCTTCCCCCCCCCCAGCCACCTCCCTATCTTCCTTTTTTCCGATTTTTCTCCCCTTCGGTGACCGCACCTTCCTATCGGCGCGTGAATGCTATTGACGAGTCCCCTAAGAGGTCTCCCCTACACCCCTCAAGTTTCCCCTTTTTTTTTCAAATACCAGCGTACTTTCGTAGCGCGCAAATTTGCGCGCTCAGACAGTTTTACCTCCCTATAGAAGACCGAGATGTCATAATCGGACACTTTAAGTTTCTCTGTTTTTTAAAAACACGTTCCCGCTGACAAAGGGTCACGAAGCCCTATTGTTTTATCTATGCTCCCCTTTAAAAATTAGTGTAGATAACATTTGCCCTCATCCCTTTCTCGCATCTCTAATATGGTTTTTCCGGAATTACTACCAGCTCGAGCGGCTGACAAAACTAATAATCGTCTTTCCAGGTTCCCTTGATCTTTTCCTGATCTGTTCTCTACCCGATTTTCCCTTCCATAACACGATTTAGCATTGAATGGCGACCGTCGGTGCAATCGGCCGGTGGGAATTGAGTGAACCCAGTTGAGCTGGAGTCTCTTTTCCCCCCCCGAAGCCATGATATATAACCCCAGTCCAATTGCTCTAATATGCTCCGCCGGAAGGGTATCCGAATCTTTGCGAGTGAAGGAGCCTCCACTTAGTCCATGCAACGATCTGTGACTCTTTCTCTCTTCAAAAGTGCAAAACTTGATTTCGTTTTAGGTCGCAGAGGAGTGGGCCCCCTTTCGAAACCTCCCCCAGAGCTTGTCCCCGCTCCTCCGGGTTTTTTTCCAGGCTTCCGTTGCGACCTTCCTTCGGTCCTTCTGGCCGGCTTAAAGAACCTTCGTCCCTCCTGTTGTCGCCGCCGCCGCTAAAGCTGTTTTTATCATGCAGTTCTTTCACTGGCGCCCCAATGACAACAGCGGCGCTCGCCTCCTTTCGGATGGTCCACGACGCAGATCTGGAATTGACGAGGGCACCCCCCCAAAACGGACCAGAGGTTTTTCTACGCATCGAGGCTTCTCCCCATAGGTATGGATTTGCGGACTGTGGTGTCCAGCGCGGCACGGGAAATTCCGTTGGGCACGAATTACACGATGCCCCTCCTATGCCCTCAGGACCCAGATCGACTTCTTTCTCAACTTCCCCCGCGCGAGGGTGTTTTGGTTCTGCGGGTTCGTCCGATGGCAAATGATGCTGCACCTGTAGCCTGCGTCTCTTTCCCTTCTAAGATTTTCTCGCATTAATTCGCGGAGCTCTTATAATGACGGAAGGGGGTCCTTCCTGCGTATGCAATAGGAATTCGTTCCACCATAACGCCATGGTCGTGAAAGGCCCCGGAGACTTCCGGCATTTCCACCTTCGTAAGCATTCCCCCCAGCAAGATGCACCCCTCCTTTCTCCCATAACGACCCCCCCCTCTCTCATTTCTAGTTGTCATCAAAAAGGACAACGTTCGCCCCCGATGGGCGTGTGCAAATTCGAGAGTCCTTCGTCAGGATCTCCCTCATCGATTTCACAGGCGCTTATCCCTTGATTCCGTCCGGCACTCTCCCCTCCTATCCATGGATTCCTCTTGACATCAAGGCCCCCCTAACACGACCTGAGGTTTCCTCGTTAAAAATAGTTTATGTTAAGGAGTCTGGGTCTTTCCCCTTCCCGTCTTTACATTAATTTTGCATGGGTTTTTGTGGGGCACCCCCATTTTTTTTCCCTAATCCTTGTTGAGAAGTTCCCGTGGTTTTAAACCAGCCACTCCCCTACCCCAGTAACGTTCCCTCTGGCTTGTCGGCCTGACCGTATAACACCTTCTGCCCACCGAGGAACCTCGCGGTCTTGTCCTGTTAATGGCTGCCTTGAACATAGGTCTGTTTTCTGCTTGCCGCCCCGTGCTCAATTGTCTAGCGCGTGGCGGTCCCCCATCCTTCGATGATCCCTTCCCCTTCCCTTTGATTTTTCTCCTTTGTCCCCAGAGCGCCCGAGTGAAGGCGATATGGCTTGTTTGCGACTACAGGGAGAGATCGTTCTGGCAAATTTTGAATCTGGCGGTTGTGGATTAATGGGACCTGCCTGTGTGCCCACAAGGCGTGGCTCTCGCCGCATGGCTCTGACCTGCTGTGAGTAACGATGTGTCCGATTCGTACCCACTAATTAATTAGACGATCTGCGTACGCCCTGAAACGCGCGATTACTTTTTAGAATAGCCACTCCCTGGAGCGCGGCGACAGTTCCCTTTGAATATGCCGAACTTCGAACCAAAAAAAAGCAAACTCCTTTGCCCGAGGGAATGTTCGGATCTATTTCCCTGCTTTTCTCCATTCTTTTCATCGCGTGAGATGTTTCCCCGCGCCCCCCCCCCCCACGGATGTTCTCGCTTCCATGGAGGCCCGGCGAAGCTTCCAAGAGATGGATTATTTTTCCCAGCAATATTTTATCCTCCACCTCGTTGCGGCTGGGGTGAACTGGTCCCAGCGACCAGTTCCAGATCGACTTGAAAAGCGAGCTTTTGTTTTTTTTGACATTTGCCAGAAAGGGTCCTAGAGACGCTTTGCTTGCATGGGCTCTAGCGGTCCCTCACTCATTGCTACCCACCAACGCTGGGAGGGGACCGGTCGGAGCATTTTATCTTTAAATTTTGCTGCAAGGCGCAGGACTAAACTTTCCTCCCCCCCGGAACCGACTCTAGACACGGTACGTTGTACTCCCGAGGTGGTCAACCCCCCGGTTGTTTTTCCATCCGGTGCAGTGCAGAGGCACGTCCCCCGCTCAGCCCAACCTAAGTCCTCTTGCTTGAATAGATTTCCGAGACCTCCCCTGCGGTCAGTGAAGGGCGACTAGATTTTTTCTTCGGCACTGCAATTTTGTAGGATACACTTCGTCGCCTCTCTCTAGGCCCTGATGGCCGTTGGCTCCAGTCTTCTGACGGAAACTGTTTTGCGTCGCGATCATCGCACAACTTTTTTTTTATTCAACTCCTTCCTCTGTCTGAGTCGTTCCCGCCCCCTTCAGCTCAGGCACACCGACAACTGAGCGGTTGCTTTTTTCAAACACTTTCTCTTTCGATTAGATGGAACGCTTCTCCAGAATTCAAGTTTAGTTCGGAGACGCTTTTCCCTTTTTCGTTGATTCTCCCTTGGTTTGGCCGCTGTTATTCTCTCTTCCAATTTTAACGGGCCCCATTTTCTACTCCTTCATAGTTCTTTTGGTAAGCTTTTCCTCTTTCAGACTCGTATACCAAGTTTGGGCATGCGGGTGAGGCTTCTCCTCAACCCCCTTCTCTTTTTTTCTTTTTTCTTCTCACCGGGGTTCAGAACGGGTCTCAAACACCGCATGCGATTTTTAAGCTTCCCTCTCGAAACTCCTCTCTTCTCAGAGGAGTTACGCTTGGCCGCTCCCTGCGTTTCGCGAACGCGCGCTACGCTCCGCCTCCGGGAGGTGGATGTTTCCAAAGCCTTTCGCTTTTTTTATACCCTTTCTCGAACTCGCTAGGAGGAGATACCTCATCAACGCGCTCCTGCCCGGGCGTTTCACCGAAAGAGGAACTATCGGACAAACGCCGGTCCTTTTTCCTTTGGACTTCGGGATTCCTTCTCCCCAGATTCCATGTTCGCTCCTTTTTTCTTTTTTCCCCAAGGTCCTCCCCCAACCACTGCGCTGGCCGCTGCTGTTTCTTTCCCTCCCGCGCCACGGACCTTCTCTTTTTCGGTACGGACACCTGTAGTGGACCTTCGGCTCCCCCCTTTTTAAGCTGGGAGATTATGGCTCGGAAAGACCTTTATATCTTTTTTTCTCATTTTCCTCTCCTGGATGAACGGAAAGAGCGCTGCGTGGTTCCCTCCCCCTCTAACACGGATGCGTTTCGCCGGTCAGTTTCTTTCAGTTTCTGATCTAGGTGGGTACTTTGGGGAGCCGGAGAGTGTTACTTTTTGAGTCTCTGACACCATCGATGCCGTTTTTCCATACTTTTCTATGGGTGCGTTGGTCTCTATTTTACCCTCCTCTTTTTCTTAGTCGATGAACACGAGATGGAACACGCCCTCTTCTTTTGCCCCCCTTACGTAAGTAATCACTACGAACAGTAACTCGGCGGCGCCCGCCAACTCCCCCCCTTTTCCCCCAAAAATCGAAAAGTGGTTTTGTTTTTTTGTTGCTGCCGCGTTGTGGGGGGGGTAGGATGGAGAAGTCCGAGGGAATCGATCGAAAATTCGCCTCGTCTCTCCCCCTCTCCCTCTTGAAGTACCCTCTTCTCCCCATTTTTTTTTTTTTTTCAGTATACTTCTTTATAACCTTTCTCTACTTCCCCTTGAAAGTGTGTGATACGCCATGCCTGAACATTCTCGCGGTCGGCGGGGCTCGTCTTCTATGAAGAGCCCCCTCGTCTTTTTGTCTGGACCTCGGCGACCCTTCGACTTGGCCGCTGGGTAGACACACGCTTACATCCCGCCAGTCGCTTGTGATAGTTATGCCCCTTTTTTCTTTTTGAAGTGTCTTTTTTTTGAGATTTGTTCCTCCTCTTGACCGCTCGGGCCGCATCGTCTTGAGACGTAGAACCCAACTCCTCCAAGTTGAAAATTCTTCCTGCGACCCGCTTTTCTTTTCACGTTGCGCAGTTCCTCCCTTTCTCTTTCCGTGAATCCCTTCCGCATCCCCCCAGTGTCGAGCTTTCGTGAAAACACTCGCAGGTTTTTCCCGACCCTTGACCCCGGTTTCCTCCGTCCGACTCATTTTGAGATCCGAACCCCTCCCCCTCGCCCCCGTGTTCTCTAAGTCCAGTCCCCCCTGCTCTCTCCGAGAGTTACGTTGACTTTTTTCCCCCTGACTTTTGCGGCTTCTAGTCTTCTCTCTCCACCACGGCTACTCCTCAGTTACCCTTAAGTTGCCTCTCCTTCAGCGTTCCTATTCGTTGATCTCTTTTCCCTTTTTTCTTAAACCAGATTCACAAGCATTTCCAGGTGCATTTATGTTTCGACGGAGTAAGCATCGGAACCCCGGCTTGTTTTACTTCAGGTCACTTTTTTGAGTAGTTACCTCTCTTCATAAGACTCCGTATGCGATCTCAAAAGAAGAGGCCCAGCGCCGCTTCCCCCCGTGCCCCCGATTGAATTCCCTTAGGAGAAGTTGAAAAAGTTTTGGTCTCTTAAAGCCTCCCGAGTGCCTCGAATGTTTTGACTTTTTCTTCTCCGCCTTTGAAAGTCAAAATGTAGTATTTTCTGTACGGTCTTGCTTGGCCACTGCCAAAGAGCATGGCCCCCCGAAAAGAGATTCCCCCCTAACCGTCCTTCGAGCTTATTAATAGGTCCTGTCTTT
>Ga0179593_1456005_pt1 | contig 24368 bp, 31 predicted proteins | sample CZODoug2_1_08_16_FD_185931 | JGI IMG/M metagenome (GOLD analysis project Ga0179593, IMG submission 185931) | Vadose zone soil fungal communities from Angelo Coast Range Reserve, California, USA - CZODoug2_1_08_16fungal (PacBio error correction) | ecosystem: Environmental > Terrestrial > Soil >... | reverse complement strand
TTTGACCAACAATTCCCCCGTGCCCCTATTGTGCTGCATGAGGTCCTGCCTTCCCTTTCAAAATGTCGGAAGTATATACACTTTTTGAAATTCCCCCAAGTTTACAACCTTTTTCTCCCCCCAAACGTTCGCTGTCCCAACGTTCTCCGAATCTTTCCTAAATCGCGTTGACCTTTCCTTCTGGTTGCCACGAAGGCCGAAACAGGGTAACCAATCCCGGGACTGCACATGGTGATCCAGAAGTTTTTGGTTCCCCCCGCCAGAACCGGTTTCCACGAGATTCTTGTGAGACACGCTGCCTGCCGGCCCCTTGTGGGTGTGTCAATGCCTGGCCGGCCGTCTTCCCGCCCGGTCTCCGACCTTAGCCAGTTTCATATCTTTTGATTGACCCCCCACAACCTGGCGCGCCCTGGTTACCTTCTTCACCCTTTTGACTTTCTGATGCGGTTTAACATATGTGTTCCATGACGGTAGGTCGCCCCCAGTCATGAGCGGGTTAACCACCCGGCGCCGCCTTGCTAATGCGACTTTCCCTCCCCCCCTTTTTCCCCCCCCACGTATGAACCGTCGCAGCAAGGTGGACACACTTTTCAATTGGTTCGGACAGTGTTTTTTTACTTTCTGACCCCTTCCTTTTCTTTATGGTTCGACCCAACACCCCTCCTTTTTTTTTTGTGTTGTGAAACTTTCTTCCAATTTGGCATGTACCGCCCCCTTGCAGCTCGGGCCCATTCAGAGTTTTAAATCGTTTGCCTTTGCAGTGCGTTTATTTTTGGTTTATGTGCTTCAAAAGTTATAGCGCTTTCCCCGGGTCTGCGTTGGATTCTGTTTTAGTGCTTCTTTTTCCCTCACTTCCCCTTCGAACTGTGTTTTTGTTAGGAGTTACCATTGGTACCGCGTTTCTATTTCAACGGCTTCTTATTTTTCAGGAGCTTTACCCTTACTTCTCCCCCCCAACCTCCTATCGACCGCTCGCCCTTACGGATCTAGGAATATGGCTTTTTCCCCCGTTCCCCCACCCCTCAAGTTTTTCACCTGCCTCATGCACGAGAAGAGTTTTTTTTGCCCGTTGAATATTTGAATGATTTTGAGGCCGCCCGGAGCTTTTTAGTTTGATCTTATGGCAGCGCTTTCCGTTTGTTTGATCTTGGATCCCAACAAAAAACTTTTGCATCACAAGCGCGTTTGAAAAACATTGTGTGGGGCTCTTTTACCACTCAGATTTTACCTCTTCTCTCTACCTCATCAATTTGGTGTTTTCTTCTTTTTTGTTTTTTGACGGAGATGATATCTGTATAAAAGTTTTTAAACCCCTTTTCGATGGTGGACTACTTTGGTATATTTTCATCCACGTTATTCCCTTTGATCCCGATCTGCGCTTACTAATGACCTGCGGGGTTCTTTTCCTCTCCACTCATGCCCACCTTTCATAGAAGGTCCCACATGTAGTTTATTTTTGAGGTTCCTTACCAGAACTTTTTTTGACTTGGCACCGTCGGTACCTGTCTTCTCCTTTTGGGCGGAAGGAGTTTCCCCCCCACTTTTCTGTTCCTTTTTTTGACAATAGTTGAACTATACGTCTGCTTGAGTCATTGAAGCCGATCTTCGGACGGTTACCCCCCCTTGGCCGCCCTTGACCTCCACCACTTTTCTGCCGCATTCTTGCCTGAGCTGAAAAACCGACATCGACGGCGTTCACGGGGGGCCTTAGACTTGGTGCTCCCAGAAACTTTTCGGCATCCTTGACATTCCCACCGCGAACTTTGTTCTCACGGGGAAATAGTGCGCGGGTATTCACCTGCTCGCGCCGTTCCCCTATTGTGGTGTTATCACCCTCCCATGAAACCCGCGGCCGTCCAGAACATTTGTCAGACCCACTTTTCCTCCCCGGCCCGTTGTTGCGACTAGATTTGGTGGGTCTGGAGTTCCCCCAGCGTTCGTCTTTTCGTTGCCCTTGCTTTTGGGTTTAACCCGATCAACTCTTTGTCTCCCCAGTGCTGTGTTTTGTTTAACAGTCTGTACTCGCCATGCGAAATCGTTCCCCTGACCCGGTCCGAGTTGCTTGTTTCCTCTTCCCGTTGGCTTACCCTCTGTGCTTTAGCCGGTCCCCCCCTAAGGATTTTTCCGTCTTTTTCTTCTGGTATTTCGTCCCCAAACATTGCCTGACGGAATTGGCAACCCCAAGGGACCATCTCTTCTGCCTGTTTTCCCCCCAGTGGGAAACTCGGCCTTTCCAGGTCTTCGGGGTCTGTTTTTTTTTGAGTTCCGTCGGTTCTTCCTCGGTCCCGGCTCTTGCAGTTTTGGGTGCATTTTCTCCACGTGAAGCCCTTTTTACGGCCCCCTTTGGTTTAGTGCCTTTAACGACCAGTGGACCCAGGCGCCTTCCCCCATTTACTGGAATTTCAGTTGACTGTTTTTTCTCGCTCAGCTTTTTTTCTTGTGGCCATTTGTTCCTCTCCCTTTTGGTTTGATTACATAGGTGGTGCGGTACTGGATTGTCTCCGTTTATTGCCTCCTGTTTTCCCTCCCCCCTGTCCCGTACATCGTTGTTCGGCACTCCCAAATTGCAGGTGTTGTTTGCTTGCAGCATTGCTGTACGGAGTCCGTCAGTGCAGTTTTTCTTCCTTGCTGCGTCATTTTTCGACGGTAGCTGTCTCCCCCCTCCCCTGCTTCGGCCAGCTGAACTTTCGTTAGGGATTTCGGACAGCCTGAAGGATTCTTGACTGTCAAGCTGTACTCCTTGCCGCTTTTTTCCCCCCGCCCCTGCATTTCTGTTTTGTCCTTGGCTTGGGTGACCCAAGTCGGTCCCCAAAGAATTTTGGGGTTGAAAAAGCTTTACAAAACCTTGGTTCAGGCTCGCCTCCCAAACGCTGCCTGCCTTCAACATGGTTGGGCCCCACCTACCGCTGTCCTTTTGACGACCGAGAGTTGTTCCTTTTCCTGTTGAGGAGGTGCCGGTGAGCAGGTTTTTAGCGCCGCCCCATGGTTCCATTTAATGATCGACCCTCTTCCGGCTGCCTTTTTGATGCCTCTGTACCGTCCTTCGGGGTTTCTTTCGGGTAGGGTTGCGTAGCAAAGAGCGCTCCGTCCCTTGCCTGACGCCCGTCTCCCCTCCCCCACTCAGTTCTTTTCTGCCTTACCCCCCTCCATTCATGGGACCTTTGGCGAAGGAGTGATGATTGTGCGTGCCCTGAAAAATAACCTGTCCCATTTTCCCCATGCTGATCATTGACTTGGGTCCCAGTCTCAGGGTCGCTTTTCGAGCCTGTTTAGGTTCCTCCTATCTGTTTTTTCCGTCCCCCTTTTGTGTTGAACCCTATCCCCTTTCCTAGCCTCAAACGTTCAGTGACCGTTGAATACCCACTCTCTGATGTCGTGGACCTCTTGTGAGGTGTAAATAGTCTTTCTCCCCCCCCTCGCTTTTCACCCCATCTTTGCCACCACGCCATTTGACTTTTTCTGCAAGAAGAGTTTCAACCCCCACCCCCCTCCCAAGAAGTTCAACTTACAATTTTTCCGTCCTTTGGTTTTTTCTCCTTTCCCTCTCCCTCCTCTTCCCTCTCGCTCCCACCACCTACCTCTTCCGTCCCCCCCCTCCCTTTTCCCCCCCCCCACCTTTCTATCCCGCCCCTTCCCTCCTCTCCCTACTCTCCCCCTTTTTGCCCCCCCCTCCCCTGTTTTCTCCTTCCCCCGTTTTTCCTCCTCGCTCCTCTCCCCCTCCTGTCCTCCAACCTCACCTTCTGCACCCCTCTCTTCTACCTTCTTTTGTACCTTCTCCCTATGCCCTCAGTTCTTTCATATTCCCCTCTCTCGTCTTCCACCCCCCCCCTTGCTTTCTTCTATCCCCCCCCTCTCCCCCTCTCTCTCTTCTGCAGATCAGACGCTTTGACCTTTAAAACTTTTTCCCCCGAAAGGATACGCCCCCTTCGTTTCCAACGGTCCCCATTCCCCTGATTTTTTAACCCAGTCTGGTGACCCAGTTCGTTTTATGAAGCCTCCAACATTTGTTTTAAAAATGCCCTTTCCCCCAGTCCATCGCGCAAATTTTTTGACTAGTTAGCACCCAATACGTTTGGAATTAATTGGACGCTATTTTCCCCATGTCTTGCTCGGACGTTTTGCCGCGTTTCGTTCTTATTAAACGTCCCAATCACCATTCCCCCGTAAACACATCCTATTATCCCACCTAAAGGTTGTTGTTGTTTGATAGTCTTATTTCTGTGGTGTGATGTCACTGGTTTCTTTTTTTCACTTACTGTTTATAAAGTCCCCGAACGTCTCTGCCCGTCTGTCATCTCACGCCCTCTAATTATTTTTTCCGTATGGTGATTCTTAGGTTTTTGTTGGTAAAGAAGGGGAAAGATTTTCCCTGTTGAGGGCAAGAGATTTCAAGGAGTTCCCCCCACAAGTTTTTTGAACTCCCCTTCTTCTCGTTTTGGAGAGGAAAACGTCTTAATGTTTCATGGGGCCCACTTTTTCGTGAGGTCCTATTGCCATCTAAGGCGTGGGTTTTCCCCTCAGTGGGCTTTTTTTTTGACCCGGGTACGGTTGTAGACCCAGGAAATTTTTTTTCAAAACTTATCCTTATCTCCCCCCCCCCCAAGAATTTTTTTTCCGGTCACCCGTTTTTGGAGGTACACCTGTGCTCTTGCCCCTTGGGTCAAACCACATTTTTAATTTTGGTGTGTTTGATGTTGTTAGTCACCGAAACCGAAAATTCCTCCATGAATGGGTTTCGTTCCCTTGTGGCCAAGGGGGGTAACCCCACCAGAAATTGCATCTCTTTTGTTAGATATTCCTATTTCCCCGCCCACCACCCCCATGAGCCCAAAAGAACCAACCCCATCTTCCCGGTATGTTTGAGGCAAGGTAGTATGGAACAAAGTGGATTTCTCTTCACATTGACCGCCCGAAACCCCCCCCCTTTATTTCTTCCACCCCCCCCTGTTTTTATGCGTACGAACAGCGCCCATCACCCCAGTTGGTTTTACGTCAAATTCTTACCCCCCACGGCGCCCCCCAACCCCCCCCCTGTCCTCATTTTCATCGTCCTCACTCAGCACCCTGGTTTTGCGACGTGCAAAAATTTGAAACTAAGGGGCTCAGTAGGAGGGTTCACCCCTCAATGCAGGCAACCCCTATTCCGTTACTATAGCTGTCGGGCAACATTTGGGATGCTGTCCTATTTTAGAAGCCCTCCCACTTACCCCCCCGCCCGTTTGCCCGTGCAGTCAGACCACGTTCCCAGAAAGGTTCCGGAGAAGAGTCGTCTCCCTGGTGGATTTCATTGTCCTTTCCCATTTCGGTGGTTTTCAAATTTTTTGCAAGGAGTCCTCCGTGTTCCCCGCCGCGTCCTATTGTCCCACCGCTTGTCCCGGCTCGGCAGCCCCCCTCTTCCTTTTTTCCACCTGTGTTTCCTTTTCATAAAGCAGATTTTCCCACGGTTTTGATCCGACCAATTTTTTGCCGTCAACCAAGTGGGCGCCTTCGGGTGTTTTTTGACTCCTCCCCCTTGTTGTTTTTTTTTCGCCAGCTCCCACCCAGGAGTCCAATAGTTTCTGGTTTCGGCACCCTTTTTCCACGGTTTGGACGGTCCGAACTCTTCCCCCCCGTTCGTCCTTTCCAGACGAAGAAGAATTTTTTTTCCCCCTTTAAGTTTTACCCTTACCCGCGCCGTGTTTTTGGTCAAATTCTCCAGTCTCCTTTTGAAATGTGAAGAAAAACGAAGCTGACCTCTTTTCGGACCTACCAGTTCATGGACTACAAGGACTTTTAGTTTCGACCCCCAAACCAAGATTACGGCTTTTAGGTCACCGGGATTCAATAAAAAACCCGTTTTCTCCCCTCCTTTTTTTCACCAACCACCCCCCCTATTGTCCTCTTCACTTGACCCCTACCCCAATCCCGCGACCCGGTTTTAACCACCCCTTATAACTTGTTCGAGGCTCTTTAAACCCAATTCTGTCAATTTTGGTTACTTCCTCCGCCACTGCTTACAGTAACCAACCCTTCGTCCCCAGGAGCTTTTCACAGTTTGCAGTCCTCATTTTGGTCCCTTCATTTCTCCGGACCGACTCTTTTTTTTTTCTGCCCCACCGAAGTTCGATTGAGCACCTCCCCCAAGGCGTGGACGAGCCCTCCTTCCAACCGTTTTTTGCCCTCCCCCCTTTTGTGCGATTACTTTTCCAGCCCGTGATTATTTTCTGGTGTTTTTACCCACTGACTCCCGATTTTTCCCGACCTTTCTCGACATTGTTTCCTTTCGCAACAGTGGCGTTTTTCCCCATTTGCAGGAATCTAAGATTCATGCTCTGCTTTTCTGTACCCTTCTTGGTTCGGCCGTGGACCGGTAGTGAGCATTAACAATTCCGTTAACCGGACGCTCAATTCCCTTCCAATATCTTCCCCCCATGAATATTCCTTCCCTGTTCGCCCCTGCGTGGTAACACCCCGCACCCTTCTTTTCGCCCCATTTTCTTTCGGACCAGATGTTAGTACTCTTTTGATGAGTTAGAAACCACGTTCCCCCTTCTCTAATTGCATTTTTTTACTCCTTGCCGCGGTCGGGGTCACCCTATGAGGTGCGAATAGCCTTAAGGGACTCCCTTCTACATGTTTTTTTTTAACCCTGCCGTAAGTTTTTCCCCCCACGCATTTTGATGCTGTTGGGATTTTTCCGAGGGTACTCCCCTACATAGTGCTTTGCCCTTTTTTTTGGGGGGCCTTCCACCTTGATTTCGCCCGGTCATCGTCCGATATCTTCCCCCCCCTTCTTTTTCGGAAGTTTTACCCCAACTTATCCCCCACTACAGTTTTAGGAAATTCCCTCCCCCCCGCGCGTTCTCCTAGTTTGAAGTAGGGCGTTCCCTTTCCCCCACGCTTACCCCCCAGCAATTCCCCCCTGGAATTATGTGAACGAGAGATTTTTTTCTTTCACGTCGCTGACTCTTGTTTCCCTTTTTGTGACCTGTTGCTATGACGTCCTTGCCCCCCCCCCTCTTCATGTGTCCTGAGCATTCGGCAGGGCTTTTCTTTCCATTCATTCCAAATCGCCCCATTGTTCTGATGATCAAGCTCAGTTGACAAAAAACGGGCGGTTATTCCATCAAAGAAGATCGTTTCTTTTCCCCTTATCTTTTTTCCTTTTTCCTCCTTCTTAAGTTGTTTGTTCCTTTGATAGTTCCTTTTTCCTACTATTGTATAATCAAAGTTCACCCTATTGCTGTTTGTGGATCCTTTTCTGATTTTTCCGCACCGTGATCACCCCTCCTCCCCTGCGTGTCCCAATTGTGGCCTTGTTTTTTTCTTCGAGATCACTAGGGCATAAGGCCATCTTCGTCACCCGCTTCATTTTTGCCGCTTGTCCTTGAGTTTCACTGCCCCCCCCCCTCTCGTCTGAGGAGAAGCTGCTTTGGAAAGGCGTATTAGTAGGGGTGGCTTGACTAAGTGGTTGAACTCCGCTCCTTTAGGCTCTGTTTGTGATGAGATTTTCTCCCCCGACTGATTTCGTGACATGCCCCACCACCTTTTCGTGCGCAGCTCGGGCTACTCACTGCTTTTTCGTCTGGTCTCCGGCGTCTCTAAACTGGGAGAACGCCCCCCTTTCTCCTTTGATGCCTCCTGCCCCCGCCTTTTTACCTATTTTGATGGGCACGAAGCCTGCCGTCGGATTCATGCCCATTTTTATCGCCGTTTCACCGGATTGTTGGCCGACAAGAACTTCCACTTTCCTCGTTTCAGTTCGTCCCCTTCAACAAGCTTACGGTTTGCCTGACTTTCTTTTTTCTTGGTAAGTTACGGCCGTCGATCGTCCTGCGCCGGTGTTGTTTCCAAAGATAAATTTTCTGCTCCCCCTGACCTTTTGAACGATTTTTCCATTTTTCCCCCCCGGCCTTTAGTGAATAAGGTGTCAAGACTGTCGAGAGCTTGTAATTGCTGTTTTGTACACTTGGCAGCTTTCCTTTCTCTGCCGCAGCGGCGGAGTCTTCCCCGAAAACGCCCGCTTGGGGGGAACCACCCTTTTTCCCAAAATCTGGGAGACGTTAAATGTCCCTCGTGGTGGTCCCAGGGAGGTTCGGGGGGTTCTTGGCGCATGATTCGGAGTGTGCCCCCACCCAATAGTTCGCGTCGAGGGCACAAACTTTTTAGTTTGCCACTGGCATTTCTCCTTGTGTCCAGCCTGTTTTCGCAGTTTTTGCCTGGCCAGTGTTTTTCCTTTTGCGGCAGACCATTTTTGCATTTTGCGTTTCCCTCCTTTTCCTTATCGATTCGGTTGGTTTCCCAGCGCAATGGTATTCGATGGTTTCCGTTTCTTCCCCTACGTGTCTGGTGGCTCATTGGGATTTTTGCAAAGTTTGTTTCCCTCTTGACTAGGGAACGAAACCTTTAAGTGTTTGTTCTTCATACCTGCCTGGGGCCAGATTTTTGTCTTTTTTTGCATCAGAGGCAGATGCAGTTTATTTACTCCCCTTAGCACTTCGTTTCTTATCTCCTACCCCAGGAGTTATGGGATTTATTTATGTTTCCCCTGTTCAGTCCATTCGCGCTTCTCTCGTTCTGTCTCCAGTGTCAATGGCATTTCCCTCCGAATCCCTCCCCCCTTCCTTGATGTTCTTTTCCTCCCTTTTTTGGGTCGACCCTCTTTGAATTTCCACAGAATTTTCTTTCCCCCCAAAAGGGTTTTCCGTGGTCAACCTTGTTTTCGTCTGCGCCTTTCAAAATTCCCCGTTGCGGAAGGTCACCCCCGTTTCCCCCCCCTGAGGAAATCACGCAGCATTTTGGACCCTTCTTCGAGTTCGGTTGCCCCACAAGGCTTTCCTGTCTTGTTACCCTTTTCTCGCCAACGTACCTGAACAGTGATTACGAGATGAATATTTTTTCCCATTCGTTCACCGGCGGTTTGAGTTTTCGGGGGCGTTCAAAATCTTTTAAAGTGGGCGACCCATTTCTTGAACTGTAACCCTAACGCTACTTTTTTAGGAAGTTCTTAGGTTCCATGAGAATATTTGATGTTTGGGGATACCAGTTTGTTCATTTTTTTTTCCGACCTATAAATCCTCTTCCCCTTGCAGAAGTCTTCACTCTCTTTCAGGTCCCCTTGTGTTTTGGATGTTTGTCAGGGTAGGTCCTTTTATTCGTGGGTTAGATCCCGTTTTTTTTTATATAATAGTACTTTCCATGTTCCCCCCCAGTACGAATTTCTACATACCCCCATAACCGTCCCCCGATTGTATTCCCCTGGGTGCCTTCCTTTTGTGAGGCCAAACTGAATTGTGGCGGTTCCTATTCCCCTCCCCCCCTCACTATTCCCCCTCCCTCCTCCTACTCCCATCCTCCTCACCCCCCATCTGCACCTTATTCATCATCTTCCGCCCTCCCCCCTCAATCCTACCGGCTTCATCCTCCTTCTACGTCCCCTTTCCTCTTCTTAACCCATTCATCCCCTCCCTACCCCTCCCTTACCTCCTAATCTTCACCCCCCCACCCCCAGTTCTTCCTGCTCCCATCCATACCTTTTTGTCACTCCTTACCCCTCCCCCATCCCTTAACCCACAACCCCCCCCCCACCCACCCCCCCCTCCCTCTCCCCCCCCACCCCCCCCCCCCCCACATTCCCACGCCACCTCCCCCCCTCACCCCTCCTATCTACCCCTTCACTCCATCCCCTTCAACCCTCTCCACACGTCTCCCCTCTTCGTCACTTCTCCTCGTTAACCTTTCTTTCCTCGTCCCCCCCACCTTCTACCCTCCCCTCACCCCCTCTCCCCTCTCTCCCTTTTCTCTCTACCACTATTGTCCCTTCATCCCTACCTGCCATTTCCCCTCCACCCTCACTCTTCACCCTTTGAAAAAAGTAGATTATTTTACAGAGAATTCCTGGTTTTTTCCACCGTAAATTTACCCGTTCTTTTTGAAGTCTTTCTAGCGCCCCAAACCAAGTACTCATAAACCTTTTCCGTAGCCAATTTGTAGTCTTTGGTTTGCGCTTTACTATTTTGCTCCCAACCCCCCCCCTCCCCTTCATCCGCCCCTAGTATTTATAGCCCGCCCCCCTGATTCTTTTTCTGTTGTTGGGCCCAGATTATCGACGCGTAACCCCTAACTCCTACCTGGCCCTCTTTTTTCTTCGTAGCCCCAGAGTCCCTCAGCAAGGGACCCCAAGCATTTCTCTTCCCTGTTTGCTACCCCCCTCGTCGTGAGCTTTTCCGCTCCCAACTTCAAATGTCTTACCTTTCGCCACTTCTCTTTCCTCCCCCCTTGTTGTTGTGCTACTCCTCATTGTTCACATTTTTTTCGAACTGGGTTTGTCCCATTTCCCTTTGTTCTAATTTGCATCTCCCGTTTTCGCTTCTCCCCGCAGGTTTCAACTCTGCCTCTGATTCTTCTTTCTCCCGAGTTAGGTCTTTTTTGTCCCCACCTATTTTGTTTCCTTTCCGCCCGACCCATTTTTTGCCTCGTGTATAACCCTTCCTTGCCCCCCCCCCCTTTTTACCTTGGTAACCCCATCCTTTTTTGTTTCGTGCTCCTGGCTCTCTTCCCGAAGGTGGCGGAAAATCCGGTGCGTGGATACAATGGTTTTTTCTCAGTTGAGTTCGTTCTTTTACCAAACTCCCGTTTCAATTTTTTTGGCACGTGCGCGTGGTTCCCGTTGTTCACTTTTTTTGCCCCCTTTGGTGTTTTTTTCTGTGTACACTTTCCCCGACACAGCTTTCACTTTTGTGACTTTACCAGACAGATTTTTCCAGACAGGTGCTGACCTGACCCCCAAATGGACCCCCAGACCACAGGTACCTTCCCCCCCGGTTTTCCCTTTTCCCCAAGCCAAAGTCAGCAAAACCCGTCATTTCCTTTTGGGCCCCCACACTCTAAGGGAATGGCCTTTTTTTCTATTTTAGATCTTTACCCCCCCTTTCACCCAAGCCCAGTTCCCTTAGGTCACCCGACCACCCCACAAACCCACCCTCGCTTTTCTTGGAGAGTAGTGCTATGCTTGCTCCCACAGGATTTGACCCCCCCATTCCCAAACAACAAACCCGTTTCCCTCTGACCCACCGATTTACTTTTCCCCCTATTTTTGTTTTTTTTTGCAGCCACAGTTGTGAGGGACCGGCCAACCGTAATTTTTTTCCCTGGCTGTTCAATGTGTTTTGTGGATTTTCGAGGGCGTTTTGCCAAATCAGAAACGGAGTGCCCGCACCCAACCTGGCCCCAGCCAGCCCCCAGGTAAGCCCTGTTCATGGGAACTAAGAAGGACGATTCTTTTCCTTCTCTATGGGAGGAAACCACCCTTGGTCTGCGCTTTCATTTAGTGACGCCTGGAACCAACTGACCATCCATTTACATCCGCCCAAGCGCCTGAGGCTGTGCGCAGGCTTCATTTTATTTTTCATCTTTTTCCCCGGTTCGTGGGCTTTGTCGTGATTACAGGCCTTTCCTACTAAGTGGGTCACACCCGCTTTAATCTTTTGGGCACCCCGATGCGGTAGTCGCAGATTTCTGTGTGGTCCGGTTTGAAGGAAGCCCGATCGTTTGAGTTCAGGTTCCCGGACCCAAAAGGGCACCCTTCCAAATGCTTTTGTGCAGCGTCTGTGGACTCTCGCATGGTTGAGGGATCCTGAGACCACTTTTTTCAGCTTCCAGTCCTTGTTGTCTGATTTGCCCCTGTCCCCTAGGCTTGGTTCGCATCTCCTTCTCCAGGCGTTTTGGCGCGCGCCAGTTCCAATACAGTTCACTCCTTCCCAGCCGGTTTCCCTGTTCTTTTTGTCCATTCTGCCTGTCCCTGAGTTTTTGAAAAACGTTTCGCCATGCCCCCGAACTGATTTTCTTTGATGAGGACCTTCGGAAAGTGCTGGCCTTCCCCCCCCGGCCGATTTGCGTTGAAAAACCACCACCCCCCCCGACCTTAAAGGCCGGGCTTCAGCTCCTGATCCCCTTTTTTTTACCCCCCCCAAGGCAGGACTCTCACCCCCTCCCCGTTAGCAAACAAAACTCGGCATGAACACCAATAGAACAATAAAACTTGCCCCCATCCTTTAACCAACACAACTAACGCTGATTTACTTCCTGTGGGTTTTTTTGTTGCAGGGGATTTCCCAGCTTATGTCAATTTTTTTTCTGCCCTCACACGGTGCGTCACCGTCGTCCCCCCCTTGCGCACACACCTTTCTTTTGCACTGTTGGCCCTGCCCCGATTTTCTCCATCGCAGACTATGACACCTTTCCGCCGCAGGGTCCCCGGTTTTGTGCGGCTTTGCTCCGAGTGTTTCCCCCTTTACCGTTGCTTCCGTTCTCATTGCCGCTTTCCTGCCAGGTAGGGACCGTTGGGCCCGCCGCTCTTCCGTTCTATTTTGCCAGTGTCAGTTCGCCGCGTGGACAAGGGCGCTTTTTCACTTTTTTTCTTTTCCACCGGAGTTTTACCCCGGGTAAATCGTTTGTTCGACAGGTTTGGCGTGTGCTCACCCCCTTTTTTCGGCGTCCCCCCCCCCACCCTGCTTCGGAGATGTTGTCTTTCCATCCAAAAGACTCTCTGAGAAAGTTCACCGGACATTTGTGACCACCCCACATCCGGTTCGTTCGGACCAGGGTCTTTCTTCCTGTGTTCATGGATGGTAGAACACAATCTGAACGCTACCCTTTGGGCAAGTTGTTCCTCTGCAGTGTATTGTCTACAGGTTTTTTCAATTTGAGTTTTTGCATTGGGCATTATGCGCAGGTCTGGTCCACCCCTTTCCTTTTTCCTGCTGAACACTGTTTCCGCTCCTGTATGCCGTTTTGCTCGGATGTCCGAACTTCCGGGTAATGTTGGTGGGAGCCCGGAGGATTTAGTTCCCCCTGTTCCGCGTCTTTATTCTCAAAACGTCCCTACCTTTCCGTTCAATATACCCCAAACACCCTACGATGCCCTACTTCCGCAAACTGCTGTCCTCGGCCCGATTTGGTTGAGTACACCCACCGAGGTTTTAACTGCCTCCCCAGCGACGCTTTCCTTTACCCGATGCCTATTTCATTGTTTTTTTTGCTCTCTCAACCTCCCCTACCCCCCTTGGTACGTATGGAGCCCTGCCGGGGTTTCCTTCGTTGATCCCCTTGTTTTTGCTTAACTCGCTGATCACGTAATAGTTCCCAAACATTGGTTGGGAGTTATCCCGCGAGCACCAGATGTCTGAGAGTATGCCACCCCTGTTGTTTGAGTGAAGCAGGATTATCTTCTTGCGTGGACGCACCCTTTTCCACGGACTGCTTTTTTGATCCATTTTGGTTTTGATCGCACACGTCATTTCGTTTTGACGGCCAGTTCCTTGTATTTAATACCCCCTGCCTTCGTTTTTAGGTTTCTCCGGTCTCAGGATATGGTCCCTCCTTGACCCAATTTATTTTCTCTTAATTTGGTGCCGCAGTGCATTCCCTTTTGACCTGCCCCCTCCTTCTGTCCCTAGTTGCCTTGCTTTGCGTTGTGTGCGCCCTGGCGTCCAATCTAGGTTTTTTTTTATACTTTTTTTTCCAACTTTTCCTCTGAGCTGTTAGAGAGATATCGTCCCCGTTTTTTTTGCCCTGCCGTCCTCACTTTTCCCACCATTTTCGTTCCCCCCCTTCTTGCCGATTCTCGACTCCAACTTGCATTTTCGTTCACTTGTGAGTATGACTGGTGTATCCCCACACCCTTATTTTTCTGACTGCCTTCCCCCCGCGATCTGGCCACCCCCTCCCCCTCTGGTTAACTTTTGTTTTTTTTTTGGCCTTTCACCTGTTTTCCGAGTTCAGAGGACACCTCAGAACCCCCCTCCCTTTGTCGCAAGACCCTTTTTCAGTACTTCAGGCTTCCCCCCCCCCACTCCGGCGGAGAATCATACTTTAGGTGGCGGAGTAATCCTTTAGCATCGTTCGTTTTCGTTTTTTTTACTCTCCCCCCAATTTTGGCTCTGAGACGTTTTGCAGTATGTCGATGTCTTACCCCCCGAAAGGAAGAGAAATTAGCTTAAGAGCCGCTGGTCCGAATGGCTGTTCCCAACCTTTTCTAAGAGTATTCGTCCCTCCGTGAGATTTTTCGTCGGGCTTTCCATCACCTTTGTTGAATCGGTTTCCCCCCCGGAAAGGAGCGGTACACGGGCAAACGTGAGCAGTCGTCCCTGGGGTATTGAGCCTCTGGAAGGGCTGCGTTTACCATCATCGTCTTCACGCGTTTGACCCCAATTTCTAGGCTGTGACATTAGTTTCTCCTTGGGGCCCCCTTGTACTTGTGCCGGCACCTGTCAATTTTTTGGACGACATTCCGTTTTCTCGGTGACCCTTTGTCACCCCTAGAGTAGGTTTTTGTAAAGGAGTACGGTATTTTTCCGATGGGTTTTTTTGTGCGAAATTTTTTAGGTGGTGGGATAGGTCGCAACCCGTTTACTTTGCTCAGGTGGTAGCTTTTGTATCGTTTGGTTCTCACTACATGCGTGCGCCAAGAATGTCGTCGGATTCGGGCAGTGCAGTTGATGCGCTTTTTTCCTGCTATTCTTCCTACCAACCCCTCCCCGGAGATGGGAGTATAGTACTGTCTCCCGTTCCCATTTTGCGTGGCTTTTTTGCCCCGCACCCTGTGGATATTGCCTTGGTTTTACAGGAGCATCTGAATCCCTGCCGGAATTGATTCGGCCTTGGTTCGCTTGGCAGTCGACACCGGTCTTAGGGGTTCAACCCTGACGGTCCCCCCCCTCCTTTCCCTGGGAAACCCAATTGGTCGCGTGTTTGGAAATGCGGGGAATGGCAAAAAGTACAGAAAGAAGTGACTGACCTTTCGTTTGTAAATTCTTTTTTTTTGCCTGGCTTTTTTCCCCCCCAGGGATGCGGGTTCCTTGGCTCCGACAAACGGTAACGGTCAATGATATCATCATTACTCTTTGTTCCTGGCTGTTTTTTACGTTTCCTTGAGGGGGTTCGGATAGGTTTTTTTTATCGACAAGATTGACCCCCGCCGCCGTCACTTCCTACTGCTTCGGAGACACCGGCAATTATAGGAAGTGATTCGTCCCCTACGGCATTTTCCTGTTCGTTTTGGATGCCCTCGTTTGTTTGTGTGAGTGCCTTCAATTCCTTCATCCTCCGGGAATTCCGTGCCCTTTTTGCCGCGGTCCGTCTCTTTATGCCCCGCGGTGTGTATTAGTGGGGGTTGTCCGAAACTTGGTTTTTTTTCATACCCCTTTTGAACGTGTGGGGCCCCCTTCCCCTTGCCCCGTTTTACGCCGTTCCTTTCCCAACCTTCCCGGATTGGGTTTTACACCTTCAGGAATGTTGCGGTTGAACTAGTTATGCTGAAACATCTTCTGCATTGTTTTTGCCCCCGGTCCCCTTGGTTTTTTTTCCTTGATTCGAGAACCCATCGCATTTTTACAAGTTTTTTTTTCCCGCCGACTTGTCTCCCTTTTTCCGTCCTTTTTCGCCTCCCGTTTGACCCCCCCAATTTCCAACGCCCCTGATTCAGACTCGGATTGATCACCCTTGATGGCCCTGATTGTTACCCCTTGGTCTTTTTTTCCCTCCTTTTTCTTCCCTTACTCGTCCCAACCCCATTGTTGACCACTTTCCTACCCCCAGCCCTCTTTTCCCCCCTTCTGTATGACAATAGACGCAATGACCTTGTCCCCCGCAATGCGTGACCTGGCGTGTCTGGGCGCGACTTTTTGTTGTGCGTTAGGCCTCCCCCGTTCCCCAACTTTTGATCAGTTATTTCCGGTTTTTGCCCCCCCCCATTCTTTTCCCCCTTTTTTCCTCCTCTAGTTGTTGGTCCCCCGTTTGAAGCTATTTGTCCTTAAGGTAATTTGTCCTGCACTTTTCCTTTGGTCCTACATCCGTCCCAACGCGCCCTTGCTTGGCTACTTGTTTCCACCCTCAGCCATTCTGCATTTTCGTTTCTGCTCTTTTTTTCCTTTTGTTAATCCCCGGACACTTTGTGTCTGGGTCAAATATTTCCATTTGGACCGCGTCGAGACTGTTTACACAGCGGTTAACCACCTCATCCGGTCCTTTTCCGTTTGTTTACGGGCGGACCCGGGGGCTGTTGGGCAATCATGTCCCCCACAGGTGAACAAAAAAAAAGTTGTTTGAAATGTTTTTTTTACCCCCAACCCAGCCGCGCTGTGTGGACGTTCGACACCCCCAAAGACGTACCCCCTTTTTTTGGAGCAGTGTGTTCCGGGGGCAATTTTTCGGAAACACAGTCTGGTGAGGTGGTTGGTGGCTCCAAAAAACTGGTTTGGAGAAGAACAACAAAAATTCCACATGTACGGTTTCAACCAATACTTGGGACCCTCTTTTTCTCTTCTCTTTTCCCCCCCCTGCACCACAAAATTCCTTCCCATTGTCCCCCCCCCTCCACCCCCCCCATCGTGCCCGTCCGTATTTATTTTTCACCTTTTCTGTTTTTCCCCCCTTGGTTTTTTTCTTTTCCCTTCCCCTTGGTTTATGCAAACCCACCAACGGTCTGCAAACCCCGTTTTTCCCTCGTCCGACCCCCGGTCTTCAGCAACCACTTCTGTTTTTCCTTGACCCTGCCCCCTCTTTGTAATTCCGGTTCGGGTCCCCATGGCCCATGATTATTTTTTCCTTGTCCATTTCAATACTTCCCACCATGAGTTAATCACAACCCCCACCCGTCTCAGTCCCTTTTTAGGTAATTTCCTAAGCCGATCAGCTCTCGAATGTGATAGATCGGGTAGGCCAAGGACTTTCAGGCTTTCCCCTTTCCGCCACCCAGAAAACATCCCAAACTTGACCTCTAAGTCAGTTGCTTTGACCCTTTGAATAGATGTGACAGTCCGTCTCATAATTGCCTGTTCCCGGGTTCTGGTCTTGTTCTATTTTTTTTACCCGGCCAGTGATCTGAAACACTGAGAAGTTTTTATCCTATTTTTCTACACGGACCAGCTTTTTTTAGCGGACTACGCTCTGGTTTGCCTTTTTTTCCGGTTCCCAAGTGACCCCCGCATCATCAATTTCTTTTTTTCCCTTGTCCCGCCAAATGGTTTTTTTTAAACCTTGGGTCACTTTTCCTTGTTTTGAATAGTTCGTGTGCTGTTATGCCCGTGGCGCCACCTTGCCCCCCCCCCCCAGCCCAAGGCAGTTTGGCGGGATCGGCACTCGGGATGTTCATTTTTTTCGACCGTGTTCATTCCTGGTCCCCTCTTGTGGTCCCCGCCCTCAAATTGATCCTTTCATGCTATCACCTAGAAGTGTTTTTTTTTGCCGTCTTCCCCTTCTCCCTCCTGAAAACACGGCTGTCCAAATTTCCTTTTGCGCTTGCTTTCCTCTCAAGGCAAAGTTTTGAGCCTGGCCCCGGTATAGTGCGAACCCCACAGATTTTCTTTGTTTTTCTTTTTTTCCCGCGGAAATCAATTGGCCTGGTACCCTCCGAGGCACCAGAAACACGATGGAATTGCACGACCCCCCCCAATTATCGACCAATACCCCGTCGCCTTTACCCCCCCCCCCCCACAACGGACCCCCGCGTATCTTCCTCCAGGCCCCTTACAGTCTTCAGCCCCCCGTCTGCCTCTTTGACCCAAGGGGGGACCCAGTCGCAAAAAACAAGGTCGCCCCAGTCTGTCCTCCCCACCTTTCTTGGAATTTTCCCCCTTTCTTTAGCCTGCCCCGATGATGGCCCCACGCCTTATGGCAGGTTCTCCCTCCCTTTAGCCCCTTTTTTCTCCGCTTTTTTACCCCAACGGACAGGCCCTTACCTTTGGCCTGTCCTTCGTTTTCGTCAAGTTTTCTTTTTTTTTATTGACAAGCCCCGCCTGCCTTTCGTGCTTCCCCTTTTTGACTGTGAACGTGTAAGTTCTGGCATTGGGTACCACGTGTTGGAGCCTTACGTCAGGGTGGACCTTGTCGCCCTCTTCTTTCGGGTACATATTTAGTAAAAGGTCGTTTCCGCGCACAATTGTTGCGGCGTTCCCCCACCCCATGCGCCGCCGCTTCCGGATCTCCCCCCTCCCTTATGTAAACTTCCTCCCCTCCTGGGGTTTTGGACAACCGGTGTCAGTTCAACAGGTTTCTTCTGCGGACCCCCGGCCCTTTTTTCATTGTCGTCGAACCCAACAATCTGCCAGTGCGCCCCCTTAAATTTCAGGTTTTTAACTTCCAGATCGGGGCCACATCGATGTGAGTCTCACCTTTTAGACTTTTTTGTTTTCCTTGCTGGGTGTCACTGACCATTCCTTGTTTCTGGTTTTGCTCTCCCCCCCCCCGTCCCTAGCGGCCCCGTTTTTTTTCTTTATGGTCTTTTTCGTCGGGGTCGTCTCCTCTGTGTCTTCGTGAAATGTTTGTGTTCCCTCCCCCAAGGATTTCTCCCCCCCCGAGTCCAGGGTGATATCCTTTTCGACATATCTCAACTTTTTCTCCTCTTTTCCCTTTGCGCTTTCCTTATTTCTGTTTTTTCCCCCCGGATTGTTTTTTGACGCCCTAAACATGCACTCCCATCTCCGTCTTGGACGGTTTTCAGCGTCAAACCTTGCACTGTTTTTCCACTGCCCCTTTGAGTTACTCGGCGGTTTCCCTCTCTCATTACTGGCCCCCTGAGGGGCTTTTTGCGACCATCCCTCGTCATGATTTCTTATTTAGGGGTGGCGGCGGTACGGTGTTCTTTCCCCTGTTGCGTCCCTTTCCTCCTTTACCAGCATCGTGGAAAAATTGGCGTTATCAAGCGAATCTCTCTCCCTTTCCTTTCCTTTCCCCTACTCCCGTTGGTGTGTTTTGATACTCTCTTCTTTCTTCGGTTGAAACGGTGCCACCAAGGTTTTCAATGTGTTGTGATATTGGGCGATTTTCGTTCCCCCGGATTCTTCACCTTCATTTGGCCCCCCTCCCGCTTGCTAATCCAACCCCTGTTCTCTTCCACAACCCACACATGGAGGGCTCCCCCGCTGCCCTCTTCTTCAGGATCGACTCCTGTTTCATTTTTTGCGTCAGTGCCCATTTTGTTGATGCCCCACACCCTGCCCGGCCTTTTTCGTTTGATTCTCTTTTGCTGTGGTTGGAACTTCGCCCCCAATAGTATTTTGTTGTTGGGAACTGTTGGAAAGCTTTTTCCCGACGTTGAGTGGAGATCTGACGCTGACGGTTTCATTCGCCCCCCCCCCATTTCTCCTCAGTCCTTCAGTCTCTCGACTTCCACCCGCGGGATTCTTTTCGGTAGCTATTACTTTTTCGCCCCTCCCTGGGCTGATGGCCGCGTGCCCCACCTTTCCTGATTTCTGCCACTTTTCTCTGGTGTGACCGCCGGGTTTGACTTCACCTATTAGCCGCCGTTCAGATTTTTTTTTTACCTCCAATTTGACAACACCCCCTCCGTGTCAAGCCCGTTACGTACTCCCCTGCCGTGACCGGTCTGGCAGACTTTCTTTTAGGTGAGGGATGTGCCGTCGCTCGGTTTTTTTTTTGCCGTCCCCGGTGTGCGGTTACTCACTTGGCCCTTCTCCGTACCTTTTGCCTCGCCCGATGTACCCCGAACAACCATAAGTTCCGCCTGTTACCCCTCTCTTTTTTCCGTTTTTTTTGCCCGTGACCCCACTGTCGCTCGCGTAGCGTTTTTTAGTTCTGTTCGGCTTCCCCCTTTCCCACTTGCAGTTCGTTGTTTTTGGTCAAAGTTTACCCCATCGCCTTTTCCGACTTTCCGGGAGGGTCACCCAATCTTTCTGCTGAACCCATGCGCACCTTTGGGTATTGGCGTTGCTGTCTGCCTTTCGTTTTCGCCCCCCCCAAAATCTTTTGCCTTATTGGCCACTTTTTTTAGGCAGGTCCCCCGGAATTCTCCCGGTTTATCAGGTTGTACAGGGCGTTTAAAGTTTTTTCATTTTTTTTTGACAACAACTTGCTCGATTTTTTTACCAAGGTCACTCGCACTATCTTTTTTTCCCCCCGGGCTCAAGTATGGTAGAGGGGTCCCTTTTGCCCGGGTTTTGTTGTCCTGTTCTCAAATGACTTGCCGTTTTGTCCCCGCCCCGCATTATCCCTTGTGTTAGGAACTAAAGCGTGGGAAAGTCCCTTTGGATGTAGCTTTTCACTCCTCGGTCATTTTTTTGCACTTTCTTTCTCCATTTTTTCCGTGCACGCCGCTTCATTCCCTGCAACCGTTGCTCTTTTAATGAAATCTATTTTCTGTTGCTGGTGCTCATACCCCGGCAATAGTAGAACCGTTTTCACCTTCCCTGATGTTCCCTCGCTTTACATCCCCGACCGGCTTACTGCTTGTTTGTCGCCTGCTTAGACGAACCCGTTGGATGTAAAAGCGTGGCGCCTTACCTGGCCCCCCCCTTGTTACCTTGCTGCAGGGAATGGGTCTTTAGTGACAGGTATCCCGGGGGAACGTTCAGAGGCCTTAGTACAGGTTCTTTTTTACATCGGGTCCTCACGGTGAACCAACCCGCTGCGAATGTTTCTTTACTCATACGTAAAACCGGAAACCCCAGGAAACCTTGATACTCGGTCTACGACTACAGCTTCCCCCTGTCCAGTACTGGGAGGGGCTAATTTGTTGGCTGTCTGGGAGAAATTCATTGCACCATTAGTGAAGTTCCCATTGTACCCGAAGCTTTCATGACATTACTCGAGGATTCAATTATCCTCCAAAGTTTAATTAATTGTTGGTTGGTTTCCTGATTTAATAGTTGCTGTGATTAGACCTCAACTACTGTCCCTTGTTTGAAGCCCAGTTAAATTCACAGGTACCCTGGAGCTACATCCTGCGGGCTGATTGCTCGTTTTTGTACGGATGCCTGAATCGGTTTTTTTGCCGATCACACTTTGTTTTTTTTTTTTTGCTCATATCACATGGAATTGGTGCCAAGCCCACGTGCCCCCCGTTTTCGAACTTGCACTCCCATTACCGCGATTTAGTTTTGGTTTTTCCCTAGTTATTTTGCCGGGCAATCTGAGTTTCGAACCCCCAGAATATTCCTTTTTCATGCCGAATGGACGTTTCTCTCTTTTTTTTCGTATGAGATACCACCCCCCCCTTTTCCGACATTCTTTGCAGGCCCTCACCCCCCTTTCTACCCCTTTCCGCTTTGCTTCCCTCTTCTCGCCCGTTGAGGTTTACCTTTCCCCTGCTTTGATTCTCCTTTTTCTTTTTTTTATTTTTTTCAATGGCCGGGCATCCTGTGTTTACAACGGTCTTGTGTGCCCCTGGACGTTTTTTCTTCAAGTCGTCCAAAAATGGTAAAACTCCCCCCCCTTTCCCCCAGCCAGGTCCCCCTTTCTTCTCTCGAGCCCAAGATTTTGCAATGGCTTCAATACCTTCGTCTTACCTGTCGTGCTTTCCCCCCCTGAGACGGTCTTTCCTTGGAATATCACGTCCAATATCCAAGTATCAGCCCCCCTCCCTTTCCCTCCTCCGTTGTTTTTTTTTGAGCAGCTTGGGACGAGACTTTTGATGCATTGTTTCGTGGTAAGGGTCTTCTACACGCGCCCGTCCTCGCGCCCCCCCCCTTCCCTGGTAAACCCGCAGTTTTTTTTCTTTAAGGCTGCCGTTGCTGCGGTTCTCCTTCGCTTTTTGATTCCTTTTCATTGTCTTTCCCCCCATTTTTCACCATTTTTCCGCGCCGAGAAAACACTATTGCCCAGACTGTGTAAACCAATCCCTGTTTTTTTGCGCCCTATTGACCCCCGCCTTTTTCGGCATCCTTTGGGGCGCGTGGTACTTTTGGAAACAGGGTTCTTCAAAAGTTTTTCAGCGTGGATAGCCCCCCAACGGAATTCATTGGTTGTTCGTGTAATACCCTTTTTTGCTGCGTTTAAGGTTTGAAACCACTGTGTCGAGTTTTGGTTCCCTGGAACCCCCCCCCCTTTTTTCAAACGTACATGGTCAGGCCGGTGGTCACTACCTGAATTCTCTTTCTATTCCCTTCACCCCTCCCCCGTTCATGATTTGCCCTTTCTTGACTCGTGTCTTCTTCTTCCAAACGTCTTCCCTTGTTCCCTTTTTGGCTTTCTCTTCCCTTGATCTTTTTTCTGATCTTTTTTATTTTCCACGATTTTCCTGTCAAACCCAAACCCCCGTTTCTCGGAACCCCCTGATCTCTTCACACCCCTTTGCGTTCCAAAAGTACCAAAGCGGCCGTAGTTCCCCCACCCCCCCCCCCCGGCCCCTTTCCCGTTTCATTCCGGCTGGCAATGGCCGGATTTCTAGGGAGTCCCAATCAATGACCACCCCGGGTTGGGGGAGACACCCCAAAGGTCCCCCCCCCGTCAGGTTAGTCCCCATTTACTCCCCACTGGCGATGAAGTGTCGTCTAGGAAAATTTTCCGGCCCTTTGTGGACATCCTTTCTACTCCCATGAAAACCCAAAGAACACAAAGTGTTTACTGTGGGTACTTGTGAACGGACCTCTTTGAGGACTTGCACCCAGAGGCACCGGCGTAAGTCCCGGCGCTCCTTTCACTACCCGTGGGAGGGGGAGTTTTTTAACCGGGCCCCCTGTGGATGGTTACTTTGGTGTTGGTTTTAACATCTCGCCGATTTTCCCAACCCCACACCATGATGTCGGAAAACTTTTCTGATTAGGTTGGCCACCTGTTTTTTGACGGGCAGTAATGGGATTGACGGAGCCCCCCGACCGACCAACCTTTTGTGCCAACTCAATCCCCCCCACCAGGATTGTTGTGCCTTTTACCGCGGTTTGCAGCCCCCTTGGTCCCTTGAGGAACAGTGTTTGCCCCAATGGTTTCACGCACGTCGGTTTCGGTTGATCCGCTTGCCGGTTCTGCAATTCTCCCCTCCCCTTGCCCTGACGGTGACATCTGGCCCGGATTTCTTTTGATCCTGGCGACCGGATCCCACCCCTATTAGCTACTCCCAGCGCTCCTTGGGGCGTTAGTTCCTCCGCGTCCGGTCGAGAACCCTGGGCTTCATCAACGCACGTTTTTTTTGGTTTGGCTGTTGCCCATTCGGCCATCGACGCCACCAAAGTGCTGCTCCCCTGTTTGAACGGTAGTTGCCTTTTGTCCCCCCAACCACCAGATTTAGAGTTTTTTCCGTACCGTTCCCGTCTCCAATCACCGTGGCGCCCTCCCCCTTTGAGCACCTTTGGCCCAACGATGCCCCTATTTTTTCTCCCAACCCCTCCCCACGTGGACCCCCTCTTTGACAAATTCCTTTTCCCCCCTGGCCAAAACCAACCTTGGTTTAACTGATTGCTGGCCGCCGTTGGTTACCCCTATGCCGCAATTGGCTGTCTCGCCAACTGGGCTTCACCGTAGTTGCCCCAGGCGGTTTTCCCCCCCAAAAAAACGTTCGGTTTCCATGCCTCAGATTTGCATTTTCCCCCTGCCGTGCCCCGCGCATGTACCACTGACTGGTACCTGCCTGGAACCCCGCCTTTCCCGCCCCGAGTGGTTACATCCTTAAACTAATACCCCGGCTTTTCCGGTTCCACCGGTTCCTTGGGCCATGCCTGCTTCCCTGTTTTCTTTTTTGCAACTCCGCCGCCCACTCCGGCACTACCGAAGATATCCCCCCCCCCAAGTTGGTTCCTCGAAGGCGGGACACCAAGCGGTCTTTCAGGGCGCAAACCCCCTGGAGCCTTCTTTCTTTCGGGGTCCAATCTGTAGACGGCAGGCGGTTCTTTGGCACCAGCCCCCATATCCGGTTTTCAAACCCCAACCGGCCCCGTTTTGGCCGCGATTCCTTTTGCTTTTTTTTTGTCCCGCAACCGACTATGACCGTCCTGCCGCGGGTTTGGCCAAAAACAACGTTCCCGGAAGTTCCCTTTATCTTTTTGCGTACTGCGTTGTTCTGTGCTGGTCGCCACCACCTTCTTACGGTCTCTAAACTTTGCCATCACGCCTTATTTGCTCGTTTTGCCACGAATGTGTGCCCATCGTTCGTTTCCCTGGCCTATATGCGCATGGGTTCTGTCTCAACCTTAATCGAGCCGTGTGAACGTTTTTTTGGTCTTATTGCGTTTTGTCTTCCGGATTCCCTCGCCTCAACGGATGGCGACCCCTTTTTTTTTTTGGGTTTCTCCCCAAACGATTAGGTTCCCCTTTCAGATGATTTCTATCCTTCTCTTCAACACGCTTCATATCACTTGAGAGTTTCCAATTATTTACTCCCTCTTTTTGTGACTCCTCCGCCCAATCCTCTGCCCTTAGGCTGTTAGTTGCAAGTTACCCCAATGCAATAAATGCGTTTTTTCCTCCCCTGCGAGACGTTGCTTCCCGATTGCCCTATTTTTCCTGAGGTCGCCCCGAGACAATCCCTGAGGTCCCATTTTTTGTAGCTTCAAAAGTTTCCTCCCAGGGATAAGTGTTACCGTTTGTTGCTTCCAATCGCCCTGCCATTCCGATCAAAATCCCCCGTTTGAAACACCCTGGGGGCGGTATCGTCGATCCCT
>Ga0179593_1397050_pt1 | contig 24374 bp, 34 predicted proteins | sample CZODoug2_1_08_16_FD_185931 | JGI IMG/M metagenome (GOLD analysis project Ga0179593, IMG submission 185931) | Vadose zone soil fungal communities from Angelo Coast Range Reserve, California, USA - CZODoug2_1_08_16fungal (PacBio error correction) | ecosystem: Environmental > Terrestrial > Soil >... | reverse complement strand
CTTGCCCATTCTTCATCGGGGTAGCGATTTTCTTTCTGCCCATTACTGTTTGTGGAATGGAGCGAGGTTTTTTTTGCGCGCGGCCTTTATCTCTGCCCTCCGACTGTTTCCCGTGATAGCCTTTTAATTCCTCCCTTGATTCTCTGCCAGAGTTGTTTTTTCTTGCCTTCGCTCCGGTTTCCTTCGCGTGGGTCCGCGGTCGCCGTTTCCGACGCTGACTTTTCTCACTCTTGATTTTTTTATTGAAGGTTACTTCCCCCTTTTCCGTGGCGCTGTAACTTTTCTCTGTAGTTGTGCTTCTGGCCCCTCTGCTTGTGAGGCGGAACCCTGTCGCAATATCATTTTGTCACCCTTGCGGGACAGGGGAGCCTTTCTTAACGTTTTCCAGATGGCGAGAAAGCTGCAATTGCTTTTTCTGTTCTTGCCTGTCTGTTCCTTTTTCGTACCCGAATAAAGATATTCCCCCTTCCGGGAGTGATGGAGACTTGTACTCTGATGGCTCGAAGGAAACTGTTCCCACTCAAAAGATGATTCTTCACTTTCGGATTCCTAGGTCCCCCCAAGGCGTAATTCCCAAAAAGGGAGGCTGTCTCTGCGAGGGGGACCATACCTTTCTATCTTCCTTTACCATGCTACGTTCCTATACCCCTTTTTTTTCCGTTTTGCTAACCTCTTGCCCCATTCGTATTGCATGTCCTGTACCGTTTCGGCGTTCCCCACGCCCGGCCCCCCTCTTGTCCCCCCGTCGCTTGGAAGTATGCAATCCTTTACCCTCTTTTTCCCTTCACCACTACAACAAATCGGGAATTAGATCCCCGTCCATGATTCACCCATCGAGTTGCCTTTGCGATTTCAGTCTGTTGCCAGTTTCCGACTTGCGGTTCCCAATTCGTTTTTTTTTTTTTTTTTTTTCAGGTCTTGAGTCTTCGGCACGCTTAGAACGGTAAACACTCCAGCTGAACCGAAATGCCCTTCCTTTTCCCTTCTCCTATTTCTTTGGTCCGACTTGTCGGGAATTTTTTCCTTTTCAGTGCACGACACCCCTTCTTCAACTGCAATTCTTGCTGGTTTTTATACTTCTCTTCTAGTCATCAAAAAGCGACATCCCTGCCCCAGCCCCTCGTTGGGGCGTCGATTCTTTCGGCCTTTTTATCACCTTCGGTGATGCGTCCGTCCTTCGATCGATGGTTAATCCCTTCCCACCTAAGGTTTCAGACAACTCACACTTCCTCGAGCTAGAGCGGGGTTTTTAAGATGCCTCCTTGATTTGCTTTTTCCCTGTGTTTCATGAAGGGATGTGCGAGGCGGCGCCTCGCTTAATTTGGGTTCCCCATCGGCTTTCCTGATTTTTTCTCCGTAGGGGATAGGGCTCTGTGTGTTTATCTTTCTTTTATACTATTTTGTTTCCGCGCTTCTTCATTTTTTTTGGTGTTTCCGGGGTCGTCGCTTACGTTCCTTTTTTCGGGGCCTAAAGAAGATTTTCCCCGTTTGTGATCTGCGAGGTTGCATCCCGGGCTTGTTCGGGTCGCGCTTTTTGGCTTGCCGTGATTGTTTTCTTCCACTGGAGAAGGTGGGTTGTTTTCTCTGTACTCTTGATGAAGTCCCAGGTTTTAGTTTGAGATGTTTTGCCCCTGAAGCCTTCCTCTGCAATTGCCCTGGGCGCCTTTTTGACCCGTCTCCCTTTTCGGAAATTGTTTTATGTGCCGGGCCTTTGACGTTGCTTTTATAGGTTCCTTTTTTTTTAGAGTGTTTTCCTGCGCCTTTACCTCCCTGGCCTGCTTTTCACCGTGGCAGTTTCAAGCAGGGTCCTGTTCTCGATTTGGACCTTTTTGTTCCCAATTTTCCCTTTTTTTTTTTACGCCGTTTATTTTTGGCGACGTTACCGCTATTCGCCCCATTGGATTCCTTCCACGAAACCGACTTCGGGGGGTGATATGCCTTTCCCCTCTTGCCTTGGCATATTGTTTCGGCGCTCCGCTTTCTCGACAGTGGAGGTGAGTTGCCACGTTTGACAGTTTTTGGGGGATTCCCCCTTTCCTGGCTCTCTTTTCTCCTCACGTTGTGGTGTTTTTTTTTTTTTTTGATCATCCCCTTGCCGCCCCACAACTGCACTTTTTCCATTCCCCAATCGTCGCTCCTTGCGTCGACCTACTTCACCCCCCTTGCAGACCACTCCAAGTCTCAGCCCCCCCGCCTCGATTCTTTGTGTATTTTATCAATCTCTCCCGCTGTAGGTAGCTTTCTCTAAAATAACCGCGCTCACCACACCATCCTGAAATGGGTGCACCTTACGATCACGTCGAGCACCCCTTTTGATCGCCACATTGAATTCCTTCCGATGGCCATGCACGGGATTTTTGAGACCTCGGAAGGTAGCTTCGCATCCTATCCTAACTTTGAAAGGACCGTCTTTTCCCCGGTAACTATTCCGCATTGGCCTCATAAGATTCCGCCTTTTTTTTTCTTACAGCCCGGATCATTGAAACTCCCTCCTGGTACTGCTGACCTCTCAAACCTGGCAGCGATTCCTCCTGTCTTTTCTTTTTTTTCCGTCCCGAGGGTCCTTGGACAGACTTCATAAGATCCAATCTCCTCCCTGTTATTGAGACGCCCCTTGTCCCCCCCCATTCCATCACCCCCCCTCCCTACGTTTAAATAGCTTTAGGTTTGCCCCAATCCCCAAGCCTAAGCCCTTCCCAAACACCCTGCGAAGTGCCACTATGCCGCCTTTTTTAATACCATTCCCCCCCCTCCCCGCCAGCCACCCCCCCAGCATACTTACTCAAAGAAGTGAACTTCGCTACCCGATAGGGTTTTTTCGCTTTTTCGCCCGCTCTTGTATATATTTTGCACCCCTCTTCTCTGAGTCTCCTCCCTTACTTCTCTCGAGACGTCTTTCGCTTGCCGCATGGCTGATCATTTCCTTGACGACAACCCTTGGTTTTGCCGTTATTAACCAGTCCTCCTCCCCTTTCCGGCTCATCACATACTTTCTCCGTTCCCGCCTCCTCACCATCGCCCTGATTCGCATTCTTCGTGTGGACTTCCCCCCGCCCCCCCTCACTTATTCCCGCCACTTCCCTCGTTTCCTCTATCAGCCCTAAGCCAGTCTTACCGACATTTGACCCGCCATGTCGTTTGCTCCTTTATGGAGAGGGTTTCGTCATTTCTTGTTTTGTTTGGCCCCACGGTGCTCTCGACTCCCGCCACCTCTTCCCTTCTCCCAAGACTTCCAAACCCACCCCCGTCTTCTCCGACATCCATTTTCTCCTCCCCCCCAACACTCGGTCTGTGCAAATTCACCCCGGTCTTTCCCTCCTTCCTGCAGATTTGTTTTTCCTGCCCCTCGCCTCTTCATCGCCAATCTCCTTCCCTTGTTGCCTTGCTGTCCACAACCTAACGTCATTGTCCCCCCCCCATCCGCGCCTCAGAGTTCCCCTTCGCGGTGACCTTGCAGCCTGTTCTCACGTTCTTATGGTCAAGGCCTACTTCCCCCACTCGCTCCTTCCCTGTTCTTTTCGGTTTATATCCGCCTGGCCTGTTCGTAATCCTTCTTTCTTTTCCCTATCCCATCTTCTTTTTTTCCCCTCTGACGAAAGCTCAATTTGGCCTTGAACACGTTTTCCCCTCGTACCCCCCTATGCCGCGTCGTCGTCTCCCACTCGCTGCAGCACAGGTGCCCCCTCGTCTTTTCGCCATCTGGACCCGTTTCCTGTTCTGTTCTTTCACAAAAAGAACCCCGCCCCCCGGTGTAGCCATTGCGTCCTCCCGACAACGAGCCCCTTGCTCTCACCTCCCCGGGAATTATAATCCAAATTCCCCTCGTCGTCGTCTGTTCTTTCCCCCCTCCCGTTTAGTTGACTTGAAATAGGCCTAGTGCGCTTAGGTTCTCTTTTCCTATTTCCCTCGCTCTTCGCTCTAGTAAAAGTCGCGTCCTAGCTTTTTCCCTCGTTTCGCGTACTGGCCGCTTTTCCCCGCAACACACCTGTTCCAATTCCCCCTCAACTTCGTTAATGAACAATCTCCGTTTACTAATGGTTGAATATCTCTTCTCCTTTCCTTTTTTTTTGTGGATCTCCTTAGTTCGTCCCGCTGGGGATCTTCTCTCTATTTTTGCTGGCATGTCCCCCGGTTGTTTAGGGACTTTTTTTTTGTCGTCCAGTACCTGACGACGGCTGTTGCGCGACGTGGCTATTTTTTACTTCTACATCTGCGAGGGAGCCAGAGTTTCTCTCTGATAGCGCACGATTTATTTCGCGGTTACGAGGGCGCCCGGATTTTTCCGCTCCGGTCCGATTCTCCTGCGACTTTTGCATGTCTTTCAACTTGTCCCGTTTGATCTCCCCTTTTGTCGTGTAGTTTTCTTTCTCCCGTGGCGCTTTAACAACCGGGTCCATAGTTCATTTTTTTCTGCCCCTTTCATAGGTGCTCGATTCACGTGCCCGATGCGTACCAGACTTTCTTTTTTTTCCGCGGCCGTCGTTCTCTTTCTGGTCTTTTCTCTGGCAGATGTTATGCCGATTGGAGCCCTTTCAGGGTTATTTTCGCGTCTTTATCGCGGACCATACATTTCTCGGGCGAGGCAAAGCAGGCTTCGGCCCTGATTTTTCACTGGGCGGTCTCTCTTTTTTTGGGTGGCCCCCACCCGACGTCTTTGACCATGCCCTTTCCTACCACATGATGACGCCCTTCACTTGTCTAACATCTGAATCTCTCCCCCCGTGTTCTCTCCTTCCGGTTGAACACTTTCCATCCAGGCCCCCGATAAGTTTGATGCCCTATCCATGGGTCACAACGATTCACCCCCAACGAGGACGGCAATACCGGATTTGCTTTTCCCCCCCCCCCCCTCGGCCGAGCCTCCCTTTCTTTTTGGATATACGGGCATGCGTCCCCGTTGGTCTTTTCAATTTTTGCTAGTTTATCTGGAGTTCTGACCGGATCCCCTTTTTTCAATCACAGCTAACCAGTGCCTACCTTGCTCGGCCCTGGAGGTACAAAGCTTTTTTTTCATGGCTCCGGCATGATAGTTCCTTTTTGATTATCACCTTCTTTCACTCCCCCGAGTCAGTCTTTTTCAGTCCCCTCGAATCGGTAGATGGGTGGCGTCCTTTCCCCAGGTTATACATTCGGTTTCGCCGGACTTGCCCAGTGCTTTTTTTCCTTCCGGACCCGGAAGGTGCAATGACTATACTCCGCTTTCCAGAGAGCTATATTACGTCTTTGCCTGCCCAGTTCCAGAGTATTTTCTTGTCCTTGGCCTGACTGGAGTTATAGCAGTAGGTCCCTCCCTTCCCCTATGGGAACCCGAAGGGCCCCCTTTTGCAGTACCGTGGGTTCCTCTTGAGATTTTGTTGTTTCTTTTTCCCGCTGTTGATTTTTTCCTATTTTTATGCAATCCCATTTTTTTCCCTGGTTTTTTTACGTGGCGGCGTTTTAGTTAGTTGGTTTTGCCCTCCGCGATTTCCACTCCGGTGATGCTTTCGATTCCTTTTCCTTTCAGGTCCACCCCTGGGAGGATCCCATATTTTTTCCTTAGCTAGGCTGAGTGGACTATTTCCACATTTTTACTGGGGCTTTTTTCCTTTTTCCTGCTGGTACGAGCGGATGAATTTCCCTTGCGTGCTTGATTTTAGTCGGTCCAGAGTTTCACGTTCTTTCGCCCGAGTGCGGAATCGGTGGCCAGAGGTGTTCTGTGACCGCTCCCTGTGCGGGCATCGGCTTTGGACGGCGAATTCCTCGCAGTTCCCCAAGTGACTTCTGAGCATCGTGCTCCGGCACCTTATGGTGAGTTCCCGTTTGGGGCGCCGTCTCTTTCCCCTTAACGGTGCATGTTGTTGCTTTTTTTGTCCGAGACGTGCCCAGCGATCCGCTTTCTATTTGGAGTTACCCCAACTCTAGGTGAGGGTGTCTTCCTTTCTTATTTCCCCTTTCATGGTCTGAGGCACGGTCGTATTGCCTTTCTTAGCTCCCTCTTTCTTTGTGGCCAAGGATGACTGGTGTGTTCTTCCCTGGATGATTCTAGATTTTACTCTACATTTTTTTATCCGCATCATTGCGCCACACCAATTCCGTTTGAATTACTCTGTCCCCCGCTCCGGAATCCGCCCCCTCGCGATCCCCCCGCAGACACCGTCTTCCTCTAGCCTCTACATTTTTACGCCATCGGTTATCATTTCCCGTCTTCCCCCCCCTTCCCGGCGTCGAGCTTCTTTATAGCCAAAAATTCCGGTACCCCCATCCACGTGTGATTGGTCCCCCCCACACCTTCGCGCCCAGGTGATCCCACACACCTTTCCATGCCATGCCCCCCCTGTTTATCAGCAACGAGGATCAGCTCCTTGTCTCGCCTTTCAACACTCTCTTCTGAAACTATGAGCCTCCCAATTTATTCCTTTCAAGATTCCCTGCGCAGTCTTTAGCTTTTTTTCTTTTGACCTTTTTCTTTTTCCAAGCAGTCCCTGCCATCCTCCGCACGCGTACCCGGGAAGGACTGCCCCCAAAAAACTACGCTGCTCTCCCCTCAGTCCGCCCGGAGGAACCAAAAATTCCCCCCCCGCCCTGATTTCCCTTACTTCCACCGCATCCTCCTTGCCCCTCCCTTATAGCCCCCCCGTTTAGCAGCCGATTCGAGATCACCGACTCCTTCACCATCCCCATCCTGTAGTTCCCCAACTCCAACCCTACTCTGGAAAAGAAGAACAACACCCACCCTAAGTTAACGGAATTGGTTTGAATACCTAATTATTCCCCTCCCATCGCATCGGCCCATACCGTTTTCTCCCCTAGAATACGACCGAAGTGAATTCTTGGATCTTGAGTCTGCCGCCTCTTGTATACGCCATCCTTTCACGCCACCCCCAATTTTCTGTTTTAGGACACTTTTTACTCTCTAAGCCTCTCTTTCGACTTATTTTTTCTTGAGTGAGTTTCTCAGGAAACCCCTTCCGGTTTCCGTTCTTCAACCTCCCCCGGCTCCCATCCACCGAATTTTGCCTGCTTCCCACACCCTCCCCTCCCCCCATGACCCATGACCTTCCTCCCTGTCTCCGTTTGATCGCCAGCTCCCCCCCGATTACCCCCCCTTCGATTTTCGCGTGTAATCTGTTTTTCCCGCCAGTACCCAATGCCCCTCCCCTTCTTTGACAATGTCGGTCGTCCTTTGTCTCTTTTTCTTCCTTGTGTGACTCTTCTTGAGTTTTCCCCTCGGGCTATACTCACTTCCGGCAAATCCCTTCCCCCCCCTTTTCCCTTTACGTTGTTAAGACTCCCCCCTTCCCGACATACCTTTCGATTTCCTCAACTCCCCTTATGGGGAAATTTGGTCCTCACTTCCTCCAGATTTGTTGATTGGTTGGTTCTGCAATTCCTTATCTCCCTGCCCCCTTTTCTTTCCCCAGGGGGACTGGTTTGTCCCCCCTTTCCCCATAACGTGACCTGAACCTTTTCAACTCTCTCTTCAGAGGTTAGGCAACTGAGCGTTCTCTTATGTGGTTTCTTTTTTTATGTTCACGTGCCTTCCTTTTGTCCAACTCGCACTCGTCTCCAGTTCGCCCTGTCTTCGATGGCGTTCTCTGCCATCTTCTTGAATAGAAGAATAATTTTTATTGTTTCCGCATCGTGAACGCTCCCTCCTTCCCCGGCGCCTCGTCTCCCCCCTAATGGCCGGTTTCTTTTTATTTTCCCGACCAGAGAAAGAATTCCCCCTAGCGTCTGTCTTTTTCTCCCATCCTGGAACGTGAGTAAGCGTTCCCCCCGGGATCATTCACCCCCCCCCCAACATATTGCCCCCTGGCCCTGCTCGGTGGAGCATCACCCCCCCACCTTTCCCCCCGTGATCCCCTCGAAACCGAACGCCCGGTGTGTACCCCCTCAGGCTAATAGCGCTTCCGTCTTTTTTCAAACCCTCCCTCCCAGATTGTTTTTCCCCTCGCGTAATATTTCGATTCGGCTTCGCCGCGACCTTGGCTTCTCTTCGTCTTTTTCTTTTCCCCAGCGGCGAATCACGTGCATTCTTTATCCGCGAGTTATTTTCCTGAAGAGAGACATCCGCCCCCCAAACCCATGCCGGTACTTTAACATGCACCAATTCTTCTCAAGTTTTTTCGCCCCCTCAATGGCTCTTTGGCTACCTCTTTTTTTTTTCTCCAATCTTTTTTTGAGGATCCTGCAGCCATTCCCTTTTCGTTCCCTCTCCGAAGACGCTTTGATGACCCTTTGTTGGGGGGGTGTTTGTTCGCTCCGGCCAGTCGCCGGACGCTGATCTGCCCTCACTTTTGATAGTCCCCTCCTCTACTCGAGGAGCCATCTTTTTGGCGTAGCCGAAGCGCCCCCCCCGTCTATCGTGTTGACGTGGTTCTCCTACTTTTGCTTTCCAGAAGGACGACTCACTTCGCGATATCCACTTCTTTCTTTCCCTTTTTTATTTCACCGGCGGCTTTTTGTGTCACCCCTTTTCTTTTCTTTGGCCCCCGTAATGTCCCTTCCCACTTGCCGGTTCAATAGTCATTTTTTTATGTCCGGCTCAGTGTCCTCTCACGTCCTTCCAGAGCGTCACCTCCGTCGCTGCTTTTGCCGGGGGCTTTGTTTTCTTTCTTGGTGCGACTACTTTGCGTGGCCATCGGGTTTGCTTTTTTTTCGCGGGAGCAGGATGTTCGCCCTTTCCCTTCTCCCTTGCCCAAAATAAACATCTTGTTCCCCTTTCCCCTTGCCCCCCCTCAGGATTACTCCTTGACTCTTGTCGCGTTTACTTCAACGTTTTCCGAGGGAGGTGGTTGACCCGAGGTGTCTCCTTTTGCCGTCCTTTTCCCGATACCACCTTTCTCCCTCCGCCTTGCTAACCTCTGACTCGACCTGTAAAGGGTGTCTGCGTTTTCACATGTTTTTTTTTTTTTTTTGACCCCAGGGCACACGATTCGTTTTTCCCACTTGGGGTTTCCCCGTATGCACCAACCGAGTTCAGGCGAAAATCCCCCCTTGGACCTTTTTCCTCCCCCTCGTTGACCCACGATTTTCGCTCCACTTGATTAGTGAAAAAAGACTTTCCCTTTTCCGTAACCCAACGTGGATGAATTGCCGATTGGCCTTTTCTATCCCCCGCCTCTCGCACCGTGTGTCCCCCATCGAGTCACCCCTCTCCTGAACTTTACTTCTCAATTTTCCGCCTTCCCCTTAAGACTGTTTTTCAGGGGCCTTTTTTTCTTTCTTCCAAATTAAACACTCTGTTCCTAAGAGGTCCCACTTTTCCGATACTTTTTTCGCGATGCGAGTTCCCCAGCACATTTCTTGGTGAATCAGGGTCGCTGGCTCTGAGCTTCAGTGATTTTTTTCCTCTACATCGTGATTGTCCTCGTGCCGGCTGGGTTCCTCCCGGCTGTTGTAATTTAAATACCCCCGCACTGTCGAAAGGAGAGCTTTCGCGTATCCTTTCCCTTCCTCGACGAGATATGGTTTATTTTGCGTTGCCATGCCTTTAGTATTAAGCTCCTTGGGGAAGGAGATCTTTTCCCTGTACATTCGGCACTGCTTTGTAGGCCAGCTCGCTCTTTCTTTTCTCTGGGGTGTGTCCGATGAGTTCTTTGATTTTACCATAGGCTGGGTTTGGCCTGACGGAAATTCAGGTTTCCGTCCCTTTTTACGGTGGCGGCTGGTGCTCTCTGCTTTTTTTTTTCTTTTTGGCCCTTTCCTTTTTCACGTTTCTTTATTCTTTCTCAAGTTTTTCCCTTTTACCGTTGGCGTGAATGGTTGCGCTTGCTGAGTTGACCAAGGTGTTCCCCCCCCTCCCCCTTTGGAATGTTTCGTTTCGCTCCAGGGTGAATTCAGGCCAAGTTGAGGATGTTTTTCTTTTGCCTTTCTGCGTTGCATGTCTGCACAAACCACACCCACCCCCAGAGGCGAACCCCCCATTCGGGGCCATGAGGTTCGTTCCTCTTGTGACTTTTTCTTTAGCTGTCTTTGGAGTTTTTCTTAGTGTTTAAGGCGAACTACGGACCTGCCTTCCTGACCCATTTCCGTGTTTTTATCCGTGATGGAAGTTCCCTTCATTCGTTACCTTTTGTGGGAGCCTTTCGGGCCCCCATTCACGGTGTTCTTTGGTGGGTCAGACCTCCTTTTTCTTTTTTTTCCTCTGCCGTACGCAGAGATCCCCCTTGCATTTGTTCTTTCCCAAAGAACCCCTTCTTGGCGAGGGTGCTTTCCCTCTTTTTTGTCCTGTTCTGGACCTTATCTTGATTGTCGCTCCCGTCATCTGAGGGGATGGGACCATTTTGTGTGTTTGGAACTGAACTCTCCCCTCTCCTCCTTGTTGAGATCTATCTCATTCTCCTCCACACCACCCGTTCCCCATCCCCGCCATCGTCGCCCATTTTTGACTTTTCCTAGACCAATACTTCTCCTCCCCTCACACGACTGACGACTTCTACGCCTCGGTTCCTGTTAATGCTCCATTTATTTCGTTCCTTTGATACTTCTTAGCCTCGCCCCCCCCAAAACCTGCCCTTCCGCCACACACAATTTTGCCCCTCGTCACACAGGTCCCGCTTTTTACAACTTTTGCATTCGCCACATCGTGCCCTTGTCCATCTCCGGCCCTTGGCGGAGCAGCCTCGTTCGTAAAACCAGGTCCCTTGCCCTTCCTTTTCCCACACTTTCCCTTCTCTTTCCTACCCCCTCAATGGCCTAGTCGATTCACGCCCTCTAGAGCCGCTCAAGCGCGCTTCTTCCCTTGCACATCCTCAAACTCTTGCCTGGCCTTTTCAGCATTGACCACGAAACATTCCCCTTGTTCTCACGCAGCAATCTTCCCCTTCTCCCCGGTTTTTTAAGCATTTTTTTTTTTTTCCCCCGGCCGATCGTCCTCCTAACAATTCTTTTCCCGAGGTATGAACCAACCTCCCCCCCCCGCCCAGCCAGACCCCCGTAAAACACGCACCGCCTCTCCGCCGACATAACTCCCTCCCCTCCACCATCAGTCATACGGACCCCCACTCCCAGGATTGCTAGAAAGTGCCCTTCGGTCCCCACCCCTTGCGTCGCGCCTTCGCCGAGCCTTATACTCCTTCCTTCCTCGCGAACCCTCCATTTAGGAGTGGGCCCAGTTTTCTCTTTTTTTTCTAGCGACGCTTTATCCTTTTTGAGTGCATTTATATTGTGTTAAAAAAGTTTTCCCCTTGCCTATCCACATCGATTCTTTTCTTGACCATCACCTAATTTCTCCGGGCTTCAGAAGACTCACTCACCCCACAATCGACCCTCTTTCCCTTTCCGGATGTTCTTGGCTGCGTTTCGATCCGCGACCCTTATCCCGCAGCATGGGATTGCTTTTTCTTTCCCCTTCTCCTTTCCTGAACGCAAAGGCACCCTGTCTGACCGCCCATGTCGGAGCTTTCTTAGGTAGAGTTTCTTTTTCTTTTTTTTTTCATATGATGAGTCGGTGCTTATCGGGCATCTCCTTACCGAAACCATCTGCCCTCACCCTAAGTGTTAACCTCGCCGTCTATCTGTCCCACCATCCCCTTTTTTTTCACATGTCCCCCCCCCCCCCCTGTTTTGTCCCGTGTATTGCGTGACTACCTCCTTTCCTCTTTTCTGTCCTCCACTTCTTTTATCTCTCCCCGGCCCCCTCTCCGGAACGGTCAACGTTTGCTCAGTTCCCCCACATAACGTCGCCTTTCCCCCTTCCTGAGATTCAGAGGTTTTTACCTTGCGTGCTTTGATGACTGCTCGTTCCCTTCTGCCTCAATTTAAGGCTATACGTCTTTGCCCGCACCTTCGTTTTCTTTCCGCTTTCTGCTGGCCCTGCTTTCAGTCCTCCTTCTGCCTTTTCCCCCTTTTTTTTATTTTTCCGCTCCCCGTCATCCCTGTCCCGGAGCCATCTTCTCCCGTTGATGGCCGAAGTTTTTTCCTCCTCCCGAAGAGAACGACTGGCCTCCCTTTCAACAGCAGAAGAGTCTTTCCCCCCTTTTTTGTTAAAGTGTTCTTCGCTCCCTTTCCGCAGGTCTTCCCAAACAACCTATTGCTTTTTTTCAGTTTCCGCCGCCCCCCGGGTTCTCCTCCCCAACAGAACCCCTACCTGTGATCACCATCGTCCCGATAATTACATCAAGCAAACTCGGTAATCCTCGCGTCGTTTCCCCTCCTTCCCGCGTAGCCTTGCGAACGTCTAGGCCTTCCCTGGATCCGCCGACGGCCCCTTTTTCCCTTTCGTCTTAGTAAAAAGTCTGCCACCGTCGCAGCTTCTTCCTTTTTCCTTTGTACTGGGCCGCCTCTCTTTTCACTTCGTCCCCCCCAACCTGCTCCCTGTCGTCCCGCGTCTTCGTAAGCCAACCCCCCTAGAGCCAACCGAATCTGGCCCTTCTTTTTTCCTCTACCTCCCCTTTTTTGCTCTCGATCAGCCATTAGGTTTTTTTTTGATTTATGAGATTTTCCGGGCTTCCTTCGCTGTTGTGAGGACTTGGTTTTTTGCACTGCGATTTACGATGGATCCCGTGGACGTGTGATACCGACTTTCCCCTCTCCCCCTCTCGCGAGCCAGAGGGAGGGCGAGAGCTCCTTCCCTAGGCCTTCGTTCGTCGTTCATCGGTAGCAGCTTTCCACTCCTGACTGGACCTCGCGCGATTGCCTTTTTCTTTGCCTGTCCCTCCCCCCTGGCCGTGGCTCTGATAATCGTTTTCGTTTAGGCGTTTCGCTGGCTTCCGGACCCATTGGGCAATAGGAATATGTCTCCGTCCGTCTTGGGTCCTCTTTTTCCCTTTATGGGAGAAATCTTTGTTAGGAGCTTACGTCTTGACGACTACGAAGGCCCTGGTCGTGACGATGTCGCCTCCGAATTTTTTTTTGTTCCCGGATCGTTTTTCCCAACCCACTCGTAATGCTGGAGGCTCTTCGGCCGGAGAGTTCTTAAGGGTGCTGCGCGCGTCGGGGTTTGCCCCCTTTCCTCTTCTCCTTTTACCAATGTCTCCTTTTCCATACCACGTTTAAGTCCTCGTTTTACCTCTGAAGATCTCGATCTTTGTAAAAAGGTTTACTAAGTTAGGTTTTCCCCCTTTTCCCCCCCGCCAGGACCCGATTGAAGTTCCGTTCTTTATTCCTTACGTTTCCCACACCGATCAAACCCCTTCCCCCTCTTAATTCGCCCATACACCCGGTTATTGTCCCCCTGGTTGGCCTTTTTCTGTCTGTCTTTTTTCTATGGTCTATTACACCCTTTCTTTATCCTTTTGCAGATGCTTCTTTTTTTTTGGTTCTTTCCCTCCCTCGCCACCGTTTTATCCAATTTCAGTCCAACCGAATGCAGCCTTCCCTAATTCGACTGGCTTCCCCCAGATTTCTTGGGCATTTTTTCTTTTTGGACACTGATAAACCCCCTTTTTGCTTCGGATCTAAAATGGTTCTCCGCCGCGATGACAGATTCGCCTCCCCCCCCGGCCCTAATTGGCGAATTCCCTCTGATTTGCTTTTTTTCTTTTTTCCGCAGGCTATATCGGTTTCTGTCGCCGACGGGCTCTTTGGGCAGTCCGGCAAAACTCTGCCTTTCCATTACACTTCTCATGCTCGCCCTCGAGCTACGTCTCTGTTTTCAGTATCTTTGCTATCCTAGATATGCGCTGAAATGAAGTTTCAGCAATTCTCTTCTTTTTGCTTAGCTTCAATTTTTGCTCGAGGGCACGCTTTTTTTAACGTAGTGATACGTCGCTTTTGTGTGGATGCGGTCATGTTATTGGGAATTGGTTGCTTGTAATTAATTCTTCTCGTGTTGGGCGCGGTAATCGGACTTTGGGCATGGTCCGATTCTCACTTTCCCTTATGACGGCTTTTGGTTTTTTTCCTACCTGGCGGCTCTTACCGGGTCCGTTTTCCCTATTTTTCTTTTCAGGGCAGAGTAAAATCCTGCTTGTTTTTTTTTTACGCGTTTCAGGCTGAACTCTCATTTTCAAGGTTTGATTCTTTTCGTCCTACCAGGGGTCCTTGCCACTGCGTTCGGCGCGACAGGCGGAACTTTTTTTTCTCGGCCCATGAGTTATTCGTCCGAATTATCCTTTGGGGGCATCGGTTACTTTTCGTTACGGCGAATGACCTTTTCTCTTCCCAGTGTTCTTCTGAATCTGAATGAGTCACTTTTTTTCTTGAAAACGTGGTGTTTTCTCCTTTTTTTGGCAACACCGCACCTTGGGTGGAGCATCGGATTTTGCGAGATCTTCCCCCCCCCGAGACCGCGGCTGGATTAGTGACACCCGGAAACTAGGCTCCGGACTCGTCATTGTTGTTCCTTTTTGAAGTTCCTTCTTTTCTATTTTCCCTCTCCTGAGAGATTCTTTTGGTGTTCTTTTTGCCAGGTATGGTGTTGTTCCTGATGATCTCTAATTTTTCTTGTTGTTGAGAGAGCTTCATGGCCGCCCCCACCCCCACCCCCCGATGGCCCCATCCCCTCCCCCATATCGGAGCTACACTCTGAACTCATCGCAGAAATTCTGACCCCTTTTATTAGCCATAGTAACCTTCGATATATTTTTGTTCGCCACATCCCCTGCTTCGATGAGTAGTGTTTGCAAACCACCCCCCCCCCCCTTTTGGGTCTCCCCCCCCCCAATCCCGGCTTTGGTGACAATGATTCAAAATTGCGCCAACCCTTTTTCCCACCTAAGTAACCTTTCCCCCTTCATGGATCCTGCACGGCCACGGGAGTCGTCTTCCCTCGTCATTCCTCCGTAAACCCGCTCCCGCCAAATCACCCCAGCCCCCCCCCTCCGTATAAACTCATTACCGGTCATAGAATTTATCGGCCGCGAGCCGACATTCGCGAACAGTCCCCTACTGCACTCAGTACTCGCTTAAGGCCGCCAATCCTCATTGCGCCTGCTGACCCCTTTCTCTCCCTCTCTAGCGGAACATAAACCGGTCCCAAAATTTTCCCTTTTGACGCATTCCATATTTTCCCTCCATTTCCCCTTTTAATGCTGCCCTTTTTTTTCTTCCCCCCCCAGATCCCGCCTGCCTCCCCATTCACCCCTTGTACACCATCTCCTTTTTCCCCCCAACGCGATCCTTCCCGAAGCACCCGCCCCCCCTCCCCCCCCCCGCGGGCCGCCCCTTGCCGAAGTTTTAAAGAATCTTCCCTAACACCCTCATAGCAACCACACCCCTTTCTGTTAATCCCCGTCTTCTCCCGCAGTTTTCCCCCCCAAATTGCGATCGTCGGCCTTCTCCTCTCCATAATACCCCCTCCTTGAACAAGCGCACCCTCTCAGTAGGCGGCAGATCTGAGATGCGACGATATTAGTTTGCTCTCTTTTTCTTTCCTTGAAAAGCCCCTTTCCCGATTTCTGACTCCCGTTCCTGAGGAAACCCCCCCCGAACCGGATAGCTTCTTCCGAACCTGGAATCAGCCCCGACACACTTATGAAATTTTGATCGCTTTTTTATGTACAGACCACTGATATCCGGCCAGTCCTTTCCCCTCTTTTCCAGAGTCATGAAGAACGCCCATGTGACAAATTTCCCCCCTCCCTGACCGCCATGTTTTCTAGCTTGTTAGGTCTATTTGGTTTGGAATCTGTCTTTTTGGAACCCCTGGATAGGGCGATCCTTCCTCCGTCAGGAATACCCCCCCCTTTCCAAGTCAGCCATTAGTTTTCACCCTCCGTGCTTACTTTACTTGGACGAAATCACCAAGTAAACTTTTGGTGTTTACCCTAACATGGGATTGCGTCATTCCTATTTGTATTTGTTGATTGGGTGACCGCAATTGTTTACCCTTTTTATAGGTGAATAAGGACATATCCTCTCAATCTTGTGCTTTCTTTTTCCCTTTTTCCCTAACTTAGAAGGGAAACCCCCATTCTCTTCGATTTTCTTCCCGGTTTCGACACGGTTCTTGAGCGGATTCTGATGGTATTTTCTTCCCCCTGGGTATTGGAAGGCTCCTCCTGTGCCCCCCCTCTCGGAGTCCTTTTCCGATGACGCTCGACTGGGCGTTCCCTTCTCTTCCCGCATTTTAGTTCCCCTTTTCTTCCGGAAACGCGTCTCCGGACGGCTTCCTTCCCCCTATGGCCCTCTCGTAGTCGTCCACAGACGAGAAAGACCCTTTCCCTCCCCCAGTCCCAAAAACGTTTTCCTAGGTCTATTATCGCCTGTTGACCGCACATGAAGACTGGGATCACCCCATGGAATACCTCGTTTGCCCGCCGTCACTTTTTTTTCCTTCACATCCCGTTTCAAATTCTCACCCCTTCGCCTGCAAATACCATTCACTTTCATTTCCATTTTAGTGGCCTCTTCTTCGTATGGATGGCAAAGCCGGGCGACTTGCTCCCCCTTTGAACGTATAGGTTTTGCTTCGTTCGCTCTAGCGTTTCGTTCTTGTCCCCCTTCAACGGAGCTATTAGAAAATTTGCTCTATGCGGTCCCTCTCCGTCAATGGCGCCGCGCGCATAAGCCCCCTCTCTGCCCTGAGATTCTCGTTTTTCAGAAATCTTCCCAAAGCGGTGACTAAAAACATAATGGCTGAATATCTTCCTCAATCTTTTCGAAGATATTAAGCCCCCTTCGTTTCTTCTTTGTCTTTTCTTCCGAAGAACGCTTTCGATTTTTTTAGGGTTGTGCGACTTTGAGCTTTGTAATGACGTATTGGCTTCCTCCTTAGCGTGATATTTTTTTTCTCCAGAGCTCCGAATCGCGAGAGACTTTCCCTGCGGAGATCGTTCTTCGACGATCCTCTCTTTTTCGCCTGATACGAGGACGTTCACCTACTACTCCCTCTCTATTCCTTCGATTTGCCCCTTTTCCTTTAGGTTTTTAGTTTCTCGGGTTCATGTTAGGTGAGGCGCACCTTTCCTGTGCTGCACACCGGTTCCCCCATTTGTGATTATCCTGGCCTTTATTCATTCACGGTTAAAGATTTCGTCCTTTTGACCGACGTGCTGCGTTTGATTGCGTTTTTTTCTTTCGACGACTACTATCAAATCCGGTTTCCGATGGCTCCGCGGGTCATCCTGATGGGAGATTTCCCATTCTCGCTGGCAAACCCCCGAGAGGCCTTCCCCTATCCGCGCGAGCGTCACTCTCCAACAGCACTTGTGATTGAGAGTGTTGGCCACAAGTAGTATCCCCTCCTTGGCATGTCCTCCCTGTTTACTGTCCACGCTCACGCGCACGTTTCACTTCTTCCGATTCCTTTTCACCAGGTGTTCCCTGCGACGTTATGTTTCCCCCCCTTCACAAGCCGTACCCGATTCCTTCGAGATTGGCGTTTCCCAACTTTGAAAGTGCGGTCCCCCCCTCTCAATAATTCCTGGAATTCGCAATCCCGGCCCTCTCCCCCGAGTTGGTGTGCGAATCTCCCCTGTGCGTGAAAGGCTCTTCGTCTCAATGTGCCCTTGCCTTTTTTAATCTGGGTCTTTTTTTTGTTGAGTTGACTCTTTCACCGGTTTGGCCACTTAGAGGGTCACAACGCCATTCCTCTTACCTCACTAAACTTCCCTCCTGCGGTCCCAGTCCCTTTTCCCATTTTGCCTGCGTTCGTCACTTCTTCCCCCCCGCTGATCTCTCTCCCCCCGCCATTGGGGGATACGCGGTTCCTTTGACCGACACAAGCGACATCTTTTAGCTTTCCCTTTTCGTGTCTTGGCCTCCTTTAATTCGGTTCTTTCGCGGACGGGGCTCTGCTGTTTGCATACCCGGGTAAACTTGAAGTTCCTTTTTCTTTCCCCCCCCCCCAATTCATCCTGTCGCACGCGAGTACCGAGCCTCCTTTTTCTATACAGTAACGCCTCCGCCTCCCTCCTATGGGTGCGCTTGGCCCTTAAGTTTTCTGGTCTCGTTGAGCGTCTTATACCATTTTGGGGGTTTTCCGAAGGCACTTATTTTTCCTCTTTCCTTAGGCTTCCTGGAGATGGGGGTTTGGATGTTATTTTATTTTGGCTATTAGGTATTTCCCCCGTTCCCTTCACCCTTACCGTCTTTTTTTTCTTACGTTTTGCTTTTCTTAACGCTGGCTTGGGGGGTCTTCCCCCGCGATTCACGTTTTTTTGCCTTATTCTGCTTCTTCTGTCGATCGGCGCCCCGGTGCCCTCACCCCCGGTTGCGCTAGTTTTACCGCTGCGAATTTTAGCTTTGAGGCTTTTTACCTTCGTCCCCATGACTTTTTTAATGTTTCTGTTTTTTACGAGCTGAACTTCCTTCCTTTCTTGAGATTTTTCCTGGGAAGCTTTGTTTCCCAACTTTGAGTTTTTTCAGCCCCTCGGCGGACTTTTTCTGCTTGCCCCCCGCTTCTTGGTGTCCCTCTTTTTTATAGTTTAAGGTGCTGTTCGGTTCTTTTTGGTTAGGTTCTTTTCAACTATGACCGCGGCGGCTCCTTTTGAGAGCCATCCTTTTCATGCCTTCCCCCCTTTTTTTTCGCGCAAAAACGTGGTGTTTTTCCTCCCCCTGGAGGGTTAACCCTTCCCTTTGATTGCTTGGCGCCTCCCGGGTTTTTTCTCGCCAATCAAGCGATCTCGTTTATTTTGTATTAATCCCCCTTTATCGGAGGCGTTTCTGCCCTTGTGTGCAAGTCTGTGTTGAATTCGCAGTCTTTTTCTCCTTGCGTCTTTCCTCTCCGACGTTGGCTGGGTCACGTGTTTTTGGTTTTTTGCGGCCATTTAGTCTCTTGCTCCCCCTTTTGGTTGTGTCTTCTCCTGAGTCGAACCCCCCTTCCTCCCCCGTGGCCTCCACCTTTTTTTTTTTCTCTGATAGATCCTAACTAATGCCGCCTGAAATGACTGACGGAATCTCCCCCCTAGCCCTAAGATTCCTCTCTTTTCCTAACGCAATTCCCCTCGGCGGCCTGTTAGCGTCTGCCAACAAACATCCGGTGCGACAACACCTCCCCCCTTTCAATGGACCCATCCCCCATATCCCCCTTTCTCGCCCCCCCCCAATTGCACCCTCAGTACCTGCAGCGATTTTTTCCGCAACCCCCCTTAGATCCTCGGCCGTTTTCCGCAGCTACCAACTCTCCGCCATGCCTAGTACGTAAAAGACTTCACCTTTAACCATTACCCCTTTCAAGAAATTTTGGCTGCTCCGCCTTTTTCGTCGCACGCTCCCATTGGCCTTTTTTCCTTTTTTGAAGGGCCACCTCCTAACCTAGGCTTTCCCCCCTTCGATAGAGGACAGCTTGCCCTGACCCCTTTCCTCGACTCCTCAAGAGAACTCTTTCCTTCTCCCTCCCCTTTTTTTAGAATAACCATTTTTCTTCCCCCGTTTCGGACTAATCACCTCATCCCCAATTCCCTGTCTGAAAGAGCAGTTGGAGGGTAGTGCCCCCCCCCCACCCCCAGCCGCGTAAGGCCCCCAGTCCCTCTCCAACCTACCAACAAACTGCAGACCTTTTAGTGCCGAGTTTTTCCGAATATTCCAATCAAATCCCCCTTCCCCACCACACCTTCCCTTATAAATAAGTCTGACCTCCTTGCCGTTTTCCCCCCCCCCAAATAATCCGACATGGCTCTCCTTCTCCCCTCTGCTTGATCTCTCTTGCAAAGCGCACCCCCCCCCTTTGTCGGAGGGACTTCGCGCTGCCTCGATACGATTTTCCCTCTTTGGACGTCCCTTTTGTGAGATTGTCATTTATTTTTTTTTCCACCCTTCCTACCCAGCGATGCCCTTTTCCTGCGGACCATCACCGACTGATAGCCCTTCTTTCCCTCCTCAATCCCGAAGCCCCATCGACCCTTGTTCCCCTCAAATCTTTTCGATGTGTTGCTGACCGAATAATCCTCAATGGCTTTCTCCTCTTCCTCTTTTTGTAATACAGTGCCTCCTCCAAGGAAAAAATGCACCCCCCGTAGCAGCAGTCGTCCTTCTCTGCGGTAGATTTCTTCTTTCTGTTGTTTTCCTCTGATTGAGTTTCCCCCTTCTTTATCGGACGATTACACCTCCTTCCACTCAATAAAACGCCACACATCACGGCCACGTCCATGCGTCTATCATGGCCTCCTTTCGATTCCACAGTACTCCTTTTTTGGAACAATTGATTGCGAATTTTATTCCGATTTGGGTGACCGAACTGCCCCTTTTCTTCGTGCCCTAAGGCCAAGTCCTTACTTCCCCTCGGGTGAAGGGCTTTTAACTTCCCCCTAAAGTTGAGGGAATTTTCCACATTCGATGATATTGAGTCCCGGAGGTGAGTTCCTTTTTTCTTCCTCAACTTAGTTCCCTGACTTTCAACTACTATGGTTTAACATAGGAGTAGCGTCCGTTATTCTTGGCCGCTTCTTGCGATCATGAATTCTTCCTTTCTCTTTTTTTTTTTGTCCCTCCCTACGAACGCGACTCACCTGTTTACTATTCGTCCCCCACGCGGTAGTATTATTTCAACGTAATCCTCTGACCGGCGGCCCCCGAATCGCTTCTTTTCTCGCTCTGTTACGTGCACGTGAATCATCTTGTATTAACAACCGCCACTTTGCCCGGAGTTCTCCTAGAGGGTTGCCCACCCCCCAATACAATGACCCCCTTTTTCCAATCGCCACCTCGACTCTTTCATGTAACTCCTCAAATTCTCATCTCGTCTCTTTTCTGCCTGGAAACAGCTTTTTTTTGAACTCCCCCTTCCGTTCACTAATGGGGCGGCTATGCCTTCGCGCCTTTTTTTCCCCTCGTTCGTGCGTCTTTTCTTCAAAGGCGGGTCGTCTTCTTCTTGGGATCATCTTTCTTCCTTCCTGCCGCCTCGCGACAAATCAACCCACCTAGCGCCATGCCATCACTTCGTCTCTCCATCTCTCCGTGTGAGCACCATAATGGTTGAATATTCTCTATTTCCTTCTCCTTTTTTTGAGTCTAGACCACTCCCCCCCATTTCTTTTTCTCCTGGGAGAGAATTTTGGATTCGAAGATTGGTTTTCTCGGTTGTGCGTTTGCGTCCTTTTCCAGTACCGATTCCCTGCCGAAGTGATCGCCTTCCTTTCTTCCGAATCGCCCTCTTTTCCTCTTTTGCTCTGGAAACGCCCGACCGTTAGCCTGGGCTGTCTCCCTTTTTCGCAGACTGATTCTTTTCGCGAAGCCCTTTCTTGACCTTTAATTAGCGTCTTTTGCGAGTGTCTCCCTTTTTTGCTCGTTGTTTTGACCATAGCCATGGCCGTTCCACTTGACTTGTTACGTTATTTTTACTGTTTTCTTCCCGGCTGCGGCGTTCCGTGCACTTTCAAGCTTTCTAGACAGAGCTTATCGTCTGGTTTTGACGTCCTCTGTGACGCCCCGCCTCTTCCCAGATGGGATACCTGGATTGGTTTTTTCATGGGTTTTTTCTACTGTCCCCAAAAAAACCCTTACAGGCCGCTCCGCACAAAATCTACGCCGGCGCCGCGTACTAAACCTTGGAGTTCTTCGCCGACGCCGGTTTGGCAACTTTGAATTCTTGACCCTTCTAAGTACGCCCCCGTTGCGCTCAGCGTTTGTAACCTTTTTCCTCTTTTTCTCGAATTTTAAAGGGGTTCCCCTGCGGGCCTTAGGGTTGAACCATGGAGCTTTTGATTGAAGTGCCTGAGATTGGCTTCTCGCCTAAACCGATTTGCAATCTTTTTCCCTGACAACATCGCAAGAGTTTCCCGCACTACCAGGCTTTGATTTTTTTTCACCATCGTTCTGTGATAAGCGCAAGGGGCGTGTTTTTTTACGGGATGGCGGTTACCTGGTTTTTTCTTCCTTTTTTACTCGATCGGTCTGGAGTATCCGTCCAGTTCCTCACGTGTGTCCCCCCAATCAATCGTACCCGAACTCCCGCCCCCCTTTTTCCTCCCAATGCTGAAGGTTCAATTTGCTTGCCTTTCGTTTTCCCCCCTTGGCTAGGGATTTTCTTAATCTGTGGAATCTGGTATCAATCCCATGATGTTATCAAGGGTTCGTTTTTTCGTTTAGCCCTCCATCCAGCCCTGGAGAATTTGTTGAGGCGAGTCTTCTCAGGTCCCCCTTTCGTGTCGGCAGGTTTTTTTTTTAATCCCGGCCCCACCGCGGTTTCCTTTTCAATTTACTAGAACCTGCTCGCCCTCCGATCCGGAGATTTTTTCTCTCTATTCCAGTCGCGCCCGTCCCCTCTATTGGTTTTTTGCTCTTGGCCATAAGTATTTTCGGGCGAGTGGCTCTCGCTTCAATTTTGACTTCCTTCCCCCACTGTGCGTATCGTGGGATGGTTTCTTCCTCTTTTTTTGATGGAATATTCGGTATGCTTTCAATTACGGTGCCCGTTTACTTTTTTTTGGCGTCCTTTGCTTACCATTTGGTTGGTTTTTTACTCCCCGCGCTTCTTTGTCTGCTTTCGGTGAGATGCAGGTGGAAGTCTTTCCTCCGGCAGGGGGACGTTCGGGAAGGGCGCTGCACCCCAGAGTGTGGCATGTTTTCGTTTTCCTCTCCTGCTAGCTCTTTTAGAGGTGATTCCTTTAATTGCGTTTTTTCGACATAATTGTCTTGCGTGCAATCGGTTGAATTGACCCGTCTCCTTGCCTGGGTCATCGGTTTTTTTAGAGTGTTTATACCTTTTGCCACGGGGCCTGAGGATACTACAGTGGCCCTTTCTGGACTAGTGAAGGGAATGTTTGTTGGCGATGCCCCGTGTTTGGGCGCTGTGTCGATTTTCACCCCCATTCCCCGGTGAGTTTTGCCTACGCAGGATTCGCTGACGGTAATCTCTCTTGATATTGGATTTAAATACAACACTTCCCCGTCTCTTCCGTAGGTTTTTTTTTTTTTCTCTTTGCTTCCTTTTGAAGTTGTTATGAGATCTTTCATCGCGACGTTTTTTTTTTTCTGGGGACAGCCTTGTCCTTTTTTTTGTTGTTGCGGCCTCTCTATTTTCATCACTCCCTTTCAGAGAGAGATCATTTCCCTGCACAAAAGAAGTGGACCCATCCCCCTCCCCTGTTCTGGTGATGAAATCCCATAATGCGCAGTTATGCAACACCGTTTGACGACTCAGAGCCCTCGCCCTATCATGGTTAATGTTGACTACCACACAGGCTGATCTGTTGTTTTTCCCCACACCGCAAAAACCCTTTACGAGGGTGCCCGATCGACTCCCCCTGTCGAGCCCCGTGGCATCGCCCCCCCATACTGCATGGTCAGCGCAATTAGTTCCTCCCCGCCGGATTTCCTTCGCCGCTTCCAACCTCTCCGCCAACTAACCAGCACCCCTTTAAATTCCCGGTTAACCCCCATCTTTTAACCCGCACTCCGCTCCTCCTGTGATCGTCTTCCGTTTATTGTCTCCTGAAGGAAGCCCACCTTCCCCCCCCCGTTCATGCGGACTTTCTCCCGGAACGAACCCAACACCGGTATGTGCGTACCTAGTCCCCATTCCATTTTTCGACGTTGAGAGCCGACCATTTTCCCGGGCAGCCATTGCCCTCCCCCTCCCCCTATCAAATACGTCCAAGCGCCGGTTTTTTTTTGACCATCCCCCGCTCGTCTCACCTTACAGCCCCGGCGCTATGAAATTGCCGCAGCCAGCTTTTTTTCACCTTCCCTTCCCAACCACCAGTTTCTCTACCACCCCCCCCATTCCGTATTTTTTATCCCAGGATCCCTCCGCAGTTTTGACCTTGAGAGTTACCACAATTGCCTTCTTTGCGCTGCGCCCAGTCTGCTTCCTGCACCTTCTTCCAACCCCCCAATCTATGAGTCGGAGTCCTCGCCTTCTTATATTCCTTTCTTAGATCTCTGGAGCAGGTATCTTGACCAAGGCCCCCATTCGTTGCCTTCTTCCTCGCGCCCCGGCTGGACCCTCACCGCAGTCTCTCAACTCACTGACTCCTCACCCCCCCCCAATTTTCCGATGTCCAAGGATGCTTTCCTCTGTTTCATCAGCCCCCGCTTCTCTCACCTTTGCTCTCCTCGATCTTTCTTATCGTGGCCGACGACTGAAACCCCTTTCCCTAACCCTTCTTGACGCCATTTGTCGGTCGAGGTCTTTTTCGGTTGGACATGCTTGATGTTTTAAACTGTGCGGCTTGATGTCCCCTCCTTTGGAACGCGACATTCCTAACAATTCCCAGTCCTGTTACAAGCCGGCTTCTATTATTCCCCCCTACTCCCCCATTGCGTTTTCACGGCCCACAAATTTTTTGACACATAAAATGTCGGAGATTGCGGAACCTTGGAGGGTGGTTTCTACCGGCTTTTGTTTCTTCATTCTTTGCATGTTGTTGAATCTTTTCCCCGGTTTTGATTGTGCATTCCCCCCCAATCTCCACTCCCAGGGGGGCAGCTGGTTTTTTAACTTTTTTTCCCCCTCCCGTGTCGCATTGGCCACACCCCCCTTTTACCCAATTCGATCTCCAGCTTTTTAGCCCTTTCAGCACCCATCTTAGACGCCGAACTCTCCCTCCTTTGTGGACGACAAGGTTCTA